>JGI24890J29729_1001289_pt1 | contig 11673 bp, 16 predicted proteins | sample FreactcultureFD7_FD_29729 | JGI IMG/M metagenome (IMG submission 29729)
ATCGTCTCAACGGCATGTACCTCGACGACGACGACATCGAGGACGAGATCGGCGAGGAACTGGCGACCCGCGAGGACTTCGAGGGGCCGCTGGACGTCGTGCCCGTCAGCGACCCGAACATCTTCAGCGAGACCCAGCGCTACGCGCAGGTGCAGGCGGTGGCTCAGCGCGCCCAGGTCGTCCCGCAGCTGTACAACCTGCGCAAGGTCGAGGAGCGCATCCTCGAGACGCTCAAGATCCCTAACCCGCAGGAACTGCTGGCCAAGACGGTCGACCCGAAGGAGCAGAACGCAGTCAACGAGAACGTCGCGGCCACCATGGGCCACGCAGTTCTGGCGTTTCCCGAGCAGGATCACATCGCGCACCTCAAGGCGCACCTGAACTACATGCTCAACCCGATGCTGGGTTCGAACCCGCTGATCGGCGCCACCTACCTGCCGATCATGCTGAACCACATCAAGGAGCACATCGCGTTCTGGTACGCCACTGGCGTATTCGAGATCAGCAGCGAAGCTACCGGTCTCGACTTGGGCGAGGCGATGCGCAACATGAAGGATCCCAACGAGCGCAAGGCGTTCGACCGGATGCTCGCGGAAGCGTCGCAGACCGTCAGCCAAGAGGCCCAGCAGGTATTCGACCAGCTGCCGCAGGCCATTCAGCAGGCGCAGCAGACGCTCCAGCACCTCATGCCGCCCCCGCCAATGGACCCGGCGGTGCAGGTCGCGCAGCAGCAGGTCCAGATGCAGGGCCAGAACAACGCGCAGCGCAACCAGATCGCCGCGCAGCAGGTGCAGCTTGCCCAGCAGCAGGCCGAGCACAAGGCCGAGATGGACAAGACCAAGCTGCTCTCTTCGACCCAGCAGTCGCAGGAGAAGATGGCGCAGAACGAGCGCAATTCGCTCCGCAACGCCGCCATCGAGGCCGCCAAGGAGCACGCTGCGGACGAGCGCGAGCGCCTCGATCTCGAGGGCCGCGCGGCCATGAACACCGAAGACAACGACACGTCCATCCAGATCGCGCTGATGGACCACGCACACGCTCAGGCCATGGAGGCTTACAAGCCCGAGCCGAATAAAACCCCCGAGTAAGCCAGAGGAACATGACCATGAACGACACCAAAGGTAAGCCGGTCCCTGACACCGCCATGCCGCTGCACAAGGCGCTGGCGATGGGCCACCCGGTCGAAACTGGCGCCGGCAAGGGCGCGCTGGGCGGTAAGTCCAGCGGTCCCAAGACGCCTGCGTGAGACGAGTCCACCCGCTGCTCCAACGCCTGGAGACAGAGCAAGCGATGCTTGCGAAAGAGGCGTTGGCGCAGCCCCAGAGCCGAGATGCGTTCGAGTACGGGCGCGTTGTCGGCATGTACGCAGGCCTCGAGCGAGCAGTGAACGTGCTGTTCGACCTCATCAAAGAGGATGAGGAGCGAGGCCTGAAACTCTAACCTTGCAAGAAGGAGCACTCATGCAAGAATACGTCCTGAACCAGGTCAAAATCAGCTACGACGGCATCGAAGATGCCTTCCCTGATGTTGACCCCAACTGCGTCCCCTGCGGGTCGAACATTGTCGTCCAGCTGAAGCGTTCCAAGTCGGTCACCGCCGGCGGGATCATTCTGGTGGCCGACAGCAAGCAGACTGAGCAGTGGAATACGCAGGTCGCCAAGGTGGTCCGTGTCGGGCCGCTGGCCTACCGCAGCCGCGATACGATGCAGCCGTGGCCCGAGGGTGCTTGGGTCAAGGAAGGCGACTTCGTGCGCGTGCCGAAGTACGGCGGCGACCGTTGGACCGTCAAAACGGGTCCGGATGATGACTCCGAGATCCACTTCATCATGTTCAATGACCTCGATGTCCGAGCCATTGTGCCTGATCCGCTGTCGATGACAGCGTACGTCTAACCCCTGCATTGCTGCCAAAAAGGAAGGAGATGCAATGTCTGACACTGATCTGAAGGACGACGACATCGAGATCGTCGAAGAGACCGGAAACGACGACCCTGTGGTCGTCGAAGACGGCGATAAGCGCCTCGGCGACAACGCCGAGGACAACGAAGACGACATCGTCAACGGCGACACCGACGCTGACCGAAGCGCCAAGAACGCCAAGAAGCGCAAGAAGCAGAAGGAACTGCGCAAGCGCGCCCGCGACAACGCGGAACGCGAACTGCAACTGCTCCGCCAGCAGAACGAAGATCTGATGCGGCGCGTGCAGGCGACTGAGGTTCACGCCGCCGGCACCAACGTCTCGCAGTTCGACAGCCAGCTGGCTGCCGTGCAGAACGAGATCCGGCAGGCTGAGTACGTCATCAGCAAGGCTGTCGAAGCCGGCAACGGTGAGGACGTAGCTGCCGCTATCCGACTGCGCGACGAGGCCACTTCGCGTGCGCAGCAGCTTGCCGCTGCCAAGCAGCAGGCCGAGCAGGTACGGCAGCAGCTGACGGCTCCTCGTGCGGATCCGCGCGTCGTCAACTTCGCGCAGGAGTGGCACAAGGCCAACCCTTGGTACAACCCGAACGGCGCCGATGAGCACAGCCTCATCACCAAGGCTGTCGACAACGCTCTGGCCGCCGAAGGCTGGAACCCCGGAACGGAAGCCTACTGGCACGAGCTCACCAAGCGCGTTGCCAAGCGCGTCGGCGGAGAAGAGAACGTGAGCAAGGACAAGAAGAAGGACAAGGGCGAAAAGACTGCCAAGCGCAAGGCCCCGCCCATGGGTACTGACCGCGAAAGCGGGGCCAATGTTGGCCGCAATCAATTTCTGGTTTCCAAAGAGCGGAAAGATGCTATGATCGAGGCTGGAGTCTGGGATAATCCCGAACTTCGCAAGCGCTACTTGAAAGCGTACCAGGCCTACGACCGTGATGCGTCTCGCTGATCTATACGAAGGAGTGAGATAACATGGATATGGATGAACGCCTCAAGAAGGACGATGGTGCTAGTCGGCGCAGCCGCGCTCTGGATGACCGCAATGTCACCCAGAACCGAGCTATCAGCGATGACGACCGGCTCATGATGTTCCAGCAGCAAATGCACAACGACGTACTGCCTGATATTCCGGAAATCCCCGGTTATCACGTATGCTGGCTCACGACCACCAATCCGAGCGATAGCATTCAGCGGCGTATGCGACTCGGTTACGAGCCCATCACAGCCGCCGACGTGCCCGGAATGGAGTTCGCCACGATCAAGACCGGCGACCATGTCGGCATGATCGGCGTCAACGAGATGCTCGCGTTCAAGCTCCCCATGAACCTCTATCAGATGTACATGAAGGAAGCCCACCACGACGCTCCGTTGCGTGAGGAAGACAAGCTTGAGGACGTGGCGAATATGCTGCGCGATCAGGCCCGGTCGACCGGCGGCGCGCTGATCGAGGAAGAGGGATCCGCAGACATTCGTCAGTCCGCTCGCGCTCCTGTCTTCATGTAGGGGCGTCCCCCATCAACCTCTTTCGAGGTAAACGGCTATGTCTACCAATTCGGCTCCGTTTGGCCTTCGTCCGAGCTATCATCCGTCCGGTGTGATCCGTCCCACCGCGTACTCGATTGCTTCGGGCTATGCGTCGAACATCTACGGCAATCAGCCTGTCCGTCTCGCTCCGGCCACCACCGGCGGCGAAACTGAGGGCACCATTGTCCCCGCTGCGGTCGGCGCGGCTTTCATCGGCACCTTCTCGGGTGTTGAATGGACCGACACCGACGGTCGTCGTCGCGTCTCCAACAAGTGGACCGCGTCGACTGCTGGCACCGACATCATCGCCTACGTCACTCTCGATCCGGCCATTGTCTATGACATCCAGGCCAACGGTTCGCTGACTTCGGCGTCGATCGGTTCGCAGTACAACACCACCGCCATTGGCACCGGCAACTCGTCGGTCGGGATCTCGCAGATGATGCTTGATACCGCCACGTCGGGCACCAACGCGCAGCTTCGGGTTATCGGCCTCACGCCGGGCCCCGACAACGCTTGGGGTGACAATTACACCATCGTCCAGGTCCAGATTAGCGAACATCAGAACGTCGCTAACGCGGCTGCGTACTAAGGGAGCGTCTGAACCATGGCTACTCCGATGCGTTCAACCGATTTCCGCTCTATCGTCGAGCCGATCCTCAATGAGGAATTCAACGGCATCTACGAACAGCGGGCGGACGAATACAATCAGGTCTTCAAGACCTTCAACGGTATTCCCCGCAACTACCACGAAGAACCGGTCCTGTACGGGTTCGGCGCTGCTCCGGAGCTTCCGGACGGCATGCCGGTCACCTACCAGTCGGGCGGTGTCCTCTTCATCCAGCGCTACGTCTATCGCGTGTACGGCCTTGCCTTCGCGCTGACCAAGGTGCTGGTGGAAGACGGCGACCACATCCGCATTGGTCAGACCTACGCTCGCCACCTCGCGCAGTCGCTCATTGAAACCAAGGAAACCCTTGGCGCCAACGTGCTGAACCGCGCGTTCAACCCGGCCTATGTCGGCGGCGACGGCGTTGCTCTCGTGGCGACCAACCACCCCATCGCGAACGGCACCTTCAGCAACCAGCTGGCCACTGCGGCGAACCTGTCGCAGACCCCGCTGGAGCAGATGCTGATCCAGATCCGCAACGCCGTGGACAACAACGGCAAGCGCATCCGTCTGACGCCGAAGAAGATCGTCGCTGGTTCCACCAACGTCTTCCAGGCCGAAGTGCTGCTGAAGTCGGTGCTGCGCACCGGCACCGCGAACAACGACATCAACCCCGTCAAGTCGATGGGCATGCTGTCGGACGGCCAGGCCAACCTGTCGCGTATCACCTCGACCACCGCTTGGTGGGTCCAGACCGACGCGTCGGAAGGCCTGAAGCTCGCCATGCGCCGTGGTCTCGAAAAGAGCATGGAAGGCGACTTCGAGACTGACTCGATGCGATATAAGGCCACCGAGCGCTACGCATTCGGTTGGACCGACCCTCGCGGCGTGTTCGGCACGGCGAGCGTCTAACCCAAACTGCTGTAAAGCAACGCTTTACGAGATAGCCCCCGGCCAAAAGCCGGGGGCTATTTTTGTGCTTGCGCTCTGGTATGTGACTTTGTAAGATACAAACTCAGTCACAAGGGGCACAAAGTGAGAGCATCAACCGCAGAGGTGGTGAGCAAGTTCCACCCGGACGTGCTCGCTAGGTACGACTTTAGCCGGGCTGCGTATCACGGGGCGCTCCAGCGCGTGACCGGCATTGTGTGCGCGGACCACGGCGAGTTCAGCCAGTACCCTGCGCAGCTTCGCAAGAACGGCGCTGGCTGCCCGTCCTGCGGCGGTCTCGTCAGAGCGTCAAAGCGCCGTGCCTCCATCGACTATGTTATCCAGCAGGCCAACGAGCGGCACTCCAACTTCTACGCCTACGAGCAGGCGGTCTACGTCAACAACGCCACCAAGTTTACTGTGACGTGCCCGGAGCATGGCAACTTCAGCATCGCCCCTAACAACCACTTGGCCGGCAAGGGCTGCCCCAAGTGCGGGGCGCTCAAGCGCGGCCATCGCAAGGACGTGGGAACTGCTGCGCGCAAGACGGCGGACACGAAAATCGCGCGATTTGCCGCCCAGTTTGTGGCTGACGCGCGCCGAGTTCACGGAGACACCTACGACTACTCGCAGGTCGAGTATCAGGGCCAGCAAACCAAGGTAACGATCCTGTGCAGCGAGCACGGGTCTTTCCGCCAGACGGCAGAGCACCACATCAAACGCGCCCAAGGCTGCCCCGGGTGCTCGCACCACCGGTCTAAAGGCGAAGCCCACCTCGCCAAGTTCATGCAGATTTTTGCAGATACACAGGAACGCAATCGACAGGTCATCGCGCCGAAGGAGTTGGACATCTACGCGCCGAACGAGAAGGTGGCAGTCGAGTACTGCGGTGAGTACTGGCACGCAGCCTCGTCTCCGGGAGAGGAGCGCAAGGATCGCACTCGCCACTTAGACAAGTATCGGGCCTGCCAAGCCATCGGCGTCCGCTTGCTGACCGTGTACGAGAGCGAGTGGCTATCGCGTCCTTTCGCCATCAAACGGCTGATACGTAATGCGCTCGGCAAAGCTAGGGGCCGCATCATGGCTCGTAAGTGCGAACTGGAGGCTGTCGGCAGCGCAGAAGCAGCAGCCTTCTTCGAACGGTACCACCCACAGGGCGGCGCAGGGTGGGGCTACGCCTACGGTCTGCGGTATCGCGGAAAGCTGGTGGCCTGCATGCGTTTTACCTTTGGCGCCAACGATAGAGGGAGCAAGGCAGACCGCGCGTGGACGCTGACGCGATACGCCACCCGCGTATCGGTCGCCGGAGGCGCTTCCCGGCTGTTCTCCGCCTTTGTTGCAGAGCACAAGCCGGCGCTAGTTAAGTCGTTTTCGGACAACCGCTACTTCACGGGCGGCATGTACGACAAGCTCGGGTTTGCACTTGAGGAGGATGCAGAGCCTGATTACCAGGTGTACCACCCTAAGACTGGTCTGATGTCGAAAGCGTCGTGGCAGCGCAGCAAGATCCCGGCGCGTATCCGAGATATTGGCTCGGCTGAGCAGTTTGACCCCGCAACTGACCCTCGAAGCGAGCGCGATGTGACCTACCTGCTAGGCGCGCAGCGGCTGTTTGACTGCGGCAAGAAGCGCTGGGTCTGGCGTGCGAACCAGCACTAGCCAAGCCTAGCATCTTTCTGCTATATCGCTCGGACCAACCTTTCGCGAAGGATTGACCTACTATGTCACAGACCACTTGGAGCGGGCCGCTCGCCTCGGGCGACAAAGCCGCCGGCATTGCTGGCGGGCCGAATATCGGCCTCGTCCGCCTGACCCAGACCGCCACCCTGAACGTCGACGCCACGCTGGTGCAGAACGTCTCGTTCAACCTGCCCGTCAACTCGATCATCGACAACGTGCAGTGCGACGTCGTCACGGCCTACGACAGCGCCACCTCGGCGACCTTCTCGGCTGGTACCTCGTCGGGCGATACGTCGTACGTCAGCGGCGTGAGCGTGAAGAGCGCTGGCCGCAAGACCCAAGGCTACACCGGCGCGCAGCTGCTGGCGATGTCGGACACCGGCAGCAACACCACTGTGGTCGCGACCGTTACCTCGGTCGGCCAGCCCACCACTGGCAAGATCTTCGTCACGGTCAGCTACACCCAGACCACTGGCAGCTGATAGGCTAGGGCCGGCGCTTCGGCGTCGGCCCAACTGAAGGACTTCACATGGCTGACGCGGTAGCAACTCAGGTGCTTTTTGATGGCGAACGCAAGGCCATCATGAAGTTCACCGACATTTCGGACGGCACCGGCGAAAACAAGGTGACCAAGGTCAACGTCAGCGCACTGAACCCGAATATCCTCGGGCAGGCGTGCAATGGCGTGACCATCACCAAGATCTACGCCATGACGCACGGCATGGAAGTGTTCATCTATTGGGACGCTACGACCGACGTGCTCGTCACGGCGGTGCCGCAGAACACCAACTACAAGATGGACTACGAGGAGTTCGGCGGACTGTGGAACGACTCGGGCGCCGGCAAGAACGGGAACGTGCTGTTCTCGACCTCCGACGCTTCTGCCGGCGACGCCTACACGATCATCCTTGAGATGGTTAAGCACTACGCCGGCGCGTAAGGACTGAGCATGGTTGCGTTCGCCTTCCAACTCGCAACCCCTAAAGCCCAGGCCGATCTGGCCGAGGCTGTGACACCGTTCTTGGCCCCTCCGGCCATGGGCGCACCGCAGCCCGCCCCAACGCCTCAGCAGGGGCCGCTCTCTGTCTCATCCCGCCCGGAGAGCATGGCCGTGCTGGCACAGCCGAAGACGCCGATGGCGCAGACGCTACTCGCCCAGCGTATGCAGCAGTCTCCTTCGGCGCAGGGAATGAGTTCCTCCCCCTCATTCCCTGCATTCTCCGTGCCTGCTGTGCAGGCTCAAGGGCAGATGGCCCAGCGCTTCGCTGTTGGCGGTCTGGCCACGTCGCTGCGCGAGGATCCCGAGGACCACAGCCGCGATCAGGATGCCATCGACACGCGCAACCAGCAGATGCTGGCGCTCGTCGGCCATCCGGCGCCCGGCAGTCCGATGATGAGCGCTCAGCCACAGATGCAGCTGCCTTACGGCGGGCTCGCAGTTAAGCCGATGGGAGCCATATGATGAAGGGCTTCAAGGACACCACCAAGACGCACTACGCCACCGGTGGCGGCGCATGGACGCGCAAGGAAGGCCAGAACCCCGAGGGCGGCCTCAACGCCAAGGGCCGTGCGTCGCTCAAGGCGCAGGGCCACGACATCAAGCCTCCTGTCAGCGCGAAGCAGGCAGCCAAGTCGCCCAAGTCGGCGGCTCGGCGCAAGAGCTTCTGCGCTCGGATGAGCGGGATGCCTGGTCCGATGAAGGACGACAACGGTAAGCCGACGCGCAAGGCGCTGGCTCTCAGAAAGTGGGACTGCTGACATGAAGGGCTTCAAGAACACCACCAAGATGACCCACGACGCCAAGCACCTGTCGCAGGGCGGCTCGTGCAGCGGGTACGCCAAGGGCGGCAAGGTCTCGCAGGCCAAGGTCGAGAAGGTCATGCACGAGTGGGGCAAGGGCGCGCTGCACAGCGGCTCGAAGAAAGGCCCCGAGGTCAAGAGCCAGAAGCAGGCTGTGGCCATCGCGCTGAGCGAAGGCCGCAAGGCCGCGCACAAGGCGCAGGGCGGCGCGGTCAAGCCCGTCGGGCGCGACGCGATGGTCGGCAACGCCGTAGGCTACCCGATGAAGGGCGGTAAGATCGAGGCTGTTGGCGCTCCGATCAAAAAGGCGCGCGGCGGCATGCTCCAGAACGTCGAGGCCATGAACACCCGGCAGGTGCGCCAGATGGCCCGCAACAACCCGGATCTGGCCAACCGCGCCGCGCGTCTGGCTGACATGGCGCAGTTGCGCACCGACCTCGGCAATCTGCCCGGTACCTCGGCGCCCAAGCGCCCGTCGCTGGTCGGCGTCAATGCTCCTTCGCCGATGGGCTACAAGAAGGGCGGCAAGACCGGCTGCTGACTTGCTGCTAGGCCCTAATTCCGCTACTGTGCGTTGGCCAGATAGGCCTGCTCACAGTGGCGGGCTGCGGTTTAACGACAGCGAGCAGGGCTGATGGCGTACAGCAACACCATTTCCAAGACGAACTTCAACACCGGGCGCGTGGTCGACAATGCGATCCGCCGGTGCAAAATCCCTGCTGAGCAGATCAGCGGCGAGTACATCGAGATCGCCAACGACCAGCTGTACCTGCTGCTGTCGGACCTCACCAACCAGGGCGTTCCGCTCTGGACCATCGAGAAGCAGATCATCCCGCTCTATAGCGGCGTGGGCGACATCTCGTTGGACACCAGCGTCAACGACATCCTCAACGGGAACCTGCGCTGGCTGCTGACGGTCGAAGGCTCGAACACCGATACCTCGACGCAGCGGCTGATCAACTTTGGCCTGCCGACCTTCGTCTCGACTGTCGGTATCCTATGGTCGCAGCCTGCGGTGCCGATTGCGATTGAGCGCTCGGTTGACTTCGTCAACTGGACGTTGGTGCAGACCGAGACGCCCACGGCTGCTGCCGGTGAGTGGACTTGGTTCGACCTGACTAGCAGCGTTGCGACGCAGTTCTTCCGCATCCGAGCGACCTCTGGCACGCTGGGCTTCAGCTATATCTACACCGGCAACACGCCGACCGAAATCCCGCTGGCTCGCATGAACCGCGACGACTACACCAACCTGCCGAACAAGTACTTCCAGTCGAACCGTCCGCTGCAATACTGGTTCGACCGCCAGATCCCGAACCCGATCATGCACATGTGGCCGGTGCCGAACGACGGTGCAGTGTTCTCGCAGCTGGTGCTGTGGGTGCAGCGCTACATCATGGACGTTGGTACCATGACGCAGAACCTCGAGATCCCGCAACGCTGGTTCGAGGCTATTGTGGCTGGGCTGGCGGCGAAGCTGGCGCTTGAGATCATCGAGGTTGATCCGCAGCTGATCCCCATGCTTGACGCCAAGGCCGCGCAGGCACTGGCTATCGCGCAGGCCGAGGAGCGCGATAACTCGCCGATGATGATCGCTCCGAATATTAGCCCCTACACACGGTAACTGGCATGGTCTCGTACAAACTCAAAGACGAAGCCAAGTGGCGGAAAGACCCGCAGTACGACGACGGCAAGCTGGCGTGGATGTCGCCGTCGGCGTATCTGTCGCGCGTGCCGGCGCTGCTGCACACCGTCACTGACCAGAAGCTGATCGCCAAGCACACGAAGAAACTCGAGAAGGGCAAGAAGATGAAGCCCCTCGCGATCTACTCCGACGGCGAGCCTAATGGCCGGCACCGCGCTGAGGCAGCGAAGGCACTCGGCATCAAGCACGTTCCTGTGCTTGTCGGCGGCATGGCTCCGACCAAGTATCCCGGCAAGCTCAAGGTCAAGAAAGGGAAGTAGCCATGGCCGTGTATCTTGATACCCGTGGGCGCACCACGTTGGGCATCGGGCTGTGCGGGCGATGCTCGCGCAAGATGAGCCTTGATGACCTGTACGACGATCCGAACTACCCTGGATTGAAGGTGTGCCTCCTCGACCGCGACCAGTACGACCCCTATCGCTTGCCCGCCCGGCAGCCGGAGACCATTGCGCTGCGTTTTGCGCGTCCCGATGTCCCCCTCGAGACAATTCCGCTTGGCTTGCCGACGCAGGATGATAGCTACTACATGACCGCCGAGGACTCGCAGGACTATCTGGAACCGTAAATGACCACGCCTCCGTCAAACCTCGTCCCGACGCGCATCACGCAGCTTCCCGAGTACACCGGGACAGACACTGGCGGCTATTTCCCGTACACCTATCAGGGCGTCACCTGGAAGGTGACCTTCGCTCAGCTGGCAAGCGCCGGCGCTGTTCCGTCCTCGCGCGTCATCGCTACAGGCACCGGCCTGTCCGGCGGTGGTGATCTCAGCCAGAACCGCACGCTCTACATCACGCCGGGCGGCGTCGGCTACGACCAGCTTGCGGCTTCTGGTGTAACTCCGGGCACCTACGGGGACTCGCTGAGCATCCCGGTGATCACTGTTGACGCCAAGGGCCGCGTGACGGGTGTCACGACTGCCACGCCGTCGATCTCGGGCTTCGTCCCTACCAGCACGCAGGTCATCGCCGGAAGCGGCTTGACCGGCGGCGGAGCGCTGACTGGCAACGTCACGCTCAACGTCAATTTCTCTAGCGCAACGCCTCAAGCTCTCGGCCCTGCGACCGCAGGCGTCTCGACTGCTGCTGCTCGCGGCGACCACGTTCACCCTGCGGTGAACCTGTCGCACAGTTCCGAGGTCAATGGCGTGCTCCCCATGGCCTTCGGCGGCACCAGCAACGCGCTGTCTCCCGTTGCTGGTGCCATCGTCTACTCGACCGCGTCGGGCATGGCGCTGTCGAACGCCGGCACCGTCGGGCAGGTACTCGTCTCTGCTGGAGGCTCGAGTGCGCCCACTTGGCAGACGGTTTCGATCACTGGTCCTACCGGACCGACTGGTGGCGTTGGGCCAACGGGATCTACTGGCCCTATCGGCGCAACGGGGCCGACTGGAGCCGCGTCTACGGTGCCTGGGCCTGTTGGGCCGACCGGCGGCTACGGTCCTCAAGGCGCGACTGGCCCTACTGGCAGCACCGGCCCAACCGGCCCCACTGGCCCGACTGGGCCCA
>JGI24890J29729_1001290_pt1 | contig 11668 bp, 13 predicted proteins | sample FreactcultureFD7_FD_29729 | JGI IMG/M metagenome (IMG submission 29729)
CCGGCTAAAGCTAAAATATCGCCTGAACTAAGATTTCCATGGTTTACGACGCTATACCAAATACCATTATTGACCCACATGGCATTACCGGCGCCATAAATGTAGACATCTAAACCCTTTTCAGAATACGTCTGATATTTGAAATTCGAAGAGATAATGTATTTAGACAGAAGAGATTCACTAGTGAGAGTAGAAGACCGCTGCACGATTGAGAAGGCTTTATGATCGGTTGTAGAAAAGTTCTGAACGACGGCACCGTCACTGAATTGCATCGGTCCCTTGAAATTGAAACCTGAAGGAGTGATGCTAGGGATCGTAGCAGAAAAGCCGGATTTCGTATTTACTATTTTAAGGTCAACGGCAGGCACTTTTAGATAGGCAAAATAGCCTATTCCGCCCAAGAGGGAAAGCGATAAAGTAAGTCCAAAAATAAGTTTTGGTTTGATTTTGAAAAGTCCCACAAAACTTTTTAGAATATTTTTCTTCTGAGTATTCCTTATTAAGACTTTTGCTGTTGGATGATTAAATACTTCTCTTCGGCCATTTTCTTCGCCTAGGCGGGGTTTTATGAGTGTTGGTGGCGCTTGTGGAGGATTATTATCTTTAGGAAGCTCCTTGACCGACAGGTTCGCACTTGAAGGGTGTGATCGTAAATCAAACATTTTCGGAAATCGAGATACCGCAGCATTCTTGTCTGTATTGTTAGCTCTATTCAGCCTATTATCAGGTACCCTTCGAAGCAGTAAGCCACGTCCAGAAGCACTTTTTTCAACGGAACTACTCGCTAGTGATTTTGTAGAATTGATCTGAGGAGGATTCTTGCTAGGTTTGGACACAAAACTTCTAATTAAAGTTTTTGAATGCTGCGTTTTTGAGTGATGTACTTTTGTTTCAATTGGCTGCGATAGTCGTGGTTTTGCAGCAGTAGTTTGTGATTGAATTGTTTTTCTTGCTTCGATTGCTTGATTTTTAATAAGTAAGCTTTGAGCAGTTGCGGGTTTTATGCGAACAAAGCCATCAATCACCTTCTGGGTGCTATTATTTTTAACCACTTTTTCCACTCCGATAACTTTTCCGGTCGTAGTGTCAATTTTTTGGCCGTTAATTTCCATAAATGTTTTCAAATATACTTCTTACTTTTTACGCGCAAACTTACTTCTAATAATATTACGCTTTAGGCTATCATGGACGCAAGTGCTTAATTGGCTACATTGATTGGAAAAAATACTAATAACGTGACAAAATAACATATGTTCATATGGAATTTTTAACTCCAAAAGAAAAAAGAAAAAAAACAACACAACTATTTGTAGGCTATGGTTTGATGGCAATACTCATAGGGCTTGCAGCACTTGTCTTAATTTTTGTTGCTGAAGGATATGGGTATGATCCTAATAAAGGGGTGAATCAAAGTGGCCTCGTTTTTTTTAATTCAAATCCGAGTGGAGCAAAGATTTATCTTAATGGGCCCCTTCAAAACAGTCAAACCGACACTAAATTTAATCTATTAGGTGGTACCTATAACGCCTCAGTTCAAAAGACAAATTATATTGATTGGAATAAAACGATTAATGTAGTTGGCGGCACGGTCAGCTATTATGACTATATACGTCTATTTCCTAAAAATGTTCCTATCTCAAACGTTGCTACGATTGAAACTGCGCCCGCATTGGTGAGCCAGTCTCCGAATGGTCAATGGCTGGTGATGCAACCAAATTCCCAGAAACCTGACTTTACAGTGTTAGATTTAAGTAATCCCGAAAATGTCACCAAAACTATCAGCATACCCCAAGCAATTTTGCAAAATGAGGCATTAAATTTAGGTGCTTTCAGCGTTGTAGGTTGGGCTGACGATAATAATCACTTATTACTATTGCAAACACTTCCGTCTGGCAAGAAAGAATATTTAATGATCGATAAGAATAATGTTTCAAATTCAACTAATGTCAGTGCCACTCTTTCTCTACCGGAAACCGCAAGCCTTACGTTATTTAATAAAAAATTCAATCAATACCTTGTTTTTGACACTGCAGCTAGAACGCTTAAATTGGCAAACTCAACTTCAATCCAAAGCACATCCCTTCTTAGCGATATCGTAGCCTTTAAGCCATCTGGAGATAATTTAATTCTTTATGTTTCAACTCCTGACGCAAAAGGAATTTCTCAAGTAGGGGTACTCAGTAACCAAAAAGATCATTTCAAGCTTCAGTCTATAGCAGCTGATCCTAGCGGGCACTATCTTCTAGATTTATCGCAGTATTCGGGCGCATGGTACTACATAGTATCTTCACCCGTCCAAAACAAAGTGTTTATATATAATAATCCGCTCAGTAATATTTCTCCTGACAATACGCAATCAATCAGTCCCCAGCTTGCGATTCAAATTGCCAATCCAAGTTTTTCTTCTTTCTCAACAAGTGCTCGCTATATTAGTATGCAATCGGGCAGTAATTTTGTTGTTTTTGATGCAGAACTTGATCATGTATACCGTTTCACTATAAATCTTCCCGTCCCTACCTCCCTCGAAGCTAAATGGATGGATTCGAGCCATCTTTCTGTTGTGAGTGGAGGTGTTGAGCATGTTTTCGAATTCGATGGCTTAAACCTTGTTAATTTAACCAAAAGTGACGCCGCTTTTCAGGCCTATTTTAATCCAGCGCTTAACCACATATACACTATTGTCGATCAGCCAAACGCAAAGTTTGGTTTGCAGGACGGTAAACTCATTCTTTAGTCTCTAGCTCGTAAGCCAATGAGTAAAACGCTGCCAGAGACTTTCTGAATTTCCTGGAATAATAGTTGGCTGCAAATTAGTGGTGGGCGCCGCTGTTGCAGAGGTGTTGGTCGTAGGTGCAGGGCTTATTTGATTAGCCAATAGCACAAGTCGATGCAGTGATGTCCCCACAGGGTTGCATGTGATGAGCGTTGCAGTATCGGGTCGATCAGCAGTTCCAAGCACGGCAACATCAGTAGGCTCGACTATTTTTCGACTATACACTTGATATACATATTGTTTTGAATTGTAGTTGATCATGAAGGTATCCCCTACATCTAGTTGATCCAGTAGAACGAAGGCGAATTTGTATTTGCCATCATTAAAATAGTTATTTGATGAGTGACCAACTATAACCACATTCCCGTTTTGTCCTGGGAATGACGACTGGGGATAATGAACAACTCCGTTATTGAGTGCCAGTAACATGTCATTGGGACTAATACTGGGAACATCATAAACTACTGGAGCAACTACATTAATTTTTGGAACAATTAAAATATTTTCTGGGCCAACGTTGTTGTTACCTGTTGGGTCTTGTATAAGTGGGGCTAGTGCTACATTTTTGCTCGGTGAAATAAAAGGAGCGATGAAGCGTTCATTAAAAAATCCAAATAGAAATATAAAAATTATAAGAGCGCCAAAACTAAGCCCAAAAAAGAGTGATTGCAGACGATGACGTTTCTTAAGAATACCCTTACCTGAAATAGTGTGTTTCTTTGGTTCTTCTGCTAACTCCGTATAGTATGCTTGTTCCTGATGCTCCAAGAGATCCTTATGAGTAACACCAGCCTTTTTTAGGTGCTTGCCTGTCTTTTTTAGTTTAGTAAGCTCTGCGTGGTTATCATAGTACTCTTGCCAGATGACATGCTTTTGTTCATCACTCAAATCCTGATAGTAAAGGTGCCATTCGGTCTGAATTTGCGCTAAATTCTTACCAGAGTTGAGTAAATTATTAATAAACACTTGGTGGTCAGATTTAGCACCAAGCAAAGTTATTTCTTGCGCTTCGTCCTGGACACTGGGCTCATCAGGATAGAAATTGGATAGCTTATCACGAACATAATTAACCGCCTCAGATTGGCTTGTTTGGCCACTGTTATTCCCATCAGGGAGCGGAAGTTCATTTATTTCATTTGGCATATATTTATGTATTACTTTTAGTTACCGCTATAATTATAGTACAATTACCCCTGCTTTTATGTAGCACTTTAAAGCTTAATGTATCCTTGTTTGTGCCGCGATGGTGGAATTGGTAGACACGCCAGACTCAAAATCTTGTGAGCTTATGCTCGTGCCGGTTCAAGTCCGGCTCGCGGTACCAACAAAGATATATTAATTTTCCCAATCGACTTGCGTAATCGCTGTTGCGATTGCCTCAAGAGGCTGTTTTGGATTCTGGATCCACCACACAGCTGCTGCCGTAGCAGTTTTTAATCTCCATCTTTGAGGAATTGTCGGTAGTGCAGTAATTACCCCCTTTCCGCGGTGAGCCGTTAAAACTGCAGATCCATATTGAGTCATAATTGTCACCTTGTACTTGAGTGTTAATTCGGACAATAATTGAGAAAGTTTCACTACTCCCATATCAAAAGTTATGGGAGTTCCAACCTTTAATTCAATGAGCTTTTTTTGTAATTGAGAAAGGCTTAGAACAAGCAGTGTCTCATCTCGTTTAAAAATATTTTCTGGATGTGTAGAAAAATATTCTAGTGAATCCCGTGTGTATATTTGGATGCCCGAAACATTATTTGCTATAGATTCTATAACCACGGCTGTTTCGCTATTTCTTCCAATATCACCCGGAAAAAATAAGCCATCAGACCAAGAACTAAAACCTAAAATGTCCTCAAAGGCTTTTATACTGAAGCTTCCGCTTGGTGTGTCAGCTAGTAATTCGACGTCTTGAGGTAGGCTATTCCCAAAGAATTTCTTTGTTTGCCGCGGAAGTAACACTTTTGCATAGCCGACACCAGCTTTGAGCGCACCTTCATATGCTTCGTTCGGTGCATTAATTGCGTGCGCGTTGCCGCCAATGATCAGGAGCCTACCTGCAAAATCTTTCTGCTCAGGTTGCGCCCAAATCAAGGAATCAAATAGCGGTTTAGAGTATTCTTGTTTCTGCCAACTTGTATCCATTTTGATCCATTTCTAGACGGTACATTATATTCTTTCTCTCAATAATTATAGGCCACTTCCTAAGTTGCGCTTCATTTAAAAGTTCCTTGCTAGGATTGAAGGCAATCGGATGGGTGACAAGGCTTAGGATTTCAATGTCTGAAGAGCTATCTCCTATTCCATAACTGTTCTCTAAAGTTAAGCTGTGTTCTGTAATATATTCTTTTGCGAGTGATAGTTTATTATTAACTACGAAACGGGCATATTTACCGGTATATTGCTCGTTCTCTCTTTCATGAACAAGCCCGATGCAGTCATCGAATCCATGTTTTTTTGCAAAAAGTTCAGCAACCTCTTGTTGTGATCCGGTAATTGCCAGCAGGAAATAACCATCCTTTTTAAGCTTCTGGGCTAGCTGTGCCGTGAAGGCGTAGACTTCGTGGCCAGATTTATCTATTATTTTTTGCGCAGCCTCTTCCACTTGTTTTGGATTAATAGATTTTATAGATTCTTCAATCGCTGTCACCACCTGATCCTCGTATTCCGCCCAGGATGCCTTTAGTGCTTGCCAATTCAAAAAAGTATCATCAAGTTTTTTTGAAATTTTCTCACTGAAACAGCCCATGTCTTTGAGCTGAAAAACAAGTTCATGAAATAATTGCCATCGAAAGAATGTGCCATCTATGTCAAAAATAGCGACAGGTTGGTTTACCATTTATCGACCTGTTTAAGATCGAAAGACTCAAGATTATCCTTTTCATCAAAATAGAAGGTTGCGGTAACTCTCTTTCCTTTTAAGACAATGGGAAGCCAGTGCTCGTCATCTTGCCACATAGTATCATAAGGAATTGCATTTTTTTTGTACCATTCAGGTTTCATTTCTTCGCTCTCGGTTGGTTCGCCTTCCCACTTAGTACAAAGATAAGCGTACACGAACATTTGCCATGTTTCTTTGGTGTCAGGATCTTTACCATAAAAGTCCAATTCAGCTACTTTTTCATACTCGATTGGAGTTACAAATATTTCCTCCTGAGTTTCTCGTATAAGCGCTTGTTCTACCGTTTCACCTTCTTCTAGCTTTCCGCCTACTCCATTCCAGCGATTTGCTCCAAATCCTCGCTTTTTCATAGCGAGTAGAATGTTATCGCCCTCATGTAAAAATAGCAGTGTTCGTCGTACATCACTCATAATTATTAATCCTTATGCTTACCGGGCAATGATCGCTTCCCATGACATTAGGATAGATTTTAGCTTCTTCCAAATTATCCTCTAAGCTTTTACTAACGAGCCAGTAATCTATTCTCCAGCCAATATTTCTAGCCCGCGCGTTAGCAAAATGGCTCCACCATGAGTAGTGACCATTTCCCGAAGGAGTAAATTTCCTAAAACTATCAATAAAACCTGCTGAAAGGAAGTTATCGAAACCTTGACGCTCTTCATTCGTAAAACCGTGTTTTCCAACGTTGCCTTTAGGATTTTCTAAATCTTCTTCAGTGTGCGCTACGTTTAAATCACCAGAAAAAAGGACTGGCTTTTTTTCTTCTAATTGCTTCATGTATTCCAAAAATGCTGGGTCCCAATGTTTGTGGCGAAGAGCTAGACGGCTTAAATCTGGTTTGGTGTTAGGGGTATAAACTGTCGCAATGTAGAAGTCCTTATATTCAGCAACGAGTACACGGCCCTCTTCGTTTGGGTTCCCATAGCCATCACTGTCAAAATCAAATTTTTTTAAAATAGCATCAGGAAACCCATTGACTACAGAAATCGGTTTAATTTTGGAAAGAATGGCTGTTCCGCTATACCCTTTTTTCATGGCGGAATTCCAATACACAAAATAGCCGTCAAATCTTGCGTCTACTTGGTCTTCGTTTGCTTTTATTTCCTGCAAACAAAGAATATCTGGATTATATTCTTCAATGAATCCCTGTAATGCTCCTTTATTTAAAACAGCACGTATTCCGTTAACGTTCCAGCTAAAAATATTCATACTCTTATAGTGTACTCGAGAATTCAACTAATTTCTTGATAAAGTTCTAGCGTTGTCTCTATCGGTATCTCTCTTTTTAATCTTTTGTCTTTTATCGAATTTTTTAAGGCCTTTAGCAATAGCAATTTCAATTTTAATAAATCGCCCGTTAGCAAGAATTTTTAATGGAATAATAGTTAAACTTTGTTCTTTTGCAGTAGCAAGCTCATCTATTTCTTTCTTTTTTAAGAGCAGTTTTCGAGATCGAATCTGCATTACCTCATTGAGCACTGTTTTATTCGCATTTGTTGGGTTTATCATGGCGTTGTAGAGCCAAATTTCACCGTCTTTTATATTAACGAAGGCGCCACGAAGCTGGCCGTGTCCATGACGAAGGCTTTTTACTTCCGCACCAGTAAGAACAAGACCCGCCATAAACGTTTTTATGATTTCATAATCTCGTTTGGCTTGTTTGTTCACTACCTGCGATTTCGGGGCTGCTTTTTTATTCGCCATGTTTATATTGTACAACAGGGGTAGTTTTAGTGCTATTTTAAATGTTTTGCTGCGTTTTCTTGATTCGTTTGCAGAATAGCTTTTTTGACTACATTCCAAAGCGATGGATCATTGAATTTTGTTTTTTCGTAGTACCAATATTCGCCTCCCCAAAGATCGATATCTTTAAATCCAGTATCTTTACCGTATTGTATCCTTTTTTGTAAAAGTGGTGCATTCATTGATTTACTTAATTCTGCTTGGGAAGAATTTAAGATTCCCGTTGGTGGCCAAGGCTCTGCTTGTAGCTCGTGTAGCATGCTGCTTTTGCCTGTTGCTATTTCAGTTAGTGCAGCCCTCCAAGTGTAATACCAATCTGGAAAAGGATATTCAAAATAGTTATGGGTTATAGTTTTGTCATAAACCAATTTATATACTGAAACACCATATTGATCAGGCCTTGGTTGGCTAATTGGAATACCAAGATAATTATTGGATAAGCTGATGATAATTGGTGTTTTTGAATCAAGCGATTTCACGAGATTAAATTCGTCGATAATTCGGCCCTTCGTTGCGTCTGGACAATTAGCGAAAGTACTTAGATAATATTCATTTTCTAGCTGATAGCTCACGAGCGAGGGGTTAGTCTTGTATCTATTAACCACAGCAGTCATATATTTCTTCAGTTGAGGATACCAAACTGATGTCGGCTCTTTAGAAGTCCATGATGGCATATGGCATTCCGGCCAACGCGGTTGCCTAAGTCCGATGGATAAAGTTATTGTCCCATGGACCGCATTTATCTGTTGCATTTCCCAATCTAATTCAGAGAAATCGTATGTGCCGGGTTTTTTTTCAATATCTTCCCAATAGCTGACTAATCTGAATCTTTTAAATCCCGCATCGTCTCTTAACGCAATCATTGTTTCATGAGGGTTTAGACCTAAGTTTGCCGCATAATCAGCTATAAAGGTCACTCCTAGATGTATCGGTTCGTTTTTATGTTTTTGTTGGTACCAATATGCCAGCCCATACGCCTGAGCACAGAATAGGAAAAAGATAGCAATGATTATGATAAAAAAACGCTGAAATCTTTTAAGGGAACTCCACCAAATCTTAAGTTCCCTCAGATTGTATCTATGTCGCTTTTGTACTACTTCAGTTGTTTTATTCTTTTTCATAGTGAGTATCGTATACTGTAGGTATATATATGGTATCAAATAAAAAGCTTAAGATTAGTATAATAATTCCAGCCTTTAACGAAGAATCAGTATTAGAGTCTTGCCTGCGGGCATTAGCTAAACAAACAACGGCTCCTTATGAAGTTATAGTAGTGGATAATAATTCAACGGATAAAACAGCTGAAATAATTAAGAAGTACCCTTTTGTTAAAATGCTTAAAGAAAAAAAACAAGGTATTATTGCTGCCCACCATAAAGGATTTAATACTGCCAATGGAGATGTCCTTGCCCGTATTGATGCTGATACAGTAGTTTCAAAAACTTGGGTAGAAAGAGTAAATAAGAATTTTGTTGAAGATGATGAACTGAGTGCGTTAACTGGTCCTGGGGGAGTTTATGAAATAGCTTTTAAAGATCTGTACCCCGGACTATTCTTTAGTAAATATTATTTTTTGCTTGGAAAAAAATTAATTGGGTTTCAGTTACTATGGGGTTCAAATATGGCTATAAGAAAACCCATGTGGGATTTGATAAAAAATGAAACCTGCAAAGATGAGAAAATTGTCCACGATGACGTAGACATTTCGATATTAATTCATGAGCGTAGAGGAAAGATTAAATATGACCCATATCTCAAGGTATATATTCACGGCATGCGTTTTATTAATTTAGTAAAGGTAGCGGAATATCATCGAAAAATGATTAAAACTCGAGTACATCATCAAAAAAGAGGAAGTCTGGTAATTTAACTTTAATGGAAGAATTTGTTTTAAAAAATTTTAGTAATCTTTCTGTTGATCAGATAAAGAAAATTTCTGCTCTTGAGAACCTTTACAGTGAATGGAACGCAAAGATTAATGTTATTTCAAGAAAAGACATGGATAATTTTTATTCACACCATGTTTTACATAGTATGCTCATCGCCAAAGTTATTTCTTTCGTACCGAGTACCAAAATTATGGATCTAGGGACAGGAGGCGGGTTCCCTGGAATTCCTTTGGCAATACTTTTTCCTGAAACTGAATTCCTTCTTGTTGACTCAATTAATAAAAAATTAATTGTCGCTCAAAGCATTGCAGATGAAATAGGTCTCAATAATGTACAGACTGTGCATGCACGCGTTGAAGACATAACAGATTCTTTTGATTTTGTGGTCTCAAGAGCAGTTACCAAACTTGACGTTGCATGGAGCTGGGTGCAAAAAAATATTTCTAAAATTAATAAGAACGAAATTACTAATGGTCTTCTGTATTTAAAAGGTGGCGATATTAGCGCAGAAATGCCAAAAAAAGTTTCCATAAAAAAATGGAACCTTGATGAATTCACCAAGGTTCCTTATTTTGAAGAAAAATCTCTTATTTTAATTACTGATTCAAATCGGAGAAATTAATCTCTGGTAGCATCACCATTATCCCATCGTCGAAGGCTTCTTCGGTTATTTCTCCTCGCGCATGCTTATCATGTAACTGGTCTACTAATTCTAATCGTTCCTCATAGCTTAATTCATTAATTGCTGTTCGCATCTCCCATGAATAAGCTGAAATTCGCGTTGCATGTTCTTCCATACCTGGTAAGGTATTTTGTATTCCTTTTTCCATTTTCCCCTCTATCTTTTTTATAGCTAATGGTAATTAGATTAGTATGAAGAGGAGGAATATAAAAGCGCTAAATTAACAACAACTAAAAATCGATACCGCTATTTGCGAGGAATTTATTATCAAAGTGATGTTTTATTTTTGTCATATTAGTGGCTATATCGACTTCGCCAAGAAGATCATTCGGAAAATTCCTACCCGTCAGGCAGACACTTGTTTTACTATTTCTATTTTTAATAAATTTTTTAAGTTGTTTTTTGTCTACAAGGCCATCGGCTACTGCATTATTTATTTCATCACAAATTACTAAATCGTATTTTCCACTTTTGGCTGCTTCGTAGGCAATTTCAAATGTTTTTTGGGCCATTAAGCGATGCTCATCGTCACTTATTCCTTTTGCACTTAATTCGCCAGCATTATAAAAGCCAGCTCCGCCCTTGTAGAAAAAAAGATTTTCATCAAAAGAATTCTGTATTTTTTCTATAAACTTATGTTCATTAACCTTCCAGTGTTTTATGAATTGAATATAAGCGACTTTCCAATCTGCGCCGAGGGCTCGAACCATTAATCCAAGACTCGCACTTGTCTTACCCTTGCCCTCACCGGTATATACCAGCACGACGCTTTCTTTAGTAGAAAAATCTTCGAATGCCATTAGACTTATAGTAATTCTTCGTTATTATTTTTGAAAGTTAAATCTTCTAGGTCAGAGAGATTTCCGTTTTCTTTCAAATACATATATCGGATAAGTCTTTCGAATGAAAGTGCCTGCTCCTGTTTAGTCGCAGTATTTGCAGCTTTTCTAAACTCTTCTCCGTAACTAAGTAAAGTATCTTTAGCTACTGCTTCATCAGTAAGATCGTAAAGGCATAAAATTTTATCAATATCTGTTTTTTGCCCTTGCCCCTTTTTCAAGAAAAAAGAATTATACTCAACTTGCAGGGATTGTATGTAATGCTGGATTTCATTTGTAGAGTTTTCATCAGAAAGCATTCCACTTTTTTCAAGTACCTTGATAAAAATATCTGCACCACTGAAAAAACTATTTGAATCTTTGAATTCAATTTCTTGAAAAATTTCATCTGGGCTTGTTACTAAAAGTAAAATTGGAGGTAAATTCTTTTTTTCGACTTGATCAGTGGTTTTAATGTTGTAGTTTTCGAAACTTGTACTCATACATTCCTTTCGCACTTTATCCCACATATAGCGTTTACATTTTCTATTATAACACTACATATGTAATATGCGAGCCTAAATTGGGTTTTCTTTAATCAATTTTTTAATCAAATTACCCACCATTCATATCTGTTCTAAAAATATGCTATTGATTTTTTATGTGTTTACTCTTATCGTTAAATCATAAGATTAACTTAAGGAGGGTTCCTAATATGAATCAGCGTCAATTAGCAGCGCTGTTAGCTGAGGCAGTCGGTACGTTCGTACTTGTCTTAGTAGTGCTTAATGTATCAAGATATCAATTGCCGTTCTTTACAGCAATTGCAGCCGGTGTAGCCGTAGCAACATTTACGGGTGCTTTCGG
>JGI24890J29729_1001291_pt1 | contig 11666 bp, 8 predicted proteins | sample FreactcultureFD7_FD_29729 | JGI IMG/M metagenome (IMG submission 29729)
GCAAAGCACACCAATTAAACTTAACACCAGTCGCATTATCAGTTGAAACCGAATATTTAAAACCTAAATAACCTATACTTCCATCTAACCTAATATCTTCAATAACATAATCACATTTAATACCAATAAAAGAAGTCGGGTCATCTACTGAAAAAAATATTGTTGGTTTAAAAAACTCTAATGGATTGTTAAATAGTATTACTCTGTCAGCATCTAATGCCTCCACTGTTTTTTTACCAATAAGATTATTATTTTTATCTGTAATGAATAAAAAGTTATACGATAATTTATCTGGTTTATATCTTATTGGCGGGTCTCTAGGCACTTCTACAGCATTTATTAAAGCATTTGAACCACTTATTACAAAACTAGAATAATAAGCACCAGTGCTAGTTAGAGTTGTATTTAATGACGGGATATAAGGATAAATAAAAGGCGTGTCATAATCACCATCATTATATATCATTTTAGAATTGAATGAAGTTAAAACAATTGCGGGATATTCATTACCAAAAGTATCTGGCGGTAAATTGATTAACGTATCTAAATGGACAGCATTACCCCAAAACAATGATAAGTTTAAACTATCATAAAAAGGATTTGAATCAACTGGATTAATCAAAAAATTAACAGTGTTATTACTTATATCGTAAGTGCCTGTATTCACACCGATAAACTCATATCCATTTGATTGACAATCTAAAAGGGCTGGTTGAGTGAAATATTTACTTGCTAAACCATTTTGAATAATGGAAGGATTTATTGCTGGTGGGCCGAATGGATAATATTGAAATGCTTGAGAATAAGGTATCCAATCAATTCTTGTATTAGTTAATGAACCATTTCCTATTTTATCAGGTAATTCAGTTCCAATTAATGTGGTATCAATATTAGCACACCACGCCATTTTTCCGTAAGTATTAATGCCCATTGTTGCTTTCTCAAAACAACCTCCCCCATTTAATATAATATTGTTTGTTTGGTTTGCTGATGTTAATACTAGTGTTGTTTTAGGTAAAGCAGTTGTTTCGCCATCTTGTATTTGAATAGAATTATTTACATTAAGAGTAGAAGCATTAGAAGCGGAAGATAAAGCACCAACTGCCTGTATTTTAGTTTGAATATTACTCCAACTTTGAGAGGCACCGTTATACTCAATTCCTAAAGCACCTAATTTTAAAACATTCAATGACCCATTTACTTTCTCGCTAAATGTAATTGCTCCTTGTGCGTTAGGATATAATAAGGCGAACTGACCTAAATTAGATAATGGATTATTTGTAGGAAAGTTTGACGGGTTAAATATACCTTCTTCATTTCTCGGTTGAGGATAATATGCCATATATACAAAGGGTAGAAAATAAATTAGAAACCAACCCTTTCCTCAACGCCTATCTTAATTTCCCAGTTGCCGACCAATTCACGCCCCACGCTTGACCCGCCGTATTACCTTCACCACTTCTAATATTACATACATTAAATATAAATCCCGTATAATAAACAATACCATTAACTAATGTAGTAGTATAACTATCTACGGCATACTGAAGACCGATACAAAGAGGATTAGATGCTTGAGCAATTCTACCTGTTATTTGAATTAAAGGCACAGATACAAATGGCGAATTAAAAGGAATTGTAATAAATAAAACCGCCCCGCCAAAATAAACAGTTTCAGTTGAGTTATAAACTCCGTAATCAGCATAATAAGCACCATTTGAATAACCACCAGCACCATAAGAAAAACCGCAATTCATTCTAAACCCATATTTGTAAGTGTTATCGGTTAAAGTTGTATTAACGGGTAATAAGGTAAAAGGGTCGGTAGTATCACAATAAACAGTTCTAAATGATACAGCGGGGTCTGTTATAGAAAGATTTTGAGAGAAGACAACAGAAGGGATAGCATTTGTGTTACCGATTGAAGTAAATGCGGTTCCGTATAATGATGTAGTTAAAGCGGGTGTATTACAATTAGAAGAAAGAACAAATGGACAACCGCCTATCTTTAAAGAACTTCCGTCATAATTTTGTATTGTTCCATCTGTAAAATGTGCTAATTTACTTACTTGAGTAATATTTTTAGCACCTGTTGAATTAGCACCTAAATAAATAGTGCTACTATCAGTAACTGATGTTAAAGAATTACTTTTCATACTTATTCCAGCACACGACAAAGTGCTATTAAATCGCCCACTCACACCTCCCGCTTGTATATCTACTCCATTAGGGTAAGTAGTATCGTTATTACAGATATTCAATACACCTTTACCTGTTCCTGTAGCGACTGGTGTTGTAATATACTGAACATCAACAGTAGGGGCTGTAATTGATGTTGTTGCGTTTATTATAGGGGCGGTTATAGAAGGGGCTGTTATTGAGGAAGAAGAACTTAATACTCCTGTAACAGTAAAATCTCCGCCTGTCACAATCGGGGTCGCATCGTAATTTTCAATTGTTCCATCTGTAGAAACAAGTAATTTCGCTACTTGAACATTATTTTTAACTCCAATAGTAGCATTACCACCGAGATATAAATTATCGGCATTTGCCATTGTCCTAATCCCATTACCTTGTAAATGAAGACCAGCACAAAACATATCGCTTATTTTAGTTGTAGTAATACCTCCAACTTGGACTGAAACTCCTTCCGTATATATAGTCTCATCATCACCAATTAATAGAACGCCCAGTCCAACGTTTGGGTCATAACCTGGACTAATTACACTAGTTTTCAAATTAGGCGTTTGAACGAAAGTAGATGCGGATACAGATGAGCCTGAACTAACACCGCTAGTAGCATTTAACACACCAACAATATTTTCGCTTCCTTGTGATTTAGGATATTGTAAAAAGTTTGCCTGAATGTATGCTAAATCAACACTGCTACCACTTCCTAAAACGCTTCCACCTAACAAATTAAAACCTTGATAATAATCAATTGGATTAAATGTCGTTAGATTAGCATCTGGAGCAGTATAAGAACTCATATAGTTTATAAAGATAAAATATTTTTATATATATATTTATATGGACGCTTTTCTTGATACTATAGGATTACAGGGCGGTAAAATAGACAGACCATCTAAACAACTTAAAAGAGTCACTAAACAGTCGGCTGAACCGAGCGACCTTATTGATTGGTATAAAAAAATGCCGAAAAAGTTTTTACTTAAAACACATAACCCTAATTATGAAAAACACAAAATTAATGTGCCATTTCGTATGCTTATTATAGGAGGTTCTGGAGCGGGAAAAACTCAAACTCTTCTTAATCTTATCCACATAATGAGCAACACATTTNAAAATATAATTATTGTTACAAAAAATAAGCACGAGCCATTATACGAGTTTTTAGAGGATAAAATGAAAGACGGATTACAGATAGTAGAAGGTATTGATAAAATGCCTGATTTAGATAAATTGGATAAAGAAGAACAAACATTAATTGTGATGGACGATTTAGTATTAGAACGTAATCAAAAGAGCATTGAAGAAGCATTCATACGAGGGCGTAAATTAAATTGTTCTATGGTGTATATTAGTCAATCTTATTACAGAGTTCCACGTATTATTAGACAGAACTTAAATTATTTAATTATTAAAAGACTAAATGAATTAGGAGACTTATTCAGAATAATGCGAGAATATAGTTTAGGTGAAAAAGAAAAATTAAAAGCATTATATGAAAAAGCGGTCAGCACTAACAAGCAGGATTTTTTAATGGTTGATTTAGACGCAGACCCAGCAGAAAGATTTAGATTCAATTTTAATGAAATAAGGGAAGTTTAGCAGGGTTGCGACTTAGAACCTGCGGTTCCAAACCTCCCTTTTCTTTGCTTTTGGAAAAGCAACCCGAGCGACGCATAAAAAGGGAAGTTTAAAAAACTTTTATAAAACTTCATAAATATTTTCTTTTGTAATGGTATATGAGCGGTATGAGTTTAGCAGGTTCAAAATCACAAGATGAAGTAAGGCGTAAGAAAGAATTGAGAGACGAATTACTTTCCATTGAAATAGCAAATGAAGCAGAGAATGAGCGAAGAGCAAAAGATTATAAAAACCCACACGCACCAAAAGAAGTTCCACCACAATATAAAACAGTAGCAGAACAACAAAGGGATATTATGAAATTAGAACGTGACGCACTTAAAATGTTGGAAGACATACAAATTGATTATGAAGAAGCACGTAAGGTAGTAAGTTGGTTAAGAGAACAGCCAGATAGATTAGCAAAGTTTGTCGCTTATGGAGTATCTATTAGAACCGAAATATTAAAGAAAGCAAATCCTCGTCTCATTGACGCACAATACATTATTAATATTATTAGACCTGTTTTATTGAACTCAAACATAGCATTAGGATTTTCATCAAATGGCACAGCGTATAACAGTTTAGAAGCGATATTAAGAGATTACAATATTGATGAACCATTAATTAATTTGATTCAGGCGATTAACTCAATTAAACCAAATGGAGCAATTAATAAAGATTTACAATTACAATTAAACGATTTACGACTTTCTATATCAGCATTAAGTCAAGCATATCCTAATGATGAAGATTTTGGAAATATTAAATTATTACAAATCCCGTTACAACAAGATTTAGTATTTAAGTTAAGTGAATTAATTAAGAAACATTCTATACCAACAGCAACTACTTTGGCAAGTATAACAGAAGCAGTTGAATCATTATCAAGTAGTGATGAAGAATCAACCACCAAATTAATAAAAGGGTTACAGAGAAAGATAGGTTTTAAAAATGAAAAAATAGTAGAAGATTTTATAAAGTTTAATGCTGATTTAAATAAATCTATTCAATTATCGCAACGTGAAGGAGCAGATGTCGGCGATTTTACTGCCGAAGCAGGTATTGACAGACCATTAAAAGAAGGACAAAGATTGGTTAATGTAATTAAAGGACAGCCAGTAGGTGAAGAGTCATATACAGAGCAAAAAGCATTAATTTCAACACCATCTCAAAATGTTAGAACCGCTTTACAATTTATTTTAGACCCCGCAAATGATTTACTCGCTATATGGGGAGATGCTGAAAAAGCAGTATTGACAATAGGAGGAATGAACCAACAAGGATTTACACCTGAAGAAATGGCGTATATAAAACGCATTTGGCAGAGTTATAACGAACAATATAGAAATATGACAGAGGAGGAAAGGAAAGAGCAGGAAACATTAATACCAGAAAAACCAAAAACACAGTTTGAACTTGTTGTTGATAAACTTAAACCAACTTCTAGACCTGACGATTTAATACAATTTGACAGATTTGCTGATTTATTACCATTAACAAAAAATCTAAAAAAAGGTGAAATGCTATCCAAAGTAGAATCAAAATTAATGTCATTAGACAAATATGGTGATGATGATTTACTATTTTTACAAAATTATACAGATGCCTTAATATACTATAAAGCAAAAATACCTCAAGATGTATTAGAACAATTGTATGAATTACATAAAAGAATGAATATTAAAGATGAAGTCTTTGAGTTTTTTAATGGGTTTGAACGTCTTAATCCAAAAGAAATGGGACAAATGTTTCTTGATATAAGAGATGGAATTGTTAAGGAAATAGACCAAAGAAGTAAAGAAGTAAAAGCAGGACAAACACCACAGACAGCAACACCTGCTAAACCCGTTATGTCAGGCTCACAACCAACACTTCCAAGAGGGAATCAATTTCCGCCAAGAGCATTACCTTCTAACCCTTTTGTTAATCCACATATTATACAATTACAGGCGACATCTAATAAAGTAACAAGCAATAAAAAAAGAGAAGCATCAGCATTTTTAAAAGGTAAAGTAGAAGAAGTAAGAGAGCAAAGAGCAGAAGAAAGAAAACCAAAACCAAAAGAACTTATTAGAGGTGAAGCAGAGGCTGTAGAACAATTTGATAACTTTAAAGTGGAATTAGATGAAAGACCAGTAGATGAACAGAAAAAAATATTAACTAATATAGCAGAACATTTTAGTAGAGTATCATCTTCATCAATGTCAAAAAAAGAACTCAAAGAACATTTGACAGATTACGAAAGAGGAGGCAAAACTGAAATAATGGATTATTTACAACAAGCATTTATGGAGCAATCAGGTTTTGCCGACCAAAAAGATAAACCTTATAAACCAACTCAATTCGGTAACAAAAAGGGTAAGACTGATAATAAACCATTAAAATACGGGTTAGGTAAAATTGGGCGTGGTGTGGAAGTAGAACCAGCGGCCCCTTATAAAACATTTGGTAAGTTTCTTATTCACGTTCCAAGTCTTCACGACAACATCGCCAATTTTAAATATCCATCTAGAGCATCTATACCACACATCAAACGAAAACAAATCACAGATGATTACAAAGAGTTTTTAAAGGATTTATTAGAAAATGGTAAGATTAATGAGCGTGAATATAACAGATTATGTGAAGAAGAAAAAGACCATTTTGGTAGTATTGTTAAGGGAGCAGGACTTTTAGAACATTTCAAAATTAAACCGCCAAAGGTTGATAAAGGAGATACAAGCAGATACGAATTACTTATTGGTGAATATAAAGCAGGAAATAACTCGCCTGTAATGTTAAAAGAATTAAGAAGCCTCATTATTAAGTTTATGGACGAGGGTAAAATTAAACGTAAAGATGGACAGTCTCTTTTAGTAGATTTATCTGTGTAGCAGGGTTGCGACTTAGAACCTGCGGTTCCAAACCTCCCTTTTCTTTGCTTTTGGAAAAGCAACCCGAGCGACGCATTAAGGGATGGTTTCTAATATTTAGGGTTGGTTTCTAATGGGAAGGTTCTGCCCCTGATAATTTTTTCTAACCCTACTGTATAATGGGTAAAACGATAGTTCTAAATAGCACCAATATAATACAAGATGGCACAAATAGCAGATTTCTTTATACATTCCCCAACGGTGGTTACACATTCAAAAACGACCTCATCGCAATAGACCAGATTACACAGTATAATAGTGTCTTTAATATTACGGCATCAAATAATAATAATGTCTTTAGTTATACGTGGATTGACAAAACAACTTATACTGTTACAATCCCTAATGGTGCCTATTCTATTCCAACGTTGAATGCTTTTTTTCAATCTGTAATGATTGCGAACGGGACGTATTATACTTTAGGGACTCCAGCATCTTCTACTACTTCAACAAATGTATATCTTCTAGAGTTTGTCCTCAACCCCGCTCTTTATGCGGTTCAGTTAAATTGTTATTGGACTTCGGCGACTGAAGCAGTTGCTAATAATTGGGTAATACCAGTCTTTTACGGCACTCAAGTTACTTGGGTGAATCCAACAAATCCTATTATTCCTTATGTAACAATACCATCAACAAATATACAAACTTTTTTCGGTTTTACAGCAGGTAAGTATCCTAATGCTCTTATTATTGGAGGTATTCCAAATCAAACTGAAACTATTAATGGTATTCCTCTTACAACCTTAAATGTTGCTAATCAATCATTCACATCAGTTTCAGCACCTCAAATACAACCGTCTTCTTCTTATTTAGTCTATTGTTCTTTAGTAAATAACCGTTCAGTTATACCGAATAATTTAATATATACTTATGCCCCTACAGGAACTGTTATAGGACAATTAGGAGTTTATGCCCCTACTGCTGAACTATGTTGGAATAAAGTATTAGATGGTAATTATAATAATTTTATTGTTGAAATTAGAAATCAATTAGGACAGTCAATCACTTTTCAAGACCCTAATACTGTTATCACTATACAAACTAAAAATAGAGACGAGTATGCCGAATACAATAATTAGCAGGGTTGCGACCCCGCACGACGCATTAAGGGAAGGTTTCTAATCGCATTAAGGGAAGGGTTTTTTTTCTCACCTTACTTTAAATGTATGTCGTAAGAATTGGTCACGCAACGGGCGGAACAAATGTAATGTCTAAACGTAAAGAAGGACGAGGTGTTGGAAAATTAAGGAGAGATGCGATGGAAGGTAAAGGATTAACAAAAGAGTTTTATCAAAAACCAGTCATTAAGGCAGAAAGTCATTTACCTTCTTTAGTAAATAAAATGGAAGGTTTAAGGATTCGGGATAAAAAACCAAAAAAGTATGTATCTCTCAACTTTTAGAAAAAGGAATATAATTTTAGGAAAGTCTTAAAATTATTTTCTGCTACTACATTATAATGGATAATTTAGTCTTTGAGGAAGCCGTGAATGCCGAAATTACCGATAGTGAGTTTGTCTCTAAAAAGTGGGTTTATGTAAATGATAATAACTCGCAGAACTACACTTCGCAGGTCATTATTGATACCACACCTCTTGCTAATGCTGGTGGATATGTTAATTGGCAGGAAGCGTATATTATTATGCCTTTGAACGTATGTCTTACTTCCGCTAATTCGGCGAGTCTTCCAGCGTCTAGTGATAACGCCGATTGGTCTTGGGCATTTAAGAACGGATTTTGGCAGATGATTAACAGTATGACAGTTGAGTTTAACAATCAAAATATCGTCCAACAGACACCTTTCCTTAACGTCTTTAGGAGTTTCAAGAATCAAACTTCTATGTCTATGAATGACGTTCTTACAAATGGAGCGGGTATTGGTTTCGCAATGGACGATTTTGACAGTTGGCAATTCACAGCGAGTGATGTAGCACCATCTTTGGGGCAGAACAGTTATGTGGCAGGGACAAACTATCCACGAGCAAGTGGTTTGGGTCTTTCTAATAACATTGATTGGGGACTTGTTACTGGCAATCTTCCTCAAATCAGTTCTACTACAGTAGTAACTAACCCTTACTTACAAGTTTTACAGTCGTCACCAGTCGCTGGTAATGCTTACGGAGGCTCTAGTAGCACAGGCACAGCAGGAACCCCAGTCGTTGGAGTCTATGGTCCTGCTTCAGGGTCAGCATCGTCACCAGTTTATTCTACAGCGAATACGGGTATGTTTGCTCGTCAAAAGTCGGTTAATACTGATAACTTTCTTAATTCTACAAATGGGGCAACACAAACTGGCTGGAATGGTCAGGGTATTGTAATGCCACCTTCCGCTTTCACTAATAACTACATCAGCGGTAAAGTTTCTAATACCACAGCAGGACTTGTTCAATGGACGGTATACGCTAAACTTCGTCTTAAGGATTTAGCAGATTACTTCAATAAAGTCCCTCTTCTTAAAGGTTCTACTATGCGTTTCTACATTAACACCAATCAGTCTATCGTCAATTACACTATTCAAAACGGAGCATTAGACACAGTAGGCACAGGTCAAATTACCACACTACGAAAACTTACCGTAAATAGTGTGTCGGTAAATGGCGGTCTAACTTGTCCTTTGATGGTTACCTCTCCCGCTCCTTGTTCAGGCGGGTCAGCATTACTTGTGAATGGTAATACATCAACTTCTACCGAGACTTACAATCTTTCGGTATCCATTTTCCGTAACAACTTCACCGCTCAAGCATCAACCAACCCAGCAACAACTCCTCTTACCGCTTGTCGTCTATACGCCCCAGTATATAAGTTTAATCCTCTCGCAGAACAGCGTTACTTATCGCTAACCCCTACAAAGAAAGTAGAATACAACGATTTCTTCCAGTATCAGTTTTCTAACGTCGCTCCTAATACCCCTTTCAACTTTTTAGTTTCCAACGGGTTACCAAATATCCAGTCAGTATTAGTAGTGCCTTTCATCAATTCGGCATACAACGGCGTTCTTAACTCGGCATCTAACACAACTACTCTTCTATCGCCAATCTCATCTACAGGTGGAACTCCCGACCCAATCCCTCTTTCTAATTTTAACATTTTGGTATCTGGTGTTAATTTATTTCTCAATAATGAACAATACGATTATGAGGCGTTTAATCAGGAACTTATTTCATCTAATCAACTTAACGGAAATCTTACCACAGGTTTAACTTCGGGTCTTATCTCGCAGGAAGCCTTTACCAAACTCTACCGTTGGTATTACGGAAACTGTGCCAGAGTTCTTCCAAGCGAGGAAGGCGTATCTCGTTCAGTCCAGATTCAAGGAACAAATACCAGTGGTGTCGGTATAGATTTGATGGTCTTCGTAGAGTTTAAAAAATCTATGACAATTGACATATCTACAGGTGCGAGAATTGAGTGAGGGGGTTCAGCCTCCCCCCCTCGCCGACTGTTTAGATTGAGAAGAATAAAATATCCATAGAACGTATTTAGGGAAAAAAAAATATTATGTTAATTTATAATGCTTCCTCATCAACTACACTTAAAGAAAGGTCAGGTTTCCAAAATGCGTAAAGGAGAACAAGTCCAATTAAGTTTAGAACAAATGGGAGCAGATAAAGGCAAACACATAATATTTTTAGATAAATCTAACGCAAAGAAATTGATGAGCAGTTATAAGAAAGGTAAAGGAATACGAATGAAATTAAACGAAGAAGAATTAGAACATTCGTTTCAACACGGTCGGGGTTTAGGGGAAGATAGCGAAAGTGATGAAATGCCAAAAAAAAAATCTCACGGTAAAACAAAGATGCCGAGAATGACAAAAGGTAGTCCTGAAGCGAAAGAGTGGGCGGAGAAGATGAAGAAAGCGAGAATGGCTAAAAAAGGCGAAGGCTTTAAAGAGTTTGGTAGAGATGCTGTCAGCAAGTTACTTCCAATGGCTACTTCTGCTTTAGGAGGTGTTGCTGGTGCTTATCTTACTAAAAGTCCTGCTGGAGCGACGGCTGGTAAAGAACTCGGCGAAATGGCTGGGCGACGTATTAGCAAAGCATTAGTCGGCAAAGGTGCTGTAATGTCTAAAGCATATAAAAAAGCATTGTCCGCAAATTACGGCGGGTTAGAAGTGCCAGTCAAAATGAAAAATGAAAGGTCTTCTGGTGTGGTAGATAAGCGAGTTCGTCCGTCAAGTGATGAAATGACTTTATCGCCATATCAAAAAACAACATCCCCCGCAATGAATCCTTTTATACCTATGACTTACGCACAAGAAGGCGGAACTAATGGCGGATACGGTGATGCTAGACCAAACCAGAATATTTATGGGCGTGGTCGTAAGAAAATGGGTGTAGGTCTTTATTAGCAGGGTTGCTAATTTTTTAAATCTACATAATATAAATGTTAAGCAGTCACGATATAGAAGTTTTATGTGAAAAATTAGAATTACCATTAGTGAAAGTGTGTAGCAAAGATGAATTAGGAAAACAAAGACAGGTTGGTAGTTATTATGTGAATATGGAAGATAGCGATAAAGGTAATGGAACGCATTGGGTTTTTGCTAAAATATATTGTGATAAAGAAAGGGAGGAAAATAAAGTTAGAACAGGTGAAGACTTAATTTGTAATGCTCTTTATTTTGACCCCTTCGGCATCAGTCCGCCGAATGAAGTTGTTGAGTTTTTAAAACCATTTAATCCTATTAGTATTAATACAAAACAGATTCAATCCGTTAATACATCACAGTGTGGTTGGTATTGTTTGTTATGTGATTACTATTTAGAACACGAACGCCATTTCAAAACATATAAAGAAGACTTTAAGGCATTTTGTGATGGGTGGAGTAATAATCCTATTGATAATTTGAAATTGCTGAAAAAACGGTTTAAAAAAATCTAATTAGATATTATAATATGAAGTGTAGGGAGTTTTTGGATAAGTTTGACATTCAGTTAGA
>JGI24890J29729_1001293_pt1 | contig 11659 bp, 9 predicted proteins | sample FreactcultureFD7_FD_29729 | JGI IMG/M metagenome (IMG submission 29729)
GCGCTTGAAAACGACATATTCCCGAATGACCCAACAGCATATCGCCACGCCCTGCACAAAGTGACTGGGCATGATGGCGTGATCAAAGACTTTGGCAATGGCCGCAAGCACTATGTTGCATGGTTTCCTGAGCAGATCAAGTCAGCCATTGGCAACCGTGGAACCTATGACCCAAATGATCCAGACATCACCAAGGCCAAGGGCGGATCAATGAGTCTTGACGGCATGAGAATGGCTTTGATGAGCCGGAAACCTGCCCACCTTGCCATTGGTGGCCAAGGCCCAAAGAACTGGATGAAGGGATCTGTAGAGGAGATTGTTGATCCGCTGAAGCAAACTGTCGGATTCATGACTCCTGACNGAGTTGCCGAACAACAAAGATCAATTGATGCGGCACGCCGAATTCTTGGTGATAACGCTCCTCGTGCAACCCTTGAGCAGATGGAGCGAGAGATCCAACAATCACATCGTGTTGACGCCATGAACCAGTGGGTCAATCGAAACCTGACCAACTATATTAAGAAGCAGATGGCGACGCATGACGACCCCATCCGCAAGTTGGCAGAGCAAGGTATCGTTCACATGCCACCCGAACAGATGGGCTATGGGTCAACTCAAGCCGAAGGTATCCGCAAACACTACGGTGATCCACGCCTTGGTCAATCCCCTGAAGCGCAAGCTTGGGAAGATGCCACAGACGTGGCGATGAACAGATTCCCCATTGGGGACATTCTTGCTGGCAAGCACGGGTTCGGTGATAAGCATGTTGAGCCATGGATGGAAAAGTCAGACCCATCGAGCCAAGTATTCCGCGCCACCGACAACATGCATGCCCATTACTTGGGCTTTGACCATTTGGTGGATGTACTCAAGCAAGATTTAAGAGAAGGCCGCATCCGTCCAGAACAACTGAGCAAGGTCAGCATCGAGCATGCTGTGCGCCGGGCACACGAGTACGACCAAGAGCGCAAGAAGGCTATGGCCGAAACTGCACTTAAAGCCACCGAAGGCATGCCAGTCCACAAAGAATATCCTGAAGGCTACAAGTGGATTGAGTTGACCGCCCCTAACGGCAATGATTTTGAGAAATCAATTCGCCATCTTGAATCAAACCCCAAAGAATGGCAAAAAGCCGTTGAAGAGTTTAGAGAGAATAGGCAAAAAAACTTGGAGTCAGCCCTCAAATATGAAGGCGACACTATGGGTCACTGTGTTGGAGGATATTGCCCTGACGTGTTAGAAGGTAAATCCCGCATCTTCAGTCTGCGTGATTCCAAGAACGAGCCGCATGTGACAATTGAGGTCAATCCAAACCAACACTTGGATTTCAACAAGTGGTGGGATGAGCAACCCAAAGAACTGCGCGACGAGATTAATGCCCGTGCCCGTCGCGGAGAGCACGGACTTAGCATCTATGAGGCTCCAGAATATTTGTCGGCTCGTGCCGCTCTGCCGCCAGCTATTAAGCAAATCAAAGGCAAAGGTAACGCCAAGCCCAAGAAAGACTACATCCCATTTGTGCAGGACTTTGTGAAGTCAGGCAACTGGTCTGACGTTGGTGACATCAAAAATGCCGACATGATTAAACACAAAGGCCAGTACATGACTCACGCAGAGCATGACGACTGGCTTATGAATCAACTTAAACCCGATGAAAAAGCCCGTGGCGGTCGAGTCACCCATGCCCATCATTTAGAAATTGAGGAACGCCCACTATGAAAAATCTGGTCGGTAAAGATAAGCCATTCCACTCTGCTGTTGATAAGTCTGCGGGGTTGTTGAAGCGCAAGGTGGGCACTGGTGCCGAGTTCATGAAAGAGTTGATGGGCTTGCCCGGCATCAGCCAGAGCGAGATCAAAGAGCGCAACCTTGGCGAGATCATGGGCATCCCACGCATGACTCATGACCAGTTCATGGCTAACCTTGCAATCCGTCCAGTGCCAGCTATACGTGAGAAGGTGTTGGGTGAAGCCCCTTCACAAGAAGAGATCATCAGGGCGGCTAACAGGAACATACGTTCATCGGCAAGAGATTATTCGCAGAGTGCAGACACATCAGGCGAAGCACGCGAGATGAGGAACGATGAGATGCGCAGACTGCGTGAGTTGCATAGGCCACAAGTAATGGCGGCGGCGGCGAAGGAGATACAAACTCAGCCGTTCCATGGCCAGTACACGCTACCCGGCGGTGAGAACTACCGCGAGATGCTGATCAAAGCACCCAAGGGCGGCGAAGAGTTTGGTGGCGTAGGCGCACACTTTGGCGGCGAGAAGGGCATCCTTGCCAGCATGCGCCTCAAGGATCGCCTTGGCCCCAACGGTGAGAAGCTATTGCACCTAGAAGAGTTGCAGTCTGACTGGCATCAGCAGGGGCGTGATAAGGGCTACAACAAGGCAAAGCCCATTAAAACAACCAACCTAGATGGAACGGTTACCGTTAATTTTGGAAACAATCAAAACACTACATTTCAAAATGATTCGTATGCCGACGATGCAATTCATACGGCAACAATAAAAAACAGAGATAGCGTCCCAGATGCCCCATTCAAAAAGAACTGGGAAGAGATGGCGCTCAAGCGCCTGATTCACCATGCCGCAGAGAAGGGCTACCACGGCATCGTGGTGACTCCCGGTGCAGAGCAGGCAGATCGCTACAGCTTGGCAAAGCACATCAGTGGCGTGGACTACGTTCGCAACGAATTGAAACCACAGCGCAATGAGATGATTGCATATGACCCAAAAGGCAATGTAATTCTCAATGAGTTTGGCATGACTCCAGAAAAGTTAGAGGAACATATTGGCAAAGAAGCCGCGCAAAAACTTTTGTCCCAAGAACCTCAGCCAAACCAATATGGATTGCCAACCCATTCACTGCGTGGTGAACAGCTAGTCGTTGGCGGCGAAGGTATGAAAGCCTTCTACGACAAGAAGGTTCCCAACATCCTCAACAGCATCGGCAAGAAGTACGGCGTGAAGACGCAGTTGCATGCGCCAGTTAAAGTTGGCGAAAACAAAATAATGGTTCCTTTTGTTAAAGATGAGCATGGGTTGCCAAAAACAGAGCCAAGCGAAATTCCATTGCATCACTTCCCCATCACAGAAGAGATGCGCAAAGACGTATTGGCAAACGGACTCCCTTTGTACAAAGAAGGCGGGATAATCCACTCAGCCACAGGAGGCAACGTGCAACCATCTATCAATCAAATGCGAATGGACTTGATGTCCAAAGGTCACCCAATGTTTGATGAACTTAAAAACGTCGGTGCCAATGAAGCCCCCGGCTTGGACATCAAAGCTTTTGTAAATCCCGGTAGGGATATGAGCAATATGTTGCCTACTGGCGGTGTAGACATGAACCCACAACAGCCCGGCCAACAGTTGATGCCGCCAGCCGCTCCACAACAGCAACAGCAGAGTGCGCAAGCTCCACAAGGCCAGCCATCGCCATTGGGTGGTGCAGGCCAAATGCCCGGCCAACAAAGCAACATATTGCAGATGACCCCACAGGGTCAGGCATTGAATGCGATTAAACCGCAACAGCCTCAAGGCATGGCATACGGCGGAGAGGTTGACCATTACTCTTCCAAAGGCAAAGTGACAAAAAGACAGCAGACTGTCAAAAACGCACAGCGCATGGCCTACCCCGGCATCTACAGCAACCCGGCAGACATCGCCGCATTGGCCGCATCACGAGTGGCTCAAGAAGATCCTGCCTTGAAACAATTGTTTGGTGTGACCCGTGCCGATATGTACGCTCAAGCGCATGGTCGCCAAGGCATGCCTCATTTGGGTATGTTGCCCGGTGCCGCGGCAAACCCTAAAGGCTCAATGGCGGCTGAAGGAGTCATGAACAAACGCAATGAACAGCGTTTGATTGATGTAATGGCAGAAGCCAAAAAGCACCAAGGCCTTGTCCATGGCATGGAGCCTTGGTATTACATGAATCCATTGTTTGATCGCATGGTTCAATTGCTTGGCATTGAAAAAGCCACCGAAGAGTACAGAAAAATGAATGCCTTGATGGGCATGGCCTCTTCCTCAAGCGAGGTAAACACTGAAATTCCTCGAGGCTCACTAGCTTACTATTTGCAAAACCAAGGACGATTCAAGGAATTTGTCCAACATGGTGGCAAACGTTCTGAAAACAGACCAGCAGATTTTGGTGAGACTCCCGGCCACTTGGCGCATAAAACTGCACACGCTTTACCCATGCAAAAGTTTTTAGAGCGCGGTGAAGTGGACATGAACAGCCCCAAAGTACCCATGTACATTGAGGCATCAGGAGTTCCTGCAACTGGATTTCAGACACGCACGCCTGTTGGTGATGCGCACTGGAGCCGTGCGGTTGGATTAGCTGACACACGCAATCCAAAAACAATTAAAGGTCAAGAAGTTGTTCCCGGTGCAAGCGTAAGCACGCCAGAGATGAGTTCTCTTGGCCCATGGTGGGCAAATCAAGTTGCAGGAAAACTTGGAATGGAATCTGTCCCAGCCCAAGCACTTACATGGGGTGCGTTCTCCCCTCAAACTGGCGTGACAACTCCTATTGGGGCACCGAAGCTTGAATTGATTGCCAAGCAAATTATGCAAACAGCCAATCGTTTGGGGGTGTCGCCACAAACCGCACGCGATATGGTGCTCACAGGCAAAGAGCGCATGGGCAAAAAAGCTGGCGGTAAAGTTAAGTTATCCACAAACATGGACACCATTAACTTAGAATTAAACAAACGTAAGAAAGCTAAATGATGGACGACCAACAACCGCAATACACCGAGAATGAAGACGGCAGTGCTCTTGTTGATCTGCCTGAAACCGACCTTGAGACTGAAGAATTGCCTGATGGCAGTGCCATAGTTAACTTGCCCGATGACGGCCCTGAAGTCAACCCAGACTTCTACAGCAACATGGCCGAAGACTATGCCGACTATGAACTCAGTTCATTGGCATCGCGCTACATCGACCTGCTGAAAAAAGACAAAGATGCACGCGAACAACGTGACAAGCAATACGAAGAGGGTATCCGCCGCACTGGTATGGGCAATGACGCCCCCGGCGGTGCAACCTTCATGGGTGCCAGCAAAGTGGTTCACCCTGCCATGGCTGAAGGCTGTGTGGACTTCGCCGCTCGAGCCATCAAAGAGATGTTTCCGCCTGACGGCCCTGTCCGCACCAAGATCCTTGGCAAGATGGACGAGATTAAAGGCGAACGTGCTGAGCGCAAGCGTGATTACCTGAACTGGCAAATCACCGAGCAGATTGAGGAGTTCCGCGATGAGCAGGAACAATTGCTGACTCAGTTGCCCTTGGGGGGCTCACAGTACTTCAAGCTGTGGTTTGATGAAGAGAAGAAGCGCCCATGCGTTGAGTTCTTGCCAATTGACCGAGTCATCCTGCCCTTTGCGGCCACCAACTTCTACACTGCCCAGCGTGCGGCTGAGATCCACGAGATCACCCACTGGGAGTTCAATCGCCGTGTTGCCTCTGGCATGTACCGCGACATTGACATCCTCAAAGCCTCAATGGAAATTGAGCCGGGTCGGGTTCAGAAGGCCAACAACAAGATTGAAGGCAAGCAGTACGAAGACAACGAAGATGGCCTGCGCAAGGTGTACCACGTCTATACCTATTTGGAGATGGAAGACGACAAGTACAGCAAGGGCAAGATGGCTCCGTACATTCTGATGATCGACGAGATCAACAATGAAGTCGTTGGCTTGTACCGCAACTGGGAAGAGCAAGACGAGACCATGACCAAGCTGGACTGGATCGTTGAGTTCAAATTCATCCCTTGGAGGGGCGCATACGCCATCGGACTACCTCACCTCATCGGTGGTCTTTCTGCCGCCTTGACGGGCTCATTGCGTGCCTTGCTGGACTCTGCGCACATCAACAACTCCGCCACCATGCTGAAGCTCAAAGGAGCCAAGATCAGTGGCCAGAGCCAACAGGTGGAAGTCACGCAGATTGTGGAGATTGAGGGCGCTCCCGGCGTCAACGACATCCGCAACATTGCAATGCCCATGCCGTTCAACCCACCAAGCGCAGTACTGTTCCAATTGCTGGGCTGGCTGGATACCGCGGCCAAAGGTGTGGTCAGCACTTCCGAAGAAAAGATTGCAGACATCAACAACAACGCTCCCGTGGGCACCACCCAAGCTTTGATCGAGCAAGGTGCCGCGGTGTTCTCCGCCATCCACGCTCGATTGCATGAGAGCCAAGGCCGCGTGTTGAAGATCCTGTGCCGCCTGAACCGCTGGCACTTTGATGAGATGCGCAAGTCCGAAGTCGTTGCTGATTTGGACATCAACCGCGAAGACTTTTCCCGCAACACCGACGTGGTGCCCGTCTCCGATCCGCACATCTTTTCTGAGACCCAGCGTATGGCTCAGAACCAAGCCGTGTTGGCACTGGCTGAGAAGCACCCTGACCAGTTCAACATGACCAAGGTGCTGTCGAGGTTCTTGAAACAAATGAAGGTGCCAGACATCAACGAACTGATGAAGGACACACCATCACCCGAGCAACGCACATCGGCAGACGAGAATGCCGCGATGTTGTTGGGTCAACCTGCCTATGCGTACATGCAACAAGATCACATTGCGCACATTCAGGATCACCTCAATTTTGGTTTGAATCCGTTCTTTGGCCAGTCGCCATTCGCTGATCCAAACTACCTGAACAACTTGATTGAGCACATCAAGCAACACATGACTCTGTGGTACCTGAATAGATCCAACGGTTATGTCGCCCAAACTCGTGGCGGAAAACCTGTTGATAACTATGACGATCCTCGAATGACAGCGAGTTTTGATAAGTTGTACACAACTGTTGGTGGCCACATTGAGTTGGACGCGCAGGAGGTGTTCCAACAGTTCACGCCTGCATTCCAGCAGTTGATTCAGCAAATGCAACAGCGCCAGCAACAAAACCAACAACTGTTGCCACCCGATGCTCAGGTCGTCAAAGACACCAGCATGGCAGAGACCCAACGCAAGCAAGCGGCGGATCAAGCCAAACAGCAATACGACCAAGCCAAGTTGCAAGCCGACGCACAAAAAGCTCAAATGGACAATCAAACAAAGATTGCCATCGAGAATGCCAAGCTCACGCACGAGGCAATCACAAATATGGTGCAACCATCTGCGCCACCCGCCGCACCCGCGGCACCAATGGCACAAGTGCCACAACCACAAGGAGCCCCAAATGGCAACGTCTGATCAAGAACAACAAGGCATCAATGTCCGCCAGCACAAACGCTTGGCTCAAGGTGCCCCAATCAATGGCCAAACAATGAAAGATACCGCTAAGAAGCCTCAAGGCGGTTTGGCTCAAGCCAAGAAAAAATGATCCCTGCATTGATCCATGTGATCAAACTTCAACAGGCGGAGATAGGCGCATCCCTCGCGAAAGGCAACGCCACGACTTGGGAGGCCTATCAACGCATGGTTGGCGAGTCACAAGGACTGCAATATGTCCTCGACTCGATCAATCGAATGCTCGACGAAGAACGAAATCAAGAATAAGTCCCCCTAAAGGACTGAGGCCGCGCCGCAAGGCGCTTCAATGATGCACCTGAAATATGGTGTTTTTAGGAGTTAGTGATGAGTGACAAAGAGCAGATCCCTACGATTGAGGGACAGGTGGGTGTGTCTGATCCAGTTGAACTGGCTTGGGCATTTCCCGAAGTAAACCCCGGACAACGTCCATTTGGGGGCCGAGTGATAGTGCAATTGCGTCGAATCAAAAAGACCGCAGGACGCATCATCATCGTTGATGAAACCAAAGAAAACGAAAAGTGGAACAACATGATCGCCAAGGTTGTGGCGATTGGGCCATTGGCGTTTAAGAACCGAGACACCATGCAATCGTGGGCTGAAGGCTCATGGGCTGAGATTGGTGACTTTGTTCGCGTGCCACGCTGGGGTGGAGACCGTTGGGAGCGTAAAGCACCCGGCGAAGAGGACACAGAACCAGTGCTTTTTGCAACTTTCAATGACCATGAACTGATTTCGGCTGTCACAGATGACCCGCTTTCATTCAAAGCCTACGTTTAAGGGGGAAAAATGGCTACAGAAAAGAAAAATTTAGCAGATATTGACATTTTGGAAGAGCAAGACGGCTCTGCCATAGTGGATCTGCCCAAAGATATGGACTTGGGCGACGATATTCCTGATGAACCCGCGATTAAATCGCAAGAAGCCGACGGTGGTGAGGTCGATCACGATGACGCAGATCATCCCGATGATGACAGCGCCCTTCGTGCGGCCAAAAGAAACCGTCGTCGGGCCAAAAAAGACCTGATTCGCAAGACGAATGAGGAAAAAGACTTGCGATTGCAACAACTCCAGCGTGAAAACGAGGAGTTCAAGCGTCGTTTGTCCAATGTGGAGAACCACACACGCCAAAACGATCTTGTACGCCTTGACAAGACCATTGAGGACAGCCAAGTCCGCTTGGAGTACGCCAAGATGAAACTTGCCGAGGCAGTGAGCACCAATGATGGCAATGCAATGGTGGAAGCCCAAGAGCTTTTCTCCACTGCAAAGCAGGAAATTGCTCAATTGCAAGGTTACAAGCGACAAATGGCAGAGCAACCGCGGCAACAGGAAGAAACTTATGTGCCGGATCCAAATGTTCAGCGCAATGCGGCTGACTGGATGCGTCGCAACTCTTGGTACAACCCAAACGCAAATGACCGGGACGTTATGGTTGCCAAAAAACATGACGAAGCCATGGTTGCAGAAGGCTGGGATCCATCCGACTCAGATTATTGGGACGAACTGGACAGCCGCTTGCAAAAAGCACTGCCACATCGCTACAATGCATCAACGGACAGTGATTCTGTTGTTCGTAAACCAAGGAATGTTGTGGGAAGTTCTGGACGAGAAGCATCTGCGGCATACGGGGGTCGAAATAACTCCCAATTCGTGCTTTCACCTGAGAGGGTTAAAGCTATGAAAGAAGCAGGCGCTTGGGATAACCCAGTTCGCAAAAAAGCAATGGTCGAAAGCTTCATGCGCTTTGACCGTCAAAACCGCAATTAATACTTGGAGAAACAAACATGGAATCACGTCTTAAAAAATCTTTGAATGCTGGTGGTCGCCAAGACCGTTCAAACGGGGAAGCATCCCACGCGGCTTTAGAAGACAAGTTCATTTCTGCGCAGGAACGTAAACGTATGTGGAGCGAGGAGTGGACGCAATCAGCATTGCCAAAACTGCCCAACATGGATGGGTGGCATCTTTGCTGGCTTTCAACAACCAACAGCTACGATTCAATCGACAAGCGGATTCGCCTAGGCTACGTACCAGTTAAGTCTGAAGAGTTGCCGGGCTATGAAGATTACCGAGTGAAAGCCGGAGAGCATATTGGGTATATTTCTTGCAACGAGATGTTGCTGTTTAAGTTGCCGATGGACATTTACCAAGAGGTCATGACGTATCAACATCATGATAAACCTCGTGAGGAAGCGGACAAAATCCGCGTTCAACTGGAAAGTCTCCAAGGTCAACGCGATAGCAATGGCAAGTCGCTTGTGAATGTTGAGGGCGAAGGTATTGGCAGTCTTGATCATCAACCAAGCAAAACGCCCGTATTTTCGGGTTAACCTCTTAGGAGAAAATTATGTCTAGTACTAATGCTCCGTTTGGCTTGCGTCCTGCGTTCCACCCCTCTGGTCTGGATCGCGCACAGGCGCTGTCAAACGGCATCACGTCAGGCTTGGCCGTCAACATTTTGAAGGGCCAACCTGTTGTCTACACAACCGCCGCAACCGTCGGTTCAACTGGTGCCACCAACGGCACTATCATTCCTGCTGGTACCCCCGGCAACAGCGCGGCATCTAGTGGCTACCAAGTCGCAGGCGCATTCGCTGGTGTTGAGTGGACTGACACCACAGGTCGTCGCCGCGTAAGCAATTACTGGCCTGCCAACACCGCATTCCAAACTGGTTCATGCGTTGCTTATTTTTACAACGATCAAAACATCGTTTATGAAATTCAAGCCGACGGCACTTTGGCTCAAACCTCAATTGGCAACGAATACAACTTCAGCAACATTACCGCTGGTTCTACAACCACTGGTTTGTCGCAAGCAACTTTGGCTGTTGCATCCGCTCAAACGAACGGTGCTCAAGGTCAAATGCGTGTTGTTGATATTGCGCCATATGTGGACAACAACTGGGGTGATGCATACGTGATTGTTCGCGTGACATTGCCATATGTTCAATTTGTTGCGGCAACTACTGCTGTCGTCTAAGGAGTAAATAATGGCCGCACCAATGCGCAGTACGGACTTTCGTTCAATCGTTGAGCCAATTCTTAACGAATGTTTCGATGGAGTCTATGACCAACGTGCCGACGAGTGGAGCCGAGTGTTCCGCGAAGAAGACGGTATTCCCCGCAACTACCACGAAGAACCCGTCCTGTACGGTTTCGGAGCCGCTCCTCAGTTACCTGACGGCACTCCTGTTACCTACCAACAAGGTGGTGTTCTGTTCCTGAAACGCTATGTGTACAAAGTGTATGGCTTGGCCTTCGCTCTGACCAAAGTGTTGGTGGAAGATGGTGACCACATCCGTATCGGTCAAGTTTATGCACGCCATCTAGCTCAATCTCTGGTGGAAACCAAAGAATTGTTGTCCGCTAACGTGCTGAACACCGCGTTCAACGCCAGCTACCCCGGTGGCGACGGCGTGTCTTTGATCAACACTGCTCACCCAATCGTGAATGGCACCTTCAGCAACCAGTTAGGCACCGCCGCTGTTCTGAGCCAAACATCTTTGGAACAAATGTTGATTCAAATTCGCAACGCAGTTGACAACAACGGCAAACGTATTCGTTTGGTTCCCCGCCAATTGGTGGTGGCCCCCGGCAATATTTTCCAAGCCGAAGTGTTGTTGAAATCTGTTCTGCGTACTGGTAACGCAAACAACGACATCAACCCCATCAAATCTATCGGTTTGCTGGACGAAGGTGCCGCTGTTCTGTCACGCTTGACTTCAAGCACTGCATGGTGGGTTCAAACCGACGCTCCCGAAGGCATGAAGCTTTTGATGCGCCGCCGTCTGGAGAAAACCATGGAAGGCGACTTCGAGACTGACTCTATGCGCTACAAAGCGACAGAGCGTTACGACGTTGGCTACACAGACCCACGTGCCATGTACGGCACTCCCGGCGTCTAAAGCGAACGGGGCTGGTCTAAAAAGCCAGCCCTTTTTTTAAATCTGATCACACTTTTCATGGAGTAAAGATCATGCCTCAATTTTCCGACGACCTATTTTTAGGCCCAGCCCAAACATACATGGGCACTGGCCTGTCCAACGTGGAATCAGTTTTTGCTGGTTCCGTGTCTAGCACAACCCTCACAATCACTGCTCAATTGTCTGGTGACCCACTTGTTTTGGGCCAATACATTGGCGGTACTGGCGTGACTGCTGGCTCATATGTGACTGCATTTGTCACAGGTAGCGGTGGCGCAGGTACTTACACCTTGAGCGCATCTTCCAGCGCAACTGGTGCAATCAACGTGTTTTCTTCTGGCAATGCTCTGTTGGGCGACCCCGCTCCAATGGACTTGGGTGTTGGCCCCATGGGTCGTACATTCATGTGGGACGTGATTCCTCAAGCATTGGTGGCAAACAACATTGCCGCATCACAAAC
>JGI24890J29729_1001294_pt1 | contig 11656 bp, 14 predicted proteins | sample FreactcultureFD7_FD_29729 | JGI IMG/M metagenome (IMG submission 29729)
GATGGACGTTTTGGTGGACGAAGTAGGTTTTATTGACCATCCGACCATTGTTATGTCTGGCGCGTCTCCAGATGGCTTGGTGGGCGAAGATGGCTTGATAGAAATCAAGTGCCCTAACACGTCAACGCACATTGACACCTTACTTAGCCAAACAGTGCCTAAAAAATATGCAGATCAAATATTTTGGCAGATGGCCTGCACTGGTCGCCAATGGTGCGATTTTGTATCTTATGACCCTAGATTGAAATCCGACCTTCAATTATTTATTAAGCGCATACCACGAGATGACCAATACATTAAATTATTGGAAGCTGAAGTAATAAAATTTTTAACTGAAACGGCGCATAAAGTTGCCCAATTATTAAACTTGAAAGCATGAAATGAGCAGAACCATCAAAGAAATTAAGATTGTTGCTGGAAAATACACCAACAAGGACGGACAAGAAAAGTCACGTTATCAAAAAATCGGTTCTATGATTGAGACAAAGAATGGGCCAATGCTCAAGATTGACAGTATGCCAATCGTTGAAGGCGGCTGGTCTGGCTGGGCTTATTTGAACGACCCTAAACCGCAGGATGGTTTTGCGCCAAAGCAAGGCCGCAAAGATTCGTTTGACGAAGATGTGCCTTTTTGATATGATGTTTGAACCATTAACCTAAAGGAAATTAAAATGGTTTACTACGGTAAAGAAAAAACGCCAAAAGGCGTTACCGCTTCTGATCGCACCGGCGAAAAGATGGGTAGTGAAAAAGGCCCAAACAGCACCAAGTTCATGGCTGGCGCTTCTGGCGAAAAAATGCCTAAAGGCGCTACTGCTTCTGATTCCACTGGCGAACGCAAAGCTAAGCTGGTTGGCGGCGTTGCTATGGGCAAAGCTGACAGCATCGGAGACCGTGTTGATGGTCACATGGGCAAGAATGACGGTTTGATGGGCGAAATGAAGGGCGGCTCACGTAAGCACGTTGCTTACGTTCACGACCGTGAAAAACGTTATCCTGGTTGTTAATATAGCGATAACCCCCAAGGTATGACGATCTTGGGGGCTATCTAACCAAAACAAGTAAGGTTTGTTATGGCTGATACCGATTCTAAAGAAATCTGCGAGTATTGTAAATTTTGGGAATACACCGGCCATGCTGGTGAATGTCATCGTTACCCTAACGCCATTGTGAAGTACCAATCACATTGGTGCGGTGAGTTTTCGGGGAAAATTGCAGTTGCCCCTTTGCCAACCCTAGCGGTTGGTTTTTCTACACCCAAACGTGGGAGGCCAGCTAAAAATGCTTAGACCTCTCAAAGACAAGATTCTAGTCAAGCCAGAACCACGCATTAAATCATTGCTGTGGATTAAAACCGCAGAAGCTGACACAATCGGGACTGTGGTGGCCGCTGGTCCAGGCCGATGGCTGGAAGATGGTTCGTTTGAGGAAAACCCATTAAAGGGCGGTGAGCGTGTTACTTTTGGGACGCTTGCCAAAGATTACAAAGACGAATATCTTAAATTCCAAGAATGGGTAGAGGATGGCGAACGCTATCTTTTAATGTCTTGGCAGGATGTTTGTGGAATCATGGAGAAAGAAGATGCCGCTTAAGAAATCAACAAGCCCAAAGGCTTTTAAAGAGAATATCAAGGCTGAAGTAAAAGCCGGTAAACCTGTTAAGCAAGCCGTGGCAATTGCCTATTCTGAAAAACGTGAGGCTGAGAAAGCCAAGAAAGGGAAAAAGTAATGTTTAATTTTTCACATACTGAGCATGAAATGCGTGACATTATCCAAGCTATTGAAGCTCGGATTGTTTCGTTGCAACAACACCTACAAAAGCTGCTAACCGATGCTAACGCACAAGCACAGGCCAAGGTTGCACCTCAAGAACCAACTGAATCACACGGCGGCACAGAGTAAAAATTGCAAATCACTCAAAAACTGGTCACAGAGTTAATTCCTTATGTAAAAAACAGCCGTACCCACAGCGATGAGCAAGTGGCACAAATAGCGGCAAGCATTAAAGAGTTTGGCTGGACTAATCCAATTCTGGTAGATGGTGACAACGGCATCATTGCAGGGCATGGCAGGCTCATGGCAGCTCGTAAGTTAGGGCATAAGGAAGTTCCCACCATAGAACTGAAAGACCTAACAGAGACCCAAAAGAAGGCATACATCATTGCAGACAACCGCCTGGCTCTTAATGCAGGGTGGGACAATGAAATGCTGAAGCTGGAGTTTGACCAGTTGGCAGAGCTTGGCTTTGATTTGGAACTGACGGGTTTCAGCCTTGATGAGATTGAGGCGCTTAATCCTGTGGAGCTAAACGCTGGCCTTACCGATGAAGACGAAGCGCCGCCGTTGCCGCCTGAGCCAAAGACCAAGCCTGGCGACATTTACAAAATGGGGAAGCACCGCCTTATGTGTGGCGACAGCACAAGCATTGACCATTTAGAGCGCCTTTGTGAAGACCAAGCCGTAGATATGTGGTTAACAGACCCGCCTTACAACGTGGCCTATGAAGGAAAAACCAAGGATAGTTTGACCATTCAAAACGACAGCATGGGAGATGACCAGTTTCGTCAATTCCTGCGCGATGCCTACGTTGCCGCTGACGCTGTAATGAAAGCTGGCGCTGTTTTTTATATTTGGCATGCAGATTCAGAAGGCTATAACTTCCGAGGCGCAGCCCAAGACGCAGGCTGGAAAGTACGCCAGTGCCTTATTTGGAAGAAGTCCAGCATGGTTATGGGTCGCCAAGACTATCATTGGAAGCATGNGCCTTGCTTGTATGGATGGAAAGAAGGCGCAGGCCACCTTTGGGCGACAGACCGCAAGCAAACGACTATCTTGGAGTTTGAAAAGCCTTCCCGCAACGGTGAACATCCAACGATGAAGCCTGTGGCCTTATTTGAGTATCAATTACTCAACAACACAAAGGGCGGCGACATTGTGCTTGATTCATTTGGTGGAAGCGGTACAACATTGATTGCAGCGGAAAAGAACGGACGTGTGGCTCGTTTGATGGAATTAGACCCAAAGTATTGCGATGTGATCGTAAAACGGTGGGAAGACTTCACAGGCAAAAAAGCCGAGTTGTTGACAGAATTAACCGAAACGGTTTAAATTAACTCTAGTTCCCCTGTATAAAAGATGCCATTAATTCACCAAGAGCCGCACGAGCCAACCGATGAGAAGCGCAAGATGGTTGAAAGCACCAGCGGATTGGGCTTGCCTCACGAACAAATAGCCATTTTGGTGGGTATTGACGACAAGACGCTGCGTAAGTACTACCGCACCGAACTTGACACTGGAAAAGCCAAAGCCAACGGTCAAATTGCAAAGACGCTGTTTTCAAAGGCTGTTGCGGGCGACACAACAAGTCTGATTTGGTGGACAAAAAGTCAGATGCGTTGGTCTGAAACTGTTAAGCAAGAAGTCACAGGAGCAGACGGAGCTGCGATTGTTCCTAGCATCCAAGTAACATTTGTAAAGCCAGATGGAGCAGAGTGAACTTAATCAAGCTATTAAAAAGGCTGAATTTCCGGTCAAGCTCTCATTTCTGTTTGAGCCATGCCGCTATAAGGTTGCCTACGGCGGCCGAGGCGGTGCTAAATCGTGGGGTATTGCTAGGGCTTTGCTAATACTAGCAGCCAAAAACCCGCTTCGTATTCTTTGCGCCCGTGAGTTTATGACCTCAATGAAGGATTCGGTTCATAAGCTATTGTGTGACCAAATTGAATCATTAGGTTTGCTTGGCTTTTATGAGATAACCCAAAACTCAATCAGGGGAAAAAACGGCTCAGAATTCGCTTTTGTAGGTCTTAAGAACAATGTGGCTAACGTAAAATCTATTGAAGGCGTTTCTATTTGCTGGGTAGAGGAAGCACAGTCTGTTAGCCGATTGAGCTGGAATACGCTGATTCCTACTATCCGCAAAGAAAAATCCGAGATTTGGATTAGCTTTAACCCTGAGTTGGAAAGCGATGAAACATATCAGCGGTTTGTTCTAAACCCGCCAGCTAATAGCAAAGTTGTCAAGATTAACTGGTCTGATAACCCTTGGTTTCCCGAAACCCTGCAATTAGAAAAAGATGCGTTAAAAGCTCGAGACATTGAGGCGTATAACACTGTTTGGGAAGGTTTATGCCGCCAAACTGTTGATGGCGCTGTCTTTGCCCGTGAAGTGCAAATGGCTGAGTTGGAAGATCGAATAACGAAAGTGGCTTATGACCCAACTAAACCTGTTCATGCTGTCTTTGATTTGGGTTGGTCTGACGCTACTGCTATTTGGTTTGTGCAGTTTATTGGCATGGAAACTCGGCTTATCCGATATTTGGAAGATAGCCAAAAGACCATTTCGGAATATTTGGCAAAGCTGCAAACATACGGTTATGTGTATGACACGCTATGGTTGCCGCATGACGCTGAGAATAGAACGCTTGTCGCTAATGGACGGTCAATTGACCAGATTGTGCGTGCGGCTGGATATAAAACAAAGATTCTGCCCCGAGTGCCAATAGTTGACAGTATTAACGCAGCCCGTACACTATTCCGAAACTGCTGGTTTGATAGGGAAAATTGTTACGATGGGCTACAATGCTTACGGCACTATCGTTATGAAGTTGACCCCGACACCAAGGCATTTAGTAAAACGCCTGTTCACGATCAATACAGCCACGGGGCTGATGCGTTTCGGATGCTTGGTTTAATGGTTAATGAGCCACGGCAGCGCAAACCAGTTAGAACGCAGCCACAAGGCTACGGTCAACCTTTAGGATGGATGAACTAATGGCACAAGATATTCCGAACGGCAGTCAAGAACCAGAAATCATTACTGAGGCTAAACAATTCCTCAAGTGGTGCAATGACGCTGACACCATGAACCGTCAGGAAGCCTTGGAAGATTTGAAGTTTGTTTCTGGTGGCGATCAATGGCCTGTTGACCTGCAAAACTCTCGCAACCTTGAATCCCGCCCTGTTCTTACAATCAATAAGCTGGATGGTTTTTGCCGTCAAGTTACTAATCAGCAACGCCAACAACGGCCACGGGCCAAAGTTCACGCTTGCAACTCTGAGGCAGACTTTAAAACTGCTCAAGTCGTAGAAGGCATCATTCGCCATATTGAAACCCAATCAAATGCTGACAACGCCTACGATACGGCTTTTGACCATGCTGTGCGTATGGGCTGGGGTTTTTGGCGCTTGATTACCAAGTATTGCAAAGACGACAGCTTTGACCAAGAAATCTATATTGATGCAATCCCTAACCCGTTCACGGTTTACTTTGACCCTAATTCTGAGCGTGTAGACGGGTCAGACGCTGAAAAAGTGCTCATTACTAGTATGATGAGTAAAGAAAAATTCAGGGATATGTATCCTGATTTGGATGATGGCTCTAGCTTTACCCAACGAGGGACTGGCGATACACAGTCTGAATGGATTACCAAAGAGGATATTCGCATTGCCGAGTATTTCTATGTTGAGCGCAAACCAACGACCCTGTATCTACTGAGCGATGGTTCTAGCCGGTTTGACGATGGCGATAAATTCTTTGAACGCTTAGAAGCCTCTGGTTTGGAAGTTGTCAAGGAACGCAGAACCATTAAAAAGCAGATCAAATGGGTAAAGCTGACCGCTTACGACATTATTGAAGAACGCGATATTGCCGGTGAATATATCCCTGTCGTGCCGGTCTATGGCCGCCATGTGGTTATTGGGGACAAGCGTAAAAAGTTCGGTATGGTTCGCCATGCTAAAGACGCACAACGGATGTATAACTTCTGGCAGACAACCCTAACCGAATCGGTTGCTTTAGCCCCCAAGGCCAAGTGGCTGCTTGCTGAAGGGCAGGACGAAGGACACGAAAGCGAATGGGCAGCGGCTAATATCAAGTCGTTCCCATTGTTGCGCTACAAGCAAACGGACATTGATGGCAATCCAGCGCCACCGCCTCAACGCTTGCAACCTGAGCCGCCGCCAACAGGCGTTATGACCGCTTTGGGCGCTATCAATCAGGATATTACGACCCTGATGGGCATATTTGACCCTTCACAGCAATTGCCAGGCAATATGTCCGGCAAAGCCTTGAACGGCCAACAACAGCAAGTTGATCTAACTAACTTTGACTTTTACGACAACCTTACAAAGTCAATTGCTCACACGGCAAAGATCATCCTTGGCATGATTCCAAGCATTTACGATACTCACCGTGTAATGCGAATCATTGGGGACGATGGCAAACCGGATTTGGTGGCTATCAATCAGCCTACAAGCGATGAAGCTGGCGTTTATCGTGTGCTGCACGATATGACCGTGGGTCAATATGATGTGGTTATGGACACAGGTCCTGGCTACAACTCTAAACGTCAAGAAGCCGTTGATGCAATGTTGCCGCTATTGGGTGGCAATGAACAACTGTTTAACGTTATTGGCGACTTGGTATTTAGAAACATGGACTTCCCTGGCGCTGATACGATTGCCGACCGTTTGGCCGCATCTAACCCAATGGCGCAGATTAACGAGAAATCAGACGTGCCGCCACAGGTTCAGATGCAACTTAAAGCGTCACAAGCTCAGATTCAACAGCTTACTCAGCAATTGCAACAAGCTCAGATGATGATTAAACAGCGTCAAGATATTGAGCAAGTTAAGCAAGATGCAGAAACCAAGCGTGTGCTTATTAAAGAAACTAACAGGGCTCACGATATTGAATTGCGTGATAAGCAAATCAATAAAGACGTGGAACTTAGAACGAACACACAAGCGCATGACACTATTATCAAAACACAAACGCAACTTGAGATTGAGCAACTAAAAGCTCAATTAGCCATTTATTTAACGCATTTAGACCGACAAGCTGAACATGAATCGGCGGTAAATGCTTTGGATAGAGCAATTTAGTGGTATAAACCACAAAACCTTACCAGTTAGGTTAACTGGGTNAANNTCTTAGGGAAACCTATGTCAGAAGAAAAGCAAGCCGGTAATGTAATTACTAGCGAAAATGCAGCGGAGTTTTATAGCTCAAAAATGGGTTTAGCTGAACAAGCGCCTGTCGAGGCTGAAGAAGTATCAGAGCCGACAGAGGAAGCACCTCAGAGTGAACCAGAAGCTAAAGACGAAGCGAAACCAACAGAGGAGCGCAAGCAGAATCCTAAACTTGAAAAGCGGTTTTCTGAAATTACTAAACAGCGTGAGCAAGCCCGTCAAGAAGCGGCGCAAGCAAAGGCTGATAAGGAACGTCTAGAAGCCGAATTAAGGGCTTTGAAACAACAGCAACAGCCGGTTCAACAACCTGCTCAACCTGTTGAGGCAAAGCCTCAACCGAGCCAGTTTCGTGATGCTTTTGAATATGCAGAGGCATTAGCTGAATGGTCGTCTGAGCAAGCATTGATTAAAAGAGATCGAGAAGAAGCAGATCGCAGGGCCGACCAAGAACGTCAAAAAGTTATATCAACTTGGGCGAATAAGGTGGCAGCAGTGAAAAGCGAGATTCCTGATTTTGATGACATGGTGGCATCTAGCGATGTGGTCGTTCCTGACCATATTCGGGATGCAATGTTAGAAAGCGATGTTGGCCCCCGTATTCTTTATGCTTTGGCAGAAGATGCGGAGTTAGCAAAGAAACTAACGTCTATGTCGGTCGCTGCTTCCTTGAGAGAGATTGGGAAATTAGAAGCTAAGTTTGAGAAGCAACCTGAAACTAAAGCTAGTAATACTGTTGGTCGATCAAAAGCACCTGAACCCATTTCGCCAATTAGATCAGCTAATTCAACGCCAGAAGTTCGTATGACTAATGATGGAAAATATCACGGCACATACGCACAATGGAAAGCTGACCGAAAAGCGGGAAAAATTCGTTAATTTTTTATTTTTAAAGGAAAATCAAAATGGCAAATAATTTGCTCACGATTTCCAAGATCACCAACGAAGCGTTGATGGTTTTGGAGAATGAACTTACTTTCACTTCTGAAGTTGACCGCAACTATGACGATCAATTCTCTGTTGTCGGCGGCAAGATTGGTAGCACCTGTAACGTCCGTAAACCTGGCCGTTTCATTGGTACTACCGGCCCTGCCCTGAACGTTGAAGATTTCAACGAAACCAGCGTGCCCGTTACTTTGAGCACCCAGTTCCACGTTGACACCCAATTCACTACTCAAGATTTGGCCCTGTCTTTGGATATGTTCTCTGACCGTGTGTTGAAACCCGCTGTGGCCGCAATTGCCAATAAGATTGACCGTGACGGTTTGCAAACCGCTGCTCTCAATACTTACAACATTGTTGGTACTGCTGGCACTCCTCCCACTGGTCTGATTACTTATCTGACTGGCGCTGCTTATCTGGACAGCGAAGGCGCACCCCGTGATGGCCGCCGTTCAATGATTGTGGAGCCTTTCACCTCCGCTACCATCGTTGACAGTTTGAAGGGTCTGTTTGTGCCTCAAGAAGCCATTGGCGAGCAATATCGCAAAGGCTTGATGGGTCGTGACAGCGGCGGCATGAACTGGAAACTCGATCAAAACGTTGTTTCGCAAACTTTCGGTTCTTGGTCTGCTAACACCATTGCTATCACTTTGGCTTCTACTAGCTCCGCTGGTGTGTTGACTTCTGGTTGGGCTTCTAGCTCAAACGTGACTTTGACCGCTTCGGCTGCTTCTACGCTGANCGNTGGCGATGTGTTCACCATTCCTGGCGTGTACGCAGTCAACCCNCAAAACCGTCAATCGTATGGCAAGTTGCGTAACTTCGTTGTTAACAGCACNACTACCGTTGGCACTGGCGGCACGACCGTGAACATTAGTCCCGCAATTATTGTGTCGGGCCAGTTCCAAAACGTGCAAGTTACCAGCTACAACAGCCCCAACATTACGGCCTTCAATAACACTGGCGTGTCTTCACCCCAGAACATCATGATGCACCGTAATGCCTACACCTTGGCCGTGGCTGACCTCGAATTGCCTGATGGCGTTCACTTTGCAGGTCGTGCTTCTGATAAGGAAGTTGGTTTGTCTATACGTGTTGTTCGTCAATACACGATCAACAACGACAGCATCCCCACTCGCTTGGATGTGCTGTACGGTTGGGCTCCCCTGTACCCCGAACTTGCTTGCCGCGTCGCAGCTTAATTAAAGAAAGGAAACTGAAATGGCTAATCCTGGACCATCAACCACAGTATCAGCACATCCACAAAATGTGCTCACTAACCAAGCCTTGCGTTTGGTTGCAACGCTGACCAACGTGTCGGCTAACACTACTGCTAACTATGCAGTTCCCGTCATTAATACCGGCGTGTTCTTGCCTCAAGCCCTGATTGTTACCAACATGAACGCCAATGGCGCTGCTGTTGGCACTACCACTGGCTTGGCTGTTGGCATTTCCACCACTTCAGGCGGTTCTAGCTTGTACGGTTCTGTCACTATCGCTAACTTGACCACCGTCAACGGCGTTTCTGTGACTTCGCCTACCGCACAAACTACCGCTCTGACGACCCAAACGCTGTATGTCAACGTTACCGCTTTGACCACTCCCGTGGCTGGCGCTACCTTTGATGTGTACGTTTATTGCTATGATTTCAGCACTCCCTTGCTGTAATCTGAAATAAAGTAAGGAAAGGCCGTCCTTTAAAAGGGATGGCTTTTTCTGCTCTTAAAGCTACAATTACTTAACCTTTTACAAAGGACGCAAAATGTCATCTACGACTATTACTCGTGGCAATTCGCACGAAACCTTCTACATTCAGCCTACATTAGCACCTGTTTCGGTTGCCGCTAATACTACCGCTGCTCAAACCTTTGCATTGCCCGGCCTTCAAACCACTGACATTGTTGTTGTTTTGGGTTTGAATGGTTCACAGATCGCCGGTATTGTTATTGCTGAAGCTGATTGCTTGGCCGCTAACGTGCTGACAATCCAGTTTGCTAACGTGACTGGCTCGGCTGTTGTTCCTTCGACTGGCATTTACACCATCCAAGTTACCCGCTTGGAAGGCCCAGCACCTACTACGGCTGTCTAATCATGGCAAATATGTCCGTNCTCAGACTTGGCGGTAGCACCCTCGGCTTGTCCGTTGGTACTTCTGTCCATTCTGCTGTTGCATTGAAGGCTAACACTCCAGATCAAATTAACTACGTTTCTTGCCTCAATACTGGCTCNGCAAACGTGGCGATCAAGTTCAGCACAATTTCAACAGATGCGGCGGTTTTGCCTGCTGATGGAACTTTCGGAGACTTTTTGCTTCCAGCACTTATGGAAACGCCAATTGTTATCGCTTGCCCTCCTATCAATAGTCAAGCTGCTTGCTACGTTACCGCTATTGCGGCCTCTGGCACTAACTTGGTGTATGTAACGCCAATGGTTGACCAAAGTTAAGGAAAAAAATGGCTGGCCCAAATAAGACTGTTGACCAGAACATCTTGCCCGTTCAAGCTCTGTTCAATTTGGATAACACATTCAATACGTTTATCGGTCAGGGCCAGCCTTTTTACGCAACTGTTAACCCTATTCAATCAGGGTTAACAATTACAAATTCAACCATTGATAGCTCTGTTATTGGTGGTTCTGTTCCTGCTGCGGCTACTTTTACCTCGATGGCAACGACCTCGGGGACAGTTGCTAATACCGCTGCTAATCCGACTGATTTGACGAATAAAGCCTATGTGGACATGGTTGTCCAAGGCTATCAGATAAAAGCAGAGGCACAATGCGCTACAACGGGCAATATNACGCTCTCAGGGCTTCAAACGATTGATGGCTATACGACCCTAGCCGGNGACCGAATTCTTGTTAAAAACCAGACTAATCAGGCGAACAATGGTGTTTATGTAGCCGCATCGGGCGCATGGGCACGTTCTAGCGATTGCAATACTTACGCCTCTTTAGTTTCGGCTTTTATCTTTATTCAAAACGGCTCAACGCAACAAAACAGCGGCTGGGTTTGCACGATTCCTGCTTCTGGAACGCTTGGCACTACACCGATAACTTGGTCGCAGCTTGCTAGTGCAGCTTCTTACTTTGCTGGCACAGGGTTAACCCTTAGCTCTTACACTTTCAGCATTACCAATACGGGTGTTACGGCTAATTCTTATGGCTCGGCTTCTAGTGTCGGTACTTTTACCGTAAACGCTCAAGGTCAGTTAACATCGGCGGGGTCTACAGCAATCAGTATTGCACCGAGCCAAATCAATGCGGCGATACCAAATAGTTCCTTGGCGAACTCTAGCGTTACGTTCAACGGTGTTAGCGTTGCTTTGGGTGGCAGTGGAACGATTACTTCCAACACTACCCAAACCCTTACTATTGGTGCTGGACTATCTGGCGGGTCTTTCAACGGCTCCAGCGCAGTAACAGTCGCTAACACGGGTGTTCTTAGCTTCTCTGCTGGGACAACAGGGTTTACCCCTAACACCGCTACAAACGGCGCTATAACGCTAGGCGGCACTCTTAACGTGGCTAATGGCGGTACTGGCGCTACAACGCTAACCGGCTATGTTTATGGCAATGGAACGGGCGCATTTACGGCCTCTACAACCATACCTAACACGTCAATTACTGGTTTGGGTACTATGTCTACCCAAAATGCCAATTCTGTTGCTATTACAGGCGGAACGATTAACAATGCTTCAATTGGCGTTACAACACAAGCTGCGGGTTATTTCACCACTTTATCGGC
>JGI24890J29729_1001295_pt1 | contig 11646 bp, 20 predicted proteins | sample FreactcultureFD7_FD_29729 | JGI IMG/M metagenome (IMG submission 29729)
GTTAAACGGCTGTCACTTGTTGGGAAGGACCCGCGATTATTTCACAATCTTTTCATGAATTTTGGCGATCATTTCGCCGTGTCCATCCTGCGTTTCGGAGATCTTTTTCAGAGTGACTGTCCCGTTATTGAGATGGGTTTCCATGACGTTCATCAGTCTGATATGGCCCATCAACAGATCTTTGATGTAGGGGACCAGTTCTAAAACTATCGGCTTGATGAAGATGAGCACTCTCCATGCAAGGAAGATCACAATCCCTGACGGTCCTAGTTGTGCGATCCACCAACTGATCGAGGTAATATCGGGATTCATTCGTCTGCCCTTTGATTTATTTGACCTCGAACGTTCGCTCTTTCACCAGTCGCGATCCGCTGAACAGCTTTGGACGCTTTCGTTCGTGGCCGACACGCCGACAATAGCCTACTTCCACTGATCATTCGCGAACAGTCTCCACACAATCGCAATCGCTGCCGTGAACGAGATCGCTATCCCTGCTAAGAGCCAACCCCACCATGGCATTATTCGAACCCTCCGTAATCTGCTGGAATCGGCTCCATCGGCACGTTCTGACCCGCCAGCTTATGAGGCGAGTCGCCGCAATACTTGATCACACCATCCTCAACGAATAGATGGCAGTAAGTGTGTTCAGGCATGTTTTCCGTTGCAGGGGTGTAGACCCTCAACGATGGCGAAAACGTAGGCGACTGAAAGTTTCCATTGAAGTTCCATCGAGGAACTTCGTACGCATGGCAATGACCGCATCCGGGACACCAAAAGTACATGAGCTTGCCGCGTTCGGTGTTTAGCTCGAATAGCTTGTCAGTGTACTTTATTACGGACATTTAATTCTCCTTCCATGAATCGATCGACAGGGGCCTACTTCTGGTTTGTGCCTTCGACTCCACGCTTCATTCGATCCATCGTGCGTTTCTGTAGCCACATCATCGCCTCTTGGATCTTCGTCAAAGCGACAGCGTTTTCACGGCACGCGAATGGCCCGGTCTGAAAGCCGATGAGCCGATCCTCGACAATTGCGAGCAGGGCCTCTTGGCTTATGCCGTTGACACCCGCTTCGAGAATCGGCCCGTCCTGAAACTTGATGTCGTGAACCGCCTTCATCATTGACATCGCTTTTTGGAGATCTTCCGATGACATTCCGCCGCCAACGGGAGGAGGCGTCTCGACGGTAGTGATGTGATAACGATGGCAGGCGTTGCCTTGGCCCGGATCGTCAAGGACCTGGATCTTCAACGCGTCGTTCAACCCGTTTACTTTGTGGCTCGTTAATTCTCGCTTCACCGTCACTACCCTCTTTCGATCTAACCTTTACCGAGCGACAGGGGTCACACATTGACCCCGTTTGAACCAACTCTCAGCGAAACACCGAGAAAACTGTCCGCGTCGCTAGTTCTCAATCAATTCGTAAATCCCTCGACTTAATCCACCGCGAGCCGTCCAACTCAATTCGCACCGTTGACGGGTTACTCACTGGGAATACCGTCAGCCGTTTAGCCTTCAAATCAAACGTGAACCATTCGACAATCTTAATCCCCGGACAATCCTTGAACGTCACGGTGAATTCGTCTTTCACATCGTCCAAAAGGAATGTGGCCGAGACCGTTCCGCCGAGCGTTAAATCAACGTGAGGGTTGAGCAGTTCGGCAATCGCTTTAATCGTCGATGCGATGGACAACAACGCCATTGGACCGAATCCGGCGGGAGCGGCGCGTCGCTCAATCAAGCTCGCTTCTACGATCTGGTTGGCAACGGGAAGGCTAGATGTGATCACATCGCCAGGAAAACCCAACCGACGCTCGTCGATCGAAACTTTACCGATCAGCTCCACTTGCCCCATTGAGCGGCGGTATCCCAACAGAATCGGCTGAACCGGCAATTTTGAACCGGGGGCCTCGACTGTGAATTCGCCGAGTGATCCCATGATATTCGCACATGACCACTGTTCAGTCTTCTGGTGAATCAACGGGAATGTTTGTCCTCCAGTACGGCGCCAAGCAAACTGAACCCGAACATTGCCAACGTTTTCACGCCACCAATCGATCTTCGATTTGATCAACTGTTTCGCGTGAATCGACCCGCCAAACCCGCTTGCCGCGTACGTCTGCTGGATTCCAGGAGGATTGTTCCGCTGGATTATTTCCCAAATCTGATCCGTCGTGCGAAACCCGTCGATATATCTCGTAGCACCCGTTGAATCGACGAACGTCGTGCAGGGATACCGGCCAGATGGACTCGCGTCTTCGGTATAGACAAACGAAACCCGCTCGTCTCCCTCTTCGTTTTCTGACATCTGCCGTTTGCAGGGGACGCAATATTTTGTCGTGTGAACTGTGCAGGGGATCGTGCGATAGATGCTGACCGTTTGCGGCGCGAAGTTGAATGTGATCGGTTTTACCGGCACCACTGACGCAGTTTCCGCTGACGTTTCGGCCACCGGCGGACGTGCAAGATCGGCATCCGCTTGAACCGACCTCCCATCGTCTTGTTCAGGCAACTGCGGTCCCTGAAACACGTCAACCTGCAACGCTGGGAATTGATTCTGTGCGGTCCAGACGGCAGCTTCGGCGAGTTCGATTTCCCATTGGTCGCGATCGGATGCTTGGGCGAATGCGGCGATACACAGAATGATCGCTGCGATTAGTCCGACTCTCGGCCAGTACGCTGGCAGCCATTCGCGAACAACGAACTTTGAATATCCCCGTAAGTTCGATTCTAGTTGATCTAGTCGATATTCGCGAACCACGATTCGATTGAACATTGGCCATCTATATTTCATCTAAACGAACTCCCGCTTGGAATGTCGCACGAAATCAACTCAATCTGAGTGCCGAGGCTTTGCAGAACGCTTTTTCGAACCGCATACGACGACGGACGCAATTTGATCTGGTTCGACTTCGTCTGCACGAAACCGGGATACTTGATTGCATTGCCCCAGCTCTGTTGCATGACGAATGCTGTCTCACCAGAGGGAAGTTCAACGACCCCGCAACACTCCGTGTCATGCCCCCAGTTTGGGCCTACATTATCAGGTTCGCAGCACCCGAAACGATCGATGTGCCCACCCTGAAAGACGCCTTGAAGACAGACGTGCCCCCAGTGCTTCGCCGCGATGGCATCTGCAAACTCATCCCACGTCGATGATCGATGGCATTGAATCTTGTGGAATGCCGCTGCTGCGATCAGGACTTCAGGAACTCCAGAATTGTTCCACTGGATCGCCAGTTCTTCGTGAGGTTGGCTCAAATCGATTCCAGCCTGTTCGTAGTTCATCCGCTGCAAGACGCCCTTGGTCGCGTAGAACGCGGCTGCGTCCATCCCCTGGAGACCGTCCGGGCATCGTCCGCACTGGCACCCCCATTGATGGGTCTGGCCGAAATGCAGTTTTCGTTCGAAGGCGTACATGGCCTCATACGAAATCAACACTCGGCGTTTCGGGTCGACGATCGCTTTGTCAACAACCCGGCTCGTGTGAACGTCCTCGATCGCTCGGCTTGACCCCTGGCCAACGCAGGTCCCGCGATGCTGACTATTTGGTTCCCGGTATTCGCCGAACAACTTAAATTCGTCGTCTTGTGCGAGGATTGCCGTGATTCCTTGCGACTTCCGCTTCTCCCACCAGCCCCTCAACTGAGGTCTATCTTGCTCGAAAGAGACCTGGAACCCGGCAGACTCCATGCGAGATGTCGCCGCTGCGATGCGTTCTTCGTTGAATACGTAGCCTGTTGGGAAGCTCATTGAATCATGCCCTCCCGTAAACACAGGCATTCAGTATCGACCATAGCCATGAATGGCGAACTGTCAGAAAAGGCGATCCGCAAATCATCACTTCATTTATGGACCACAGCGTCACGATGTGCCACACGTTATCGACGACGATGATTGACCACGGAGAACATGGCCCGGTCGCGAACTTCTCTTGACCGATTAGCGACATCCACTCGCGAATGATATTGGTGCGATCCTGAATGAAGTGCGTCACAAACAGCAATGCGATCACCCAAAGATTCCACCAACCTGCGAACGAACAAACTGACAAAGTCCACAGTACACAATGAACAGCACACGGAAGCGAACGCTTCTTTTTATTCAGTGCCATCCAATCGTTTTGTATCAAGTAGTCGCCAACAAGATGTCCGATGAGAGCGTTGATCATTTCAGCCCCCGAATCTTATCGCTGACTTCCTTCGTCAACACCGTTTCCATCTCGTCAATCTTCGGAACGCACGCCTTCACCATCGCAACTTCCGCGTCAGTGATCCGCCCCAGTGACCGCAAATGCGTGAGCATCAAGCTCAACTGCGTTGAGTTCTTCGGCAGCGTGTCGGGATTGTCGATCGAGTCGGCAAACAGCGTCCATCGCGTCACTGCGACGACAGCCGGCTTCTTGTCCTGATCGTCGGGTTTGTTCGGCTGTACCGTGAGCGGCCCGCAACCGGCAGTCAGCAGCAGTCCGAGAATGAATATTGTTCGCTGCATGTTGACGCCTGCTGTTACAAAATTGCGTGATCAACTCATCGAGTTCAGGATCAGACTCAATCCGAACCCCGCCAGCATCAAGTCGCGAACTGTCGTGAAGTACGGTTCCCACGCACGCCAGCACAAGACCATTCGCTTTTCAGCGGTTTCAATACACTCTTCGCGTGAAGGAGTGCGATACTCCTGCTTTACCCTCGGGAATGACCCGGTTTTCAGTTCAATTGATGTCATTGCTTGGCCGCCCCATCAACAGGAAACAACTCATCGAACAGCGAGTCATCCGCCAGCTTGGCCGCCGCACGAATCGTGTCCTTCTCCGCTTGTGACTTCGCTCCACTGTACGCCTGGCGATAAATCGCGATCTGACCAGCATCGACGACAGGTGCAACCCACTTTTTGAACGGATTGCTGGTCGGAATTACTTCGCCGAAATTCTTCAGCAACGTCACAACCGAAGCGATCGAGAACCCGCCAACACCCAATGCGGACATCAGCAGCGACATCCAGCCAGATGTCGTGACCTGCACGGAATCAGGCGAACCTGACCCGTACTTCACAACCGGAACAATCGTCTGTTCGCTGATGTGCCAGAACGCGAACCCGCAAGCCACTGCAAGCACGATGAGAATCAGTACTTCAATTCGTCTCGACATGCTTCGCCTCGCTGACTCAATTGGTTTGGTGACATCCCCCGACTGCATCCGCCTCAGCTCGCGAATCACGCAACCGCTGGCCGAACCGTCAACCCGGCCATAACGGTAAAAAGCGATCGCACCGCCGCAAGCGGGACAGGATTATTCACCCAGGGAGCGAGAAGTGGACTGTCCGCAGGAACGCCGTCGAGGATCTTCCGCTGGTCTGCAGTGAGCGATCCGATCTCGGTTGCGATTCGAATGGCTTCGGCAATTTGGTCAGGGGACATGATAGGCTCCAAAAACAAAAACCCGTTGAAGGCAGACCAGCAACCCCGAAACTTATCGGGATTAGTGGTCCACCCCCAACGGGCTCACATCAGAAAAGCCTTTAGGCCGGGCGCGTGGATCAACGCAAACTATCCATGCCGCGCCAGAAAGTCAATCTGTATCTGTCTTAACCTGGCTAATTTTAGGTGATTTCGCACCCTGGACGATCACTCTATATTTGCGACCTCGACCGTGATGCGGATCAATCGTCACCGTCACCGGCCCTTCAGACGTGCGAATTTCAATGAACGTTTTACCTCGCGTCGTTCGCGTTGCTCGTTCACTCCGTCCCTGTTTCATGTCTGCATCCCATCCGTGAAAACGACCTATTAATTACCAAACTCATCCTCAACTACAAACCATTCCAACGCACCGCGTTCATCCTTCTCGGGTTTCACTTGGAACCGCCATCCGAACAACCGAAGCGTAATTCCACGCCGCAAACGCCAAACCCAGAACCAGGGAACACTATTTTTCTTCACCATTCCTTTCGCGCCTTCGCGCCTTTGCGTGAATCTTCGTTCGGTCGCATTTTCTTAACCATCAAACTGAAACTCATTCTGCCGCTGGGATCGTTTCTGACGTTTCGGTTTCTGCTTCTTCCGTTCCGAAACAGGCTTCCAAGGACTCGCCAATCGTTTCAGTCCGATATAGACATACGCCGGGCTTCCTTCCAGCCCTATGAAGTCACAGCCCATGTTGATCGCCACCTGGCCGCTGGTCATCGAGCCGCCAAATGGATCCAGAACGACAGGCCGTGACGTTTCGGCCTTGCATCGGCATGTCGGCAAATAGCCAGTCACGATCGTTGACGTCGTATGACGCTGAGGATCGCGGTTTCCGACGATCATTCCCGAATGTTGTTCATATGGAGAATCTTCGTCGTCAGAGGCTCGATTCACCTTGCTATTCGTTCCCGGTCGCGTTGCCGTTCGCCTTGATTCCACAATCGGCGCGTACTGATTTCCGCATTCCGAACAGCATCCGCCGCGCGACGTTGCCGCGATTAAGCACCGTCGAACCAGCTCCGTGGGATGGCGAACGTCGTGAACTGAATCGCGATGAGCACGATGTCGTCTTTCATATTCTCAATAGCATTTCTAGCAGGTGAGAACATTTCCTAATTTTTCCAAAAAACATAACGCGGCCCTATTGACGGAACCGAAATAGAGTCTATAATACTCTCACCGCAGTCGCAGTGACCGCGATCCTGAGCCGACAAGCTCAGCCCAAAAATCCCTGACCCGCAAGTCAGGCCCACAGAAAGCAAAATCATGCCAAGCTCACTCCGCACTCTCTGCCGTCGACTCGCTGGTCTGAACGCTCACGATGCCCGTCCTGTTGAAGTCGTCCCCGGTGACGCAGCTCCTCACGTCGTTGGCCGGTCTTACTACTGGACGACTCTCAGCGGCAAGACCGAGGTCCGTCACCCAAGTGCTTATGGCTGGCCAACGTGGTATCACGGCTCAACCCGCAAAGTCGTCGTCGGGGCCGATTGGCTCTCTTCCGCTGGCTGCTGAGATCAACAGAAAGGATCACAAGCATGGACACTGCGAAATATATCGAGCGAATTGAAAAGCTGATTGAACGACTGAAATCTGACCGACAGGCCACTGATGCACCGCTGGGTGATCGTGCAGATTTCGAAGCGATCACGGACGCGATTGAAAACCTTCAACTGGCAATCGAGTGCCTGAAAGACGTCGGCAAGATCGATCCAGAGGATTACGACGAATAGGGGCCTGCGGCTCCACCCACTGGAAACGGTGGGGATTGCCGCGTGCCGCAATGTCGCGACCCGCGAATCCAAGTTCCCACGGCTAATCCGCCGTGGCCCACGAAAAGGACAGATCATGACGAAATTGTATGTCAACATTGATATGAAAAAAGCGGTGAGGAATGGCCAAAATTGGTCGTCGTCACCATGCCTGATCGAAGTTGATTTGGCATCGCTGTCACAAGATCACAGAGATGTCTTATCTCGATTGGTGAAACACGATCCGCGAGAGGCACCTAGTCCGTACGTCGCATTGGCACGGCGAGAGGACGGTGAGTCGTACTCGTCGCCCACATCGATCGACGGTCCAACGCAGGATTCTCTAATCAGGTATTTGGATCAGGTCCGTCAGGCGTGGTCAGAATCGAAACGACTCGCGGATCAAGAGCAAGCTGAAAAACTGGCCAAGAGACAGGAGAAAATGGCCGCGATTGCAGCAAAGCCGATCGACGAACTGCTGGAATCTAGATCGTCAGGACGCAATATTGACGGCCCCTACGTCTATCTCACTCAATGGTTTTTTTCCGTTGATTCCGATCTTCTGTCACCGGAAACGCGAGCCGAACTGTATGCGGAGCGCGACCGCAGAGATGAGGCGGAAATCCAGGCTTACCGAGATAGGATCGCAGCGGCAAAAGCCGATCGCGACGAATGGATTCAAAAGCACGGCAGCGATCAGCTGAAGCGGCTTGCGTCCGAAGGGATCAAGCACGAAAAGACGTACGAGACGGAGCGTACGGCATGGGAAGACAAGCAGTTTTCAGAAACCGTCGCAGTCAGCCGGCCAGGGTGGCGAGAAGTTAATCCAGATCAAATCGACTGGAATATCGCTGATGTCGGCGTGCGTGCTCTGGCTCTGTTGGACGCCGCCCGAGCGATCGATCCATCTTGTGTGTTGGCTCGATTGGATGGTCGTTTCGTGGCCGTTGCCGAGTTTCGCGGACGCACGATCGTCTGGCCCCGCGATTGACGATCGACGTTGACGATCGTATTGTGATCACGTCGAGGACGGCCCCATTGAAGCCCGAGAATCGTTTTGAAACGAATTCCACTCCCGTCCTCGACGTTTTTTGGATTCTGAAATGCGGCCATATCGATTAAGTAACCGTCAGCGAAAAGATCTGGCAGTGCGTGCGGCACAATTGCAGATCGCGATTCCCCTGCCGATTGACTCTGTTGAATCCATGACTATTGGTCAGATGACACAATTCGTCATCGAGAATCTGCGAAGCGAAACGATCAAGCCAACAGATATCAGGCACGTCCGTGAAGACGTGCTTTGCATGGCTCCTGCTGTTCACTCTGGAGACCACCCACTTGGGACGATCCTGAGCGAATCGCAAGCAATCAGAAATTTTCACATCGTTGTGGAAGTGGTCATAGCCACGATTTCCCTAACCGACAACCCGCGTCACTTTTCAACACGGCTCGAATGGCCAGGTGATCTATCGTTAATCCTGCCGAGACCGGCAGGGCAAATGCCACCCAAAGAATGAGGGGTAACATGACCACTGAAACACTGAAAGTCTTCCGCACCGGGTCCGTCCACGTCAAAGCCAGAGCACGCGATCCCGTCTATCAAGACTTTGCCGTCCGTCACACTGAGAACCGGATCGAGTATTTTCACAAGCAATTGTCGGACTGGTGCGAACTGCCCGCAGAGTGGAAATCGCTTGTGACATGGGATCTTCCGAAAACGGTCGAATTGATGGCCACAGATCCACACAAATTGTCACACCAGCGATCTTGGTTCGTGCTCCCATCCGATAGTGATCAGCCTCTCTATAATCCTGACACGTCAGGGGAAGATCCATCCTTGAAAGCGTGCGAAACCTGGCTCCGGAATCGCGGCTATCGCGTTCGTGGAGAAACGCCGCCAGAATGTTTTTTGTATGATCTTGTCGATTGATCGCCGAAAGGCGTTGAGCAACAGAGCGTTTAAACAGCCTCTGTCTTAAATTTCGTTGATGCCGAAAGGCGATGCATGCCGAAAATCAAAGGCCATTGGCCAAAGGGGAAACGACGCAACCCCGACACTGGGGATTGGTCAGCGACCAGGCTACGGATCGTCGGACTGCTGCAGGACCATTTCCGCCCGACGGTGATTTCCGCGTCTGTCCTGGCCGAGCTGTGCGGGGTCGAGTCTCGCACAGTCAGACGCTGGCTGTCGGGTGAGGACAGACCAAATGAAGATCGTCAACAGATTCTGAAAACGTGGTCAATCGAGACCGCAAAGAGCGTTGCGAGCCAGACGACAAAAATCGCACGGGGCTGATTCTAAACCCATCATCGCCGCGCATCCCAACGCCCTTTGGTAAAGGGCAGAAGATGCTGAAACGCTTGTTTGCTGGTGGGATGAATGTTGTCGCTCGGTCCATGGGGTACACTGAGCAGGTTATGGCTGCGCGTGTCCCCGGTCTGCCCAACACTGCGGCCAAGATCGCTGTGAACGAACAGACGGCTTTACGATTTGCGGCGGTTTACGCGTGCATCCGTTGCGTCAGCGAGACCAAAGGCTCTCTGCCGATGGAAGTCGTTGAGACCCTGCCGAATGGGAAAAAGGTCGTCACGACGCAGCATCCCGTCTCGGCACTGCTGACGATGGAGCCGTACGAGGATATGACGCCGCTGGTCTGGTCTGAGACTCGCCAGCAGGACGTGTTGACCGGCGGGAACGGTTATTGCGAAATCGTGTGGGGAGCGGACGGATACCCGGTCGCATTGATTCCGCGTCACTGGTCGCTTGTCCGGCCATTCCGAGATGAAGCGGGTCACCTGATGTATGAAGTCCGGCAGTCGCCGGGATCGACGAATCTTCGGATTCTTGACCGCCATCAGATGTTGCACGTGCCTGGCTTCGGCAATGGTGTCATTGGGTGGTCACCGATCAGGCTGTTGGCCGAATCGATCGGTATCGGCCTCGCCCAGGACAAATTCGCAGCGGCTTATTTTGGCAACGCCGCAAAGCCCTCGTTGACGCTTGAAACCGATGCGACGCTGAACGACGAGACGTTTAATCGACTCAAACACGAGATCGAGATCGGCTACTCGGGCGACCTGGCACACAAACCAATGTTATTGGAAGGAGGCGTCAAGGCGAAGCCTCTGATCATTCCGGCGAACGAAGCCCAATTGCTGGAATCTCGCGAGTTCCAGGAGGAAGTCATCTGCAGGATTTATCGCGTGCCACCGCATATGGTCGGGCTGTTACGTCGCGCGACGTGCGTCGAACTTCACGAAAGACTCGCACCATGGATTCGATGAATTCTTCGGGCGTTTTCTCAAGCCCGATCTGACCGTCAAACCCATAATCCCTCAACTGCCAGTACGGCGGGGACGTCACGACGCAATGAACACTGCCGGCGGGAATCGCCGCCAGGCCGTCCATCACGTCCGCGACGTGGATCGTCCAATGATCGCCGGTCAGTGTTTCCAAGATTCACCCAATGAAAAACGAACTGTTAAGCAATTCTGAATGGTTGAAATAAGGGAGGTTTTTGAACCACGATCTTGGATTTTTAATCATCTACTTCCTGACCGCCCATGATTCGTTTTCCTCCGTTTGCAATGCGACGATCGTTATGACTTGGTTTGGCCAAATCGGGATCGCGCTCGGTTGTGTCCCATGGATCGAACCCGGTTGACGAATCGCTGGTGGTAGAGCAGGACGATCATCACTCACTCCGCAATATCAATAACTTTGGTACCGGCCATTCGCCGATCTGTGCCCTTCAGGCGGAACACCACACCCTCAAGTAACCGGCTGGCAATGCGACTGTCAAAAACCTTATGCAACTTGTCCGGCTCATGATTTCCGGTAATCACCGTCAGCTTGCCGTGGCGGATATTCAGTACCTCGAGGAACAGCGATTGTTGCGCCTCGCTGTCGGCACGAATCCCGCAATCGTCGATGAATACCGCATAGGCACTTTTGATCTTCTCAAGCCAAAACGCATCGCCATCCCCATCGCCACCGGACCGCACGGACATCAGCCGCTTGATCCACGGCTGAAAGTCCAACCATTGCGGAATACCAGGACAACGCATGTATGCCGACGCCATTGCAAATGTTTTGCCGCGACCCGCTTCCCCGCAGATGTAGATTGGAAACGTCTCATCAACCAGAGCCTGCTTGAACGCCACTCGAAACGATTCAGGCACCTTGTCCCAATCGGCAGCCAAAACGCCTGGCGGAAGTTTCCTACTTGGATTTTGCTCCGACGACGATGAGTCCCGCGAGATCGTTATCAACTTCGGCCCCGGTGAATCGGCCTGATGCTTTACCTGCTGAATTGCTTCCGCCAGAGTTATTTCCATTTGGGATTTTCCATTGAGAGTCATCATCGTCCCAGCGTTCCCCATCAAGCCATTTTGCTGGGGCTGGTCGAACGTCCGGGATTCCGTCTTTTCCAG
>JGI24890J29729_1001297_pt1 | contig 11626 bp, 15 predicted proteins | sample FreactcultureFD7_FD_29729 | JGI IMG/M metagenome (IMG submission 29729)
GTTTAGGCTCGCCACGTGTGATGGTGAAATTAGTAGCCATGATGTTTCCTTATGCAAATGTGTCTAAAACTGCCTGAGTTCGGGCAACCCGATCATCAAGCCCAATTGTGCCACCGTTGATCTTTTTAGTCACTGCAACAATATCTGACGCAATGTTGTTCAAATGGTGGGTTGACCAAAACCAGCCAGCAGAAAGCGCCGCATACATTGGGGTGCTTACCAAGTCAGGATCGTCCAACAGATCCACACCAAGAGCCTCACCGCAAGCGCGGTAATTGTCGTGACCAGTCAATTGAATAAGCCCACGCCCACGGTATTTCCAACCGTCACCAGATTCCTCGTCACCGTTGCCCATGCGATTGGCGTAAACGTGATTGGCAATAGCTTCAGGATTGCGATGGTAGGGTTGCGCCATCTCAAGTGATGGGAATCTCTTTGGCCAAACCTTGCACAGGCTTTCAGCCTTGTAATTTAATGATTCGACCAATGCAGTAAAACCTGCGCTTTCATGTGATGTTTGGCCTAAAAACGATGCTTGCTGTTCAGGGGTTTCAATGCCAAAGGTTTCAAAGGTAGTGTTTATCGCATCGACCCACTCTTCAGCTTTGGCTGGCGACATTTGCAAGGCATGGGCTAACTGCTCGCTATTCATAATTATTTCCTTTCGTTAATCATTTCACGGGTTTGGTTGTAGATTGCCAAGCAAGCATTTAGCTTCCTCACTGTGGTGTCGGCTTCGTCTCCGATGGCGAAAATAGCTCGAGCAGTTTCTGGCTGAATCTCGGCTGTTCTGGTGTCAGATCCGCTGGAAGACTGGGCATCTGGGGCGGTTGGTAGGGTGGGGCAGACGGTTTTGACAGGAATCCGCAACTTGATAGAACCATTGTTAATATCAGCATTGCGCTTTTGTTGAGCCAGTTTTGCATCATTATTTGCCTTTACCAATTGAGTTGCTTGTGTTGTCACCGCTGACACCAGCGCCTGTTCTTTTTGCCTAGCTTCATTGTTTAACCTGGCAATTTCAATTTGTTGTCGGTCACGTTCAGAATGTACGCCCTTGGAATATCCGCCAGCGCCCACACCCGCAAAAGCCAACAGCAGACCAAGAATTACCCAAGGGTTAAATAAACTCATTCTTTAGCCCCTTTAAATGGCGGTTCATCATCGTCATTGCTTGTAAATGGCTTGACCATAGGTTTTGGTGTTGTTACAGGCGGTGTAGGTTGCTTGTTCACCCAATTGGTCTGTGGTGGTGGGGGCAATGGTTTTGGCGTGGATATGGGGGGATTTGATGCGTTGCTACCATGTCCCACAGCCATTAGTGTTCCAATTATTGAAATCATGCTTACCAAAACAGTTTTCAGAATTTCAAACAAAACCACATCATTAGGCGCTTGATTAGCCATTGGTTGAGTTACGAACATTAGGCAATAAAGTACACCAAAACAAGCGCACACTAAACAAATGACAAACCCCATTTGGGTACAAAACTGACCAAGGGCGTGCCAGTCTTCAGGGCTTCTTCTTGAGTTTGTCATAGATTTCCTTTGATACAACATCTTTTGTGCAAGTCCCAGATGCCTCACACGCTGGCGGTTCGCATTCAGGCTTACCCCAATTATCGGGATTTTGGCAAGGATAACGGTAGGAATCTTGGCAGGCAACCAACATCAACAAAAGTAAATATTTCATTTGTTTTCCCTGTTCTTTTGCTCAATTTCCCGCCTTAACCGTTCAACCTTTTCCGCTTGCGCTTTGGTTTCATGCTTGGCCTCAAGTATGTCCAAATACAGCGACCCCATAATAGGCAACAACACAGCAACCAACACACAAGCCGCAATCCAGCCCATTATGTCTTCCCCATTCTTCCTACGAATAGGAACCAAAGCCAAAGGTACGTTATAAGGATTGCTGTTGCGATTAGGTACGCTGACTTTGCTCGGAAGTCTCTTTTTTCCTCCTGCCGTTGCCATTGCTTCACCCTTTCAGCCGCCTCCTGCTTTAATCTGGCCTCCTCTTGTTCTGCCTCAATTACCGCCCTTGTGTCAAAAACTGAACTGTACAACGCACCCATCTCAGGAGGGCTTTGATACACCATACATTCACGAATCTGAATCACCAGCGCATCCATCTCTTGTTGAGCCATGATGCGCTTTAATGCCGCTTCCATCAGGTTTTGATCTGGGTCATAAACCGTTTTGGATTTTTCTTCTTCTTCCCTTATGTGGGCGGCAAGTTGTTCTTGAAGTCTAAAGAATTCTGTGAGGTTTTTGACAATATCAACTTTGACTTGAGTTTCGTCAACAGAGACATACTCAGATTTTTTAGGTTTGACAGCAACAGCTTTAGGCTTTGCGCCAAAGAATTTGCGTAACTGACTCCAAAAGCCGCTAAGTTCTTTGCCAATGGCAGCAACTTCATCAGCAGTTCTTTTAACTTGGACAAAAGATTCTTTAGCTTGCTTGTATAGATCACAACCTTGCTGGATGTTTTTGACCAAGCCTGCCGCAAGTAAACAAATGCTGATTGGGTCAATTTTTTACCCCTTGTGAAACCAGTTAGTCAAATAACCAACCAAGCTGGACAACGCCGACACAATAGCCATGCCCATCCAAAACCCGCCTTTGGACTTGTTGGCTAACTCAAGCAGGCGTTCCATGCCCTCCTCAAGTTTGTCTACCTTGCGGTCTAGTTCTTCAACCTTTTGCCAAAGAACACCGTATTTAACCAAGTCAATTTCCTTATCCATGATTAACTTTTCATCACGTACGCAAGTGCGTAATAAGGGTTCAAAACACTAAATGAATTGCCAGAGCCTGTGGAAGCGACAGCAACAATACCTGATGGAGTGCCTGCGGAAACTGACGATGTTGTGGATGATCCATAACTTGTATTCAAATCAGCACCACCACCACCACCACCACCGCCAGGCGCCCCACTGAATGTGTGTGCGTGTCCTGCCAATGCAGAGCCAGTAAAGGTTGCAGTGTGACTGTGAGCTGGCAATTCATTGGTGGTCAATGTGACGGTGGATGTTCCACCAGTAGCACCCACTGAATATGTAGAACCAGCAGCTATGATAAATTTGTCACGTAAATCAGGCGTTCCATTAGAACCATCACATAAATACCAACCTGTTGGAACGCTACCAATTGAACCATACCAAAGCGAAATCATGCCTGCTGGAATAGTTGTTCCAACCGCCGCTTGAACACCAACAATCCCATAAATGTTGTCATACGTGCCAATCGTTTGACCTGTGGAATCTTTCAACACAAACTTGTAGTTAAATCCATAGGTCAACCAAATTTCATTAGCTAAACGACCCGCAGTATTAAGAACAATTGGGTTAGTATTAGCAATTGTCCCGCTAATATCTGTGTATGTTGTCAGTGGCGTGGTTGACCCCGCTTGGTAGGTGTAAAGCAACCCACCATTTAAAGGAATGCCGTTATTGTCAAAAAATTGCTCACTGTTGCCGATGGGTGAAAGATTGACTGCCATTTTTGTTCCTTACTTATGGGTATTGTGGGGCCATGCCACGTAATTCAACTCTAATCGCGTTTGATGGATTGTTTTTTTGTTGTTGTGATTGCAAGTACGCCGCAGCCGCCGCAGATGGTATTTTTCCTGCGCCGACTTGTTTTGGCAACTCTAAAAGACTTCTTAAGGGTGTTGTTTGCACACCTTGGGACAAATATCTACCCAAAGCTGGATTGTTGATAATTGCTTGACCAATTTTTGGCGCTACAACACCAGCCGCAACACCTTTTGCAGCCCCTTCCAAATCTCCCTGGTACAAACCGTAACCAATGCCACCAAGGGCAGGCAAAGTAGCACCAGCCAAAATGCGAGCTGTTGTTCCACTATTTGGCAATTTTTCTGGCAATATTACTTTGCCAGCAGATGCTAGTTTTGCCAGTTGTGGATCATCTTGGTAAAAAGAATAACGTTTGCCTTTTGATGCTAATGAAGTCATCAAAAGAGATGGGCTTACGTTTCCTTCTGGGTCTTTCAAAACAACATCTTCAATTTTTTTCATGTTGCCATATTGTTGATTAGTCTTTTTCAACAATGCGACATCGGCATCATTTCCAACTTTTTTTGCAGTTCTTGTCAAACCATCAAGTAAAGATTCTTTTAATTCTCTCGCATAAGAAGCAATATCTGTATCACTTCCACCAGACAATTTATCTAAAACTTTTTTGATTGATTGATATTGTTCTCCATGTAATCCACCGCCTTGTGATTCAGCTTTGTTTACTATGTTTGAAATTTGTTTATCAACAATGCCAAATTGTGTTGGGTTTAATACTTGTTCTGCTTCAGTACGAATGTCACTCAAATGCTTTTGCAAAACATCATCGTAGTGAATTTGATTACGTGATGCAATTTCATCATAGATATTGCCTAATCTTTCTTTGGCATTTTGAATAACAGGAGGTGTAATGTTTGTAGCATCTTCTCCCATTGTTTTAGCAATCGCTTTGTTGAATGCTTGTTTTTGCAAAGCGCTTGATTCTTGTTGTGCGCCTGCGGTAATTGGGTTATCTGACAAAGCGGCTTTGACTCTTTCAAGAAGTTTTGAGCCTGTTGATTGAGCCAAATCTAAAGGAACACCAGCTTCTTTTAATGTTTTAACCGCATTAGTTCCAATTTCGCCAAGTTGCGTTTGAATGGGTTGGGCAACACGCCCAAGAGTATTCACAATTCCTTGTCCAACAGTTCCTAATGCAGCACCTGCACCAATGTTGAATGCTTTGTTTTCTTCTGGCAATGTAGGTTGTAATGCGCCTTGAATACCGCCAACAGTTGCTGCGGTTCTATATGTACTTGGGTTTATCAATGCTTGACCTGCTTCTAAAGCGCCAGCACCTTTTAAAGCCGCACCGCCCAGCAAAGTTTGTCCAATTAAACCAGCACCATAACCAATTTGGCCTGGTATAGATTGCATCAAATTAGCTGATGATGCTCTTTCATTAGCTATTGCCTGCTCAGTTTGCGCCGCTGATTGTTCTGCTGTTGGCATTCCCATATCAGCACCAAATTTGGCAATTGCAGAATTTTTAAATTGTTTTTCAAGAAACTGTGCAGGCAAATCAAGTAATTGTTTTGCACCCATACCTGTATCAACAAAAGACTTGCCAACGCCTTTTGCAAATTGAGACATTGCTGATGGCTGACCTTGGCTTGCTTGTTCAGCACTGTAACCAGCATAACTTCCTCGACCAGCACCAGCAGACGATTGATCCAAAACAATTTTAGTTGGGTCAATTTCAGATTGATTCAAACTAATTTCAGATGGATTTATGTCTCCATCAAATTGAATTTGATTAGGGTCAATACGCATATTGTTATTGACCTTGGTAAGATAATTTTTAGTTTCTTGATATGGCGCTTCTTTTCCAGCCGCAACAGCTTGACCAGCTTTTGTGCCGCCGTTGTAATGGGCTAATGCCGCTTGGAAACTACCATATTGCTTTGTTAGGTCAGAAAGATATTTAGCCGCACCAGAAGCAGAACTGACTGGATCGGAAACATCTACGTTATAAGCCTTTGCAGTATCTGGCATGAATTGGAAATCACCCAATGCACCTTTAGGACTAACAGCTTTAATGTCTCCTCTACTTTCAACGTTTCGTACAGCAGACAAACTACCTGGCGGCAAATTGTATTGTTCTTCTAAAGATGAATAAAGGTTATCCATTATTGGTATCCCCACTGTCCATTTTTAAAAATTACTTTTTTCCCGTTGTATATACCAGTTTGACCTTCTTTAAAAGATTGTCCTTGTGGTTGTGCGGTTGGTACTTTTGCGTTTGGAGTTTGTGGCATTAAACCTTTTTGGCGGGCTATGCGTTGCCAATCGGCTTGCCATGTACCAGGGTTGTATATGCCTTGTTCTTTTGCTTGTGCTTGTGCTTCTAATTCATTTAAAGAAACGCCAGCAAGACGGTCATAAAAATCAATGAACTTCTTGAGCGTTTTAGGATCGGAATTGATGCCAGGATTGTTGGCCTCAAAGTTTTTAATTTCAGATGCAAATGGCGACCCTTCAGATGCTTGTCGGGCCGCAGACATAATGCTGCCAGCCATAAACTTTTGAAACGTTTGACTTGCAGATAAATCACCATTGGCAACTTTGTTAACCAATTCATCTGGCGCACCAAGCGCCTGCAATTTTTGACCTAAAGCCGCATAAGTTGATGCACCAGCACCAGGCTTGAATTGCTCTAACAACGGTTTCATTTCCGCAGAACGTTGCATCCAATCGTTAGATGCTTGCGCCCTTGCTTGCAAACCTTCATTGTATTTAGCACCCAATTCAACATCAGCTTTTGGCGGATTAACGTTTGGCGCACCTTGAAACGTTGCCGCTGTATTTTGAGATAAATTGACTGTGCCAGTTTGTCCGCTTGAAAGATTTGCAACTTGTGGCAAGTTTTGTTTAACTAATGTTTCTGGGCCACCAGCAAGTTGAGCGCCGCGTTTTAACCATGATTGAAACCCTTGAGGATTTGACATCGCTTGTTGAGACATTGAAATACGTTGCATCTCAATTTCTGCTGGGCTTAAACCAGCATCGCGCAATCGTGGCACAACTTCTTTTTCAATTACATTAGCTAAAGAATCTTGTACTTTTCTTATTTGATCCGCAGGCGATTTAGATGTCAATTGCATAGCAGACATAACATCTGGATGACCAATAATAGAACTGCCAGCTTCTAAAGCTGATTGTCTTGTCGCACCTGACAATTTCAATTGTTCAAGTCTAGCTTGTGCTTGATCTTTTAATAATTGTTGTTCAGCAGATTTAGATGCAGAACCTGCTTGAGAAATACGCGGCTCTGCTGTTCTAGCAGCAACATCAGCTTCTGTTGTTGCTCTGCCTGCTTCTGCTTTTGCTCGAGTTACTTCTTCTGGCGTCATTTGTAACAAGCGAGACAACTCAGCTTGTTTGGCTTGCAAAGTAATTGGATTTAACTGTTGCGCTTGTTGATACTGTTGAACAGCATTAGCCATGTTGACCATATCAGCCAACGACATACCTTGAGGCGGTCTGGATTGAAGTGCTACTGGTTCTGCCATGTCAATTCCTTAAGATGAGGGTGTTCCATCGTCATTAAAAAGTTTGATTGAACCACCAGTTGCAGGATATTTAGCCGCCAACAATTTTGCCAAATATGCTTGGTTTCCAATGTTTTGACCGATTCCGCCCAACGCATTACCCATAGCAACTTGACCAGCACCCAAGGCAGAGCCAGCACCAGCAATGTTTGAACCAATGTTTGCGCCAGCCGCCGTAGAGCCTTGCATGGTTTGTCCTAGCGATGTTTGACCAAGGCCAGCCATTGACGCCAATGTGTTGTAAATGTTGCCGCGTTGTGTTTGGTAACGATTAAACGCATTGCCATATTCTTGGCTTGCTTGGCCTTGTGTGTAATCTTGCATAGCCGCTAAAGCATTGCCACCAATAAGACCACCAGCTTGGTTTTGTTGGGCTTGTAATGCGCGTTGACCTTGTTGCAGTCGAAACGCATAGCCAGGGTCAATGCCTGCTTGGAAGTCTTCTGGCGTGAACTGATGAGTAAGGTAACCAGAACCTTGGCCTCCACCAGTGACGTTTCCTTGAGCATCAACATTTTGATAAGCCCCGCTACCCATTGCGCCAAGTTGATTTAGGGCGTTGTAGCCTGTTTGACGATACGGTGCTTGTTGAGCATTTTGAATGTCAAACATTTGCTTTTGCAATTGCGCCGCTTGAGTCGCCGCGTCAGCTTGAGTACGTGCGCCAGCTTGTGCGCCTGCGCCGCTAAACAAGCCGCCAAGTAATGCGCCACCCGCTTGAATCCAAGCCATATCAATCCCCTTTAATTAAAACTTGATCCACTAACTCTGGGTCTTTTTCATCAGTAGAGTGGATGCAATACCAAACAACATCGGTCAAGGCTTGTACGCCATGATTCAAACCCGCTTTAATCTCAATGCACGCTGGCGCTTCAATGATGTGATTTTCACCAGCATTTGCCACAATTACCTTACCCTTTGCCAACACCGACAAATGGCTGTAGGTGTGTTGATGTTGCACCAGCGTTTGTCCAGCAGGTATATGCGTTTCCTTTGCATATAAATTGTCTGAAAAATGGTGAATTATTGTGGGTTCCATATCATTGATTGTAATAAGGAACTTTGAAATTTTGACCGTTTACTGTGACATTTATAAAGCCAACAGGGTTTGCAGGCAAAGTTGCCGCCCCCGCCGTAGCCGTTGATGCGCTAGAAAAATTAAGCAAGTTCAANAAGAANTGTTGCCATGCCCTTGTCGGACGCTTGGTAACCCCATCTAAAAACTCAGATTGGGGGTAAGGATTGGTCTGGCTTGAGCCNTAAATACCTGATGCCATCAGTTATCCCCNGCCGATGCTTTAAGATTTGCCGACACAATAACCGCGTTAATAGGGTCAGAAATTGAAACTTCAAAAATTCTGTCTCGCGCCATTCCCAAACGCCGCCAAATGGCACGATTCTTATACTTGCCTTGTTTGCCAATAGAAACCCAATGTTCGTTTGACCAAGTTGAGCCGCCATCGTTTGACCAGCGCAACATGGCTTGTGGGTCGTCAGTCGTTACCGTTCCGACACCTGGCTGAAACTGAATTTGCAATTCGTCAAAATATTGACGCTGTAAGTCTGTTGTCAGATGCGGCGCTCGGCGAATTCTGCGAATATTCTGACCAGAATCTGTGTAATTGTTTTTATCCAATTGGTAGATCGTGCCATTGGCATAATCGCCAACCAAAACAAGCCCTTGGAATGATGCACAACAATTACCGCGATGGCGTTCAAATTGCCCACGATTGTTGGTGTAAAGCCATTTATGCCACATTCCTGATGAAATGTCGTATGCCCATGTCAGATTAATTGTGGGAAACGAAATTACATAGATTTCATGGCCTTCAAGCTGATAAGTCCAAGCAATTGCGTCAGTTACAGTTTGGTCAACTAAAGTTGCTTCAACTGCGTGATTAGAAATTCGCTGTGGCAAATAACCGTTCATCTGCATGATTTCAGATAAGCCACGGTTGTTTCTAGACAAATATGCAAATGAGTTACCCAATCGAGAAACAGAATAAGGCGCAGCAATGCCGTGTTGTGTAGATGTGCCAGGTATACGCTGAAATGGAAATTGAGCCGCGCCAACATCCACCCAAACCTCAGATGATGCCTCGCCTAACAAATAAACTTCACGATGGTCAACAATTAAAGCGACCAAGTTATCAGGCGCACCATCTTTAGATGAAAAAGACGTTCCCACAGATATTGGTGACAAGGCATTTGAAGCACCCCATTGCTGAGTATTTGGACGGTTATAAACAAAATAATTGTCAACAATGTCCAAAGTGTTGCCGCCAGTAAATGCGCCATCAGATGATGGAAGTTGGGCAAAATTGAGCGCATACAAGGTTGTTGAAGCAACGGTTTGAGATGTGCTAACCGTATACGTTCCAGTGCCTCCAGACCCTGTTCCAAGGGCTGTAATCATCGTGTTTGCCGTGACGCCTGTTCCTTGGATAGTTTGACCAATGTACAAAGTGCCAGAAGTCACCGCAGAAACGGTTAAAGTCGTTCCAGCAATAGCGCCAGTCACCACAGCACCCACATTGGTGGAATTCATGCGCTCGCTGGCAATCGTTTGAGAGATGTTGATTGTGTATGTGCCAACACCGCCAGAACCAGTCCCTAAAGCGGTTATAACAGTTTTAGACGTTACGCCAACACCAAACAAAGCCTGATTAGCCGCTAATGTTCCGTTTGTGACCGCTGTAACAGTAAGGGTTGTTCCAGAAATTGAACCTGTAAATACCGCGCTAGATGGGCTGGAAATACGCCATGTGTAGCGGTTTGTACCATCCACAATGTAAGCGTTAATGCCGTTATCAGACAATCCCACTCGACCTGTGCTTGTGCTTATTTGACCAATTAAAGTAGGGGTGAAATTAGAAGTCAACGAATAAACGTAAGGACCAACAACCGCAACCATTTGCGAGCCACCCGACAAAGTACGCATTCCCCGCACTTCTTGAGAATTTTGGAAAACAATGGTCGGAGTCAATCCGGGTGTTGGATAAAGCGCCACTACACCACGGTCACCAGGTTGCTTCAGAGGATCAATTTCAGGGTAGAAATTGATTGTCTCTTGTGCATCTTGGTAGATTGATTGAGCTGTGTAGCTTGGGCCGACAAAACCAAAATCCATGTTTATTCTTCCTTGTACGATTTGCCAGCCAACAAGGTTTTCATGCTGGGCAAACTTAAACCAAAACGCAAAGCTAATTCCCGAGTTGAAACACCTTCTTTGCGTAATTGTCTAGCTTCTCTTGCTTGTGTCATGTTTAATTTTGCCCTTGGACCTTTGTCGCCACTAAAGTCAGGACTTCTTCCTTTAGCAACTTTGTCAGCCATGTTATCTGCATGTGTGCCAACAAACAAATGTTTTGGATTACAACAAGATGGGTTATCGCAAATGTGTAAAAGAAATCCAAAATCATCTGTGCTTTTTGGCGCATTAAGCGTGATTGTGTTTGGAAACGCAAGATTAAAAATAACACGATGGGCATAGAAGCCGTAGTCATTGATCCACGTGCGACCATATCCTTGTTTATTTTTGTATCCCAACCAATTCCAACAATCATCTTCACCTTTCTTGTCTACCTTACTCCATAACACTTCAGGCGTGTTTGCTGGCTTTCCAGCGTTGATTACTACTCTCCCAACCTTGGCTCTATATGCCGCATTGTCTCTATCGCGTTTACGTTGAATTGCCTCTTCTTTGCTAAACATGGTTTTTCCTTAAAAAACCATATTGTAGCGGAAATAGTCACCTTGCGAAACCCCCCGAAAGTATCCACCCAGCATCGCGCGCTCTACCAACCAACAAAGCATCAGGATACCTAGATGTTTGGATGGGTCTCATATTTGTACGTTTAATTGTTGCCTTGGCCTGCGCTGCAAAGCCTTGAATCATCGCCAATTGAACTTGGTTAGACTTGCCATACATCGGCATCAAACGTTCTGCAAGACACCATCTAAGCGCCATTGAATAGGCTTGTGGCAAGACAATTGTGTCGTTAATTGAAGCGTATCTGCGGAAAATTGTGTCCGCAAACAAGTGCATTTCACCTTGACTAGGGTTAGGCCAAACAAAAATGTTGCCAAGAATTTCGGTGGGCTGGTAATACAACGCTTTAGGCCAAGGGCCAGACAGCGTTTTCAACCCAATCATTTCATAGTCTTCAAGCGCTAAGATTGCCACAGGGTAGTCTAAACCGCCGTTAACAATAGGCGTGCCGTTTGAATTGGTATTGATCCGCACAAAGGCAGAATTAATTACCAAGGGACGCTCGTAATAAGCATTGATAGTGGTAGATGCAACAGTTTGATTAATGTTGACCGTATATGTACCAACTTCATTGACGTTACCACCCGCACCAGAACCAAAAGCAGTGATGGTTGTTCCTGCGGTTATACCTGTACCACTAATTGATTGACCAAGTGCAATAGCGCCTGAGTTAATTGAAGTAACAGTTAAAATGTTGCCTGATATGCTGCCAACAAAGTTAGCGCC
>JGI24890J29729_1001298_pt1 | contig 11622 bp, 20 predicted proteins | sample FreactcultureFD7_FD_29729 | JGI IMG/M metagenome (IMG submission 29729)
AGCCAGCTACTCACAGAGCAGGAAAATAATGAGTTCAATATTGGTTTGTGCGAAGAATTGTAACTTTGAAAAAAAAACTTATGAGACAAACAAAATTTGTGGCATATACGCTACTGATAGTATCAATGCTATTTCTGCTTTCTTTAAAGCCAATGGTAGATAAAGGCCATGCCATAGTTAACCGCACCAGCGGCCTGTATGTATTCATAGAGTGCCAGCCGGTAGGGGATTACACGGTACTGGGCACTGTGAAAAAAACAGGGCTGGTATGGAACGGCAAGGCAAAGGAAATGCGGGATGTGCTTATAAAAAGGGCGCTGAACGATTACCCTGATGCCGAAGGAATAATATTTGATGATATTGCTATGGATCACGCCACTGTTATAAAATACAAATAGTATGACAGAATTAATTTTTCGAGAAATGCCCAATGGCCAGGTATATTGCGAGGCGGAAGGGGATTGGGTGGAAATATCAAAAATGATCTGTAGGGCCATGATTGGAAATATGGATATAATGGCAGCCGTAATGGGCGCAATACCCTCATGCCTTGATGAAAAAAAATTGTCACGGTCTGGTTATTGTAAAACAGTAATGGATGCCGTGGGTAGTAAAATCAAATAGAATTTTATACCTTCGCCTTACTCCTGCTGTATAGCTTGAGGTTTGGCACTCCGCCGCTATGCACCGACACATAGCGGCGGAACTGCTTTAAAATAAATTTGGAATTTCATTTTTTCTTTTTACTTTCGTATTGCCAATCTCATAATACCAGCAGGAAAATATTTTACAAAAATATTTTCCTATGCTCAATCCAAAGTCAATAACCTGTATCGCTTCAGATGCTACGCTGGCAAATGTTCCGGCGGCGCTGGATGCAGTGATAGCCACAGCAGTAACCGCAGCAAAAGCAGCCACTACAGCAGCTAATCAAATTGAGATCACGCCCACAGGTCTCATTTTCGATGGCACCAATTACGTAGGCACCGCTACCGTTGTTTATCCAGGATAATAATTTTCAGTCCCGCATGTTGCGGGACTTTTTTATAAATATTTTTTAACCTCAATAATTTTTTTTTATGGCCGATCCAGTTCGTACCAAAGTAGTTGTAGGAGTAACGGGCACAGGTAATGCAAACTCCGCTACCGCAATGACCAATTTTAATACAGCTATGGCAGCGGCAATAGCAGCCGCTACACCGCTGGCTACTTATCCTATTGGCAGTAACAGCCAGAGTACGCAAGTAGGAGCGCCCACTGATCCCAGCACGATCGTTACCGTGGGCAATATCTGCTGCCTGTTCGATGGTACGCTTTATAGTTTTTCATCCATTATCAGTTACTATAAGTACGTATAGTGGCAAAGGGTGGGGGAGATGGCACCGGCAAGCTGCTGTTATTCGGCGGTATTGGAGCGGCAATATATTTTGGCTACAAACACATAGTAAAGCCAGATGTTATAGTACCGCTCCAAATGAAAAAGGCCGTGGAGCAAATGCGGATAGGTAAGATACACAGCATCAAGTTCAAAAAAGATACAGTGGAATTTATCTTACCCATCGAAAACCCCAACAGTACCGGCATGACCATAAAAGCAATTGTTGCTGATGTGCTGGTAAAGACACCGAAAGGCGTAATAAAGATCGGCACCATTAATCATTATGGCACCGATATAATAAAGCCGGTAAGCATGACACCGTTCGACCTGGCCGTAAAGATCAACCTGGTAAATGAGTACCTGCTGATTTCGTCAATGATCGCAGGGAACACAAAGGGAATAGCCGTACAGATCAGCGGCACAGTAAACGCAAATGGCCGCACCTGGCCAATAAAAGAACAGGTGCAAGTGTCTTAAAATTTTTGTTATGGCAAAGGCAGCAAAAAAGAGAATACCGGTAAAGAAGGCAGCGCCGGTAAAAGAAGATAAGCCGGTACATCATGCGGCGCACGCCCATGAGCCTAAGCCGGAGCGCATACGCCGCCGCCTGGAAGGGCAAAGCCTGGAAGACTGGGAGAAGGATGCAAAGGCAGCAGGTAACAAGATCATTCACACAGGCCACCACCCTATAGAGGTTCCTGATAATGGATAGTGTAACCCAAATATTAACCCAGGTGCAGCCCTACAAGGGCGAGTACAACAGCATCCGTAAGCGCCAGAGCATACGAGACCTGATGGGCGATATTATGGATAAGCATGAAAAAAATGAGATGGCCGCAAATGCCATTGCCGCCAAGTTCTGGAAAGGCAATGTAATGGACACGGCCAAATATCTGTACGACTATTACAAGGGCCGTATTAAGTACGGAGAAGAAGATACCGACAACCAAACGGTAAAGACACTGGCAGCGATCCATGTAGAAGGTATTGGCGATTGCAAGCATTTCAGCCAGGCCATTGTTTCGGTTTGTTGCGCACTCCGCCGCATGGGCTACCCTATAAAGGCTAAGTACCGCTTTGCGGTATATAACAACCAGCCAAATGAGAAAGGCGTAAGGAGCGGCCATGTATTTGCAGTTATCATGGATAAGGGAAAAGAAATTTGGTGCGATCCGGTAGTATCTTCTTTCGATCAGCGTTTTCCCGTTTACATTTCGCACCAGGACAGAGTGCCACCACTGGGCAAGTTGCCAGCGGCCAGGCTGGGCCAGGTATGGGATGTTAGCGGCATATCCAATTCAGAAACCGTTACCGGTATGGCAAATGCAACTACCCTGGGCTGGGTGGACTATATACAGCGGGGCACAGTAGGAGCTCATCATCATCATAAGCATCATAAGCTGCTGGATCGTTTTATAGATTCCCCGCTCAATCCAATACATCCCGGCATATATACCCCGCACCTGGCAGAGCGGGTACTGAATGGCTACAGCGCTATGCAGGATGATCGAGGGACATTATACACCATGTCGGGTGTAGGCATAGGCTGGATAGATGAAAATTTGGGTAAAGGCGGCACGCACGGGCACCATGTTACGAAGCATAAAGCCCCGAAGCAGCACAAACCACATAAGAAATTGCAATTAGGCAAATTTCTGAAAAAATATAATTTGGGGCTGGTAACGTTACGTAATGCTTTCCTCGGAGTGCTTAAATTAAATTTATTTCACTTGGGTAGCCAGATGCAGGATAAAGTTTTGCATAATCCCAAAGCAAAAGATAAGCTGTACAATTGGTGGAAGAAAAACGGCGGAAATCCAAATAAGTTGTCCACTGCATTAACGCAGGCCATGCACGTATGGAACGCACACCACAAGGCCCACAAGATCAGCGGCGGTTTTAATGAAGGTATGAGCGGCCACCACTTGATGATGCCAGATGAGGAAATGACATTCGGTGTGGTACAACTGGCTATTCCGGCCATGATCGCGGCGGCTACCCCTATGATCATAGAGGTGAAAAAATTATTAGCGGAATTTGGTTTGAAAGGCCCAAGCAAAGAAGACCTGGACAAAGCAAACCATGATGCCGCCGCTAATCATAATGATGCAACCGGCGATGATGGAGACGGCAAAGCTGATATAAAAGAAGATGGCAGCGTAGATCATGGCGAAGGGGTAAGCACTAAAGTAGAGACCGATCCCGTAACCGGTAAGCAAACCATTAGCTACGATGTAAAAGATCAGGTAGCCGATGATGGCGGCGATGATACACCGGCACCGGGTAAGCAGGCAAGCCGTACTAAAACCAAGACCACCACAGATGATGATGAGACAGATGCGGAAGGTGATGATGTGGATACGGAAACTAAGACGAAGACCATTACCACAGTAACGCCACCAGGCGGCGGCACAGGTGTAATGGGATTTTTCAATAAAGTAAAGGATTTTGCAAAGGAGCATCCGGCTGGCCTGGCAATCACCGGCATTGGCGCTATCTCCCTGTTATATAGTATCGTTCACAAATTCCCAAAGAAAAGCAGTGCGCCCGTTATGCTAGGCATAGGCGGCGGGATCGCGGTAGTGATCGGCGGGATGCAGTTAATAAAAAAACCGGCATAATGGCAAATACCGACATATTCACCAGGGCGAAAGCCTACCGCAAGCAACACCCGCGCACAGCCTGGACGGATTGCGTAAAAGCAGTAGCCGGAAAGAAAACTGCAGTGAAGAAAAAAACAGCTACAGTGGGTAGGGTGAAGCACAAAAAAGCTGAACCGGCCAAGGTAGCGCCGCGTAAGATAAAGGTGAAGATAAAACCGGCAAAGAAAGGCAGTAGCAGTATTACTATTTCCGGTATTCATCTGGCCAAAACAAAAACAGAACTGGCACACCAGCACGGCCTGGTAACAGCGCTGAACCGGCACAAGACCTTATTAAAAACAAAGGGACTAAGCGCCGGTGAAAAGCAGCAGATCAGAAAAGACATTGCCAGTTATACAAAGGCAATAAAAACCAGCAAACAGCATGTAACCGCATTAAAGCGGTCTATATAAATTTTTCATTATTAACCAAATACAATTTTTATGGCAAAGAAAAAAAAGCCGGTGAAAAGAAAGACAACACACCACCGCCGCAAACACCAGGGCATTTTCGGAGCCACTGGGGGATTTAACCTGATGAATACGCTGGAACTGGGCGGCGGCCTGGTAGTGGGCAACACCCTGGGTATCATGGTGCAGAAACACCTTACTATGGTGCCTCAAAAACTACTGGCACTGGGAGAGCTGGTGGTAGGTATCATGCACACTAACCATCCTAATGCCATCATGCGCGGTGCCGCCTATGGCTTCGCCGGTGCTGGTGCCAGTGGCTTCGCACACGAAACAGGAATACTTCGCGGCGTGGATGAAGTGATCAGCGGTATGCGAAATGGGCACACATTGAGCGGTACTGAAGAATACGAGATGCACCAGCTAAACGGTATGTATAATGATACTACCCTTGGCGAAATGAACCAGGCAGAGCCACAGCAGGAAATGCCACAGGTACGCTACGAGCCAATGCCCGATGCTATGCCAATGGGGTACTAATAAAATATTTTCCTTCGGTAACGAAGTAAAACAACAAAGGACAAAATATTTTTAACTTTTAATTCTAAATGCAATGTCACAGTTAAACCAGGAGTTTTACCGGTCTTCATACCGTAATATGATCAATACCGTTGAGCAGCGCGATCCTGCAACGGGATATAAAACACGCATAGTGGATGATAACGGCAACCCGGTAAGTAAGTATTCCGTGAACCGGGAAGAGGCACCCATGATAAACAAACAGGGAAAGGCGGTACACTTTAAGAAAGTGAAAGCTACCCGGTCTTACCTGCGTACGGAAATATTGCTACAGCCTACGCTTACGCAATATTCCTTCGCTATCCTGCAAAATGTATCGGCCAATAACGGCCCAAACATACCGGGTATACAGCCCACAGAGCAGCGCCTTAAATTGCAGGATGTCTTTTTCTGCAACCGTCTCGGATATTATTTGTACCAGGCGGTAACCAATGGCGGCAATACAGAGTACCGGTATATTCTTTATACTTCACCCAATTCCAACTTCCTGGCATTTGGTGTCGATCCAATACAGATGTATGCGCTGTGGACTACCGGCCAGCTACAGGTAACGGTAAACAATGATGTGCTTACCCCGGCCTGGGATATGCTGCAACACTTGTATATACCTATGCAGCAAGGCGATCCGAGTGGTGGAGTAGGGCCGGTATGGAACTATTTGCAGCCATTACGCGGAGACCAGGATGCATTGATTATCGTAGAGCCTAACTGGGTGCTGAATGGCGGTAATGATAATGAATATGTACTCAATTTCCCGCAAAGCCTGAATACAATGGGTATCAGCAGCGTTACGGCCCGTTTCTTCCTGGTGCTAAAACTGGAGGGGTTCCTGGTACAGAATGTATCAGCGATCATGGACAATAAATAATTTTTCCTTTATGGTCCTGCGTAGTTAGTTGTGGCTACGCAGGATCTTCTTTGTTTAAGATCTATTTTTTATGAGGAATAATAAAAGTTACGAAAACCTAATGGGCAATGCCCATAGTAAGCTGATAGAGATACCTATACTTACTACAGACAGCGCCAACCCTCAAATAAAAATCCCTGATGTGCCCGATCTTCGTTTCGCCCGGATCACCAGCATAGAAAGTATTTTCCAGGCTGATCTCAAATATAGCCAGCCATCCGGTTACCTGAACATAACCGGTACGCAGGCACTGCTTTGCAGCATTACCTTTGAAACAAACGACCCGGACGATACCGGTTACTGGAAAGTAAACCCACAGACCGGCGAACCGATACTAGACAAAAACGGAAAGCAAGTTTGGGTGCCTCCAAAGAACGCACAGGATATCAGTGGACGGTTCACCAGCACACAGCTAAACCAAAAGAATATACCGCTTACAGACATTCACCGTATCTGTAATGCCGGTAGCGCTGATGCGCTGATACCTGGCCCTGATCCGTACGTAAGGGAACTTGAAGTATTCTACAATATGTACATTAGCTGGTCTGGCAATTGTACATTGTTTGTTGGCCCTTCCGGCCTGGGAAATACCGTTAACCAGGCGGTATTATTGCGGGTACATTATTCATGGCTGGATATAAACGGCATGCCAATTCCAAGACAGTAACTATATTCGATTTATGGGTGCAATACTGATACGTGATAAAGCTGGTGTGATGAGCAATTTTGCTTATCAGGGCCAGCCTATGTGGGCCATATTTGAAGGTAAAAGCCCGCTGGATCAGTGCTGTAGTGAAAGCGAAGATGAGCGAAGGGAGCGACTGAATACCACACTGGAAATGCTGACCAACAGCGGCACTACTGCCAGCTTTGAAATCCGGTATTACGAAGACAGCAATAAGCATGGTAAGGTAAACAGCGCTTCACCTTTCTTTGCATCATTGCCATTTAAGGTGAACGAAAGCGAAGCTGCCGTAAATGCACTGGCCAATAAAGTAAATGCCGCCGCTGGTGGTGGTAATATGGCGGCAATGATGCCACTGATGATGCAGCTATTTGAGGCTAAAATAGACAACGTTAAGTTGCAGAATGAATTTGCAATGCAACGTAAGGATGAAGAAATAGAAGCCCTGGAAGCTGCACTGGATGAAAAGCCTGAAGAAAAGCCACTGGACAGCATGGGCAAGATAGGGGCCATCATAGATATGGTGGGACAAGCCGGTAATAAATCTCCGTGGATACAGGATATAGTTAAAAATTTTATGGGCGGATTTACGAATGTTTTTAATGCTGCTAAAACACAATATACCGCATACACAGAGCCGGCCATGAGAATGAACGGAGTACCACCGGAACCAACAACTAACAGTATGGAAGATAAACTGAAATGGGCCAATAATACGCTCATATTTACCTACCGCACTAAGTACGGGGTAAAGATGAATGAGCAGGGCCAGCCGATCGCAGATGCAGATGGCAGCACTACTAACCGCGATCTGATGAATAAAGCAGATGCGGAATATGTAGAGGACATGGTAAAGGTGGCGAAGGTGGCCAGCAGCAAGCCCAACACCTGGGACACAGCAATTAAGAGCTTACGCGAAATGGTTTAATGATGGAAGCAATATTAAAGGCTATACTGGAATTTCTTAAAAAGCGCTTCATGCAAGAGCGCTTTGTTGCCATTGCAGAAACCGCCATTACCCGTAATGAGCAGAACTACCAGATAGATGCCAGCAGCGTAGCGTTCTGGAACCAGGGCACCACTGAAGTGGTAATAAACAATATGTACCGATTGGCACCGTCTACACAAGATACGGTTACCGGTAAATTCGTAGGTGGTGAAGCATTTGTATATAGTGATCCCACTGGCCGTGTGATCCGGCATACCTTCCAATTTGTATTTAGTCCCGATACCGGTAGCAGCAGTTATGCGGTATTTAATAAACTGGTAGTTACTACCATGAAACACATTAACTGATGCCAGGAGCAGGAGGAGATATAGGCCCACAGTTACCCGCTCAAATGGCGGGTGGCGGTGGTAGTGCAGGAGACTTACAGGCGGTGACGGACCTTGGAAATCAAACTACCAATAATATAGTACTGGAAGTCATTGGCGCTCACCAGATAGATATTGATCCGGTGGCAGGAGCAATAACTATAGATGGGGTAGGTGGGGCTCAATTTAATCGTAACAATCTTATTCTTCNTGGTGATTTAACCCATTATATAAACATGCACAGCATTGGTACTAACCAGTCTGTAGCATGGCGACAGGGCGCATCATTAGGCGAGTTAAAAACTAATATAACTGCAAACCGGACTTGGTTATTGCCAGATAGTAGTGGTNCATTAGCTACTACATTTCAATTGCAGAACGGAGGCCAAATAAATCCACCCGTTTCCGTATCTGCAACATATACCACAACGCCAGACGATTGCCTGATATTGGCAGACGCTACCGGTGGAGGCTTTACAATTAGTCTTGAAGCGACTGGGTTTGTTACTGCTGGTAAAGTATATTATATTAAAATGACTGCATTGTCAGCTAATGTGATAACGGTAATTCTGACAAATGGAGGTAATATAGACGGTGCCGCTTCATTATCCATAAGCAGTGTTGTATCATTGCTTTCTTTTCAATTTATCTTTGATGGTACAGACTACTGGATTGTATAAATGGGCTTGAACAATGATGATATACTGAGTGGCCACGTGGGCCTAACGCTACACTGGAGCGATCCGGCAAGGCATCGCCCACCGCATACAAAACATGCTACGATGCCAGGTGTGGTAGTATGGTTAGATGAGATGTTTAACCGGCCAGCGAAGGTGGGCTTTAACCCGTTCGATCCGCTGGGTATATATGATGCCTATAAGGCTACTAAAGCGCCACCGGCCAGTGATGCGACATTCCGGGAACTTCCGGCCACACCGGGTAAAGTGGTGAAGCATAATAAAGTAACTGACCCGGTATTAAAAAGGGCTGTAGATTATTACAACCGGGAGAAAGCAGCGCTGCAAGCTGCTGGCCTGGCCGATAACCTGATAGACTGGATAATGGTACAGGACTATATGGAAAGTGGCGCTTATACTAATACCGGTGCCAAGTACAATAATCCAGGCGCTATCATGTGGCCGCCACATGGCCTGAAATATGGGCATAAGGGGCCATACAGTACAGCCAATAAAACTTACTTAGCCGCTTTTAAAAGCCTGCCTGAATACGTAAATGAAAAGATAGCGGTATTATCCCAATCTCCGGGGAGGCCCGTCGATGCCAGCAGCGGAGCGGATTTCGTACACCGGCTGAAGCTGAATAACTACTTTGGTAAGAATACCAGCGAGGCGCAGTATGCAGCGGCCATGAGAGGCGCAGCACAGCGCCTTAATATCATTGGCGATCTGTACACAGATACGGCACAGGATGNCGCCATACCACCGCCGCCAGGTGGTGGGTTTATGCAGTTTATAAAGGATCACCCGTTACTTACCGGTATCGGTGCCACGGTGGGGGTGCTGATGGTGGTAAAGGTGATAAGTAAGTAATAACGCTATGCTCTTGGCGTACTACAGGTGCGGAGCCCCGTATAACTGCTGCATGGCCACATGATCCGAAATAAGACCGGCCACAATTTCTGAATGGCTTTTACCTTTATATACCTGGCTGTATCTCTTGATCCAGCTTAACTTCTTTTTTGTAATGAACGCCATGCGTATATTGATCTGCATAGTCTTCGCCTGATTTTCTACAGCGTTAATATTGGGCTTACCTTTTCTGCTACCTGGCATAGTCGTAAAGTTTGATTGTGCAAATGTATATACAAATGTAGTGCCAAATATTTAACTGTAGTAACCTACTACAGTTACTACATTACTACGCCGGGCATGAGAGCCGCCACATCCACTTGCCCCACTGGGAAAAATCCGCCTGGCCGGTAGGCCACTTGCATAATACAGATTTTTGTTTATACCTTTGTGCTACCCTGCCAGGAGAGTCCGGCGCTGTGCCTTGGCGGATCACAACCGGAGACAGTAACAGGGTGCATGAGGATAGGTATTTTGCAAAGCCACAGTAGCAATATTGTGGCTTTTTTGCGACCATTAAGTGCTAAAATAATGCTAACTTTACCTCGGAGAGGTTTGATAGAAAAGAAATATTTGGCAGTTTGAAAATTCTTTTTATACCTTTGGCATAGAATTATTTGCAATGAGGCCGCAAACAATAACAACAAACAGACTGTATAACGAATCTTTCCCAATAGCGGCCTCAACTGCAATGGAATAAAGACGGGTGTGGTAGCAATACTCATCCGTCTTTTTTATTTTATCTTTATCTTAAAAATTATTGCAATGAGCAAAGAAAACGAACACTACAGGGATGGGCACCAGTACACAGCTATGGAGTTCCCGCAGTACCGCAAGATAGGGGAGACTTCATTATTTAAAGTAATGGAGAATGGCTACTTTGTCAATGTGCTTTATAAAAGCACCGGGGAGATTGGCGAGGGTACATACATGATCTCAAAAAGCCGTATGAATGTGATAACTGTTACAAACTTCTTTTATCAAAGCAAAGAAAGTAACGCCACAGAGTTCGACGGATATTTTAAGCACGTACAACAACAAATACTGAAAGATGGGGAATAACATAGCACATACCACAGAAAGCATCTATAACCAGCAATGGAATATAAAGCACATTGTAGGCGATTGGGTGGGCATTTACATAGGCGAGGGCGTAGAGGCCTTTTACCTGGCTAAAGCCCATGCAGCAGAGATCAATTATATAGAGCTATACAACCTGTATGACCGCATCGTAAAGGAGCATAATGAAGCGCTGCTGTACGGTGCCAGGTATAAAGCAAAGAAAAAAAACTGGTATCAACGGTGGCGCGAAAAGCAGCGGGTAAAGCGCCTGCCAGCGTTTGAATATAACTACCCTGCTGATATAGACAAAGCCCATGATCTGGAACAGCCTGAATGATAAAGCCTGGTACGCGGAGTATGCCGGATGGCACGTAACTAAAAATTACCTGCACCATGACCGGTATGACAAACCGCAGTACCAATACATTGCCACCAATGATGGCAAGCGCTTTACCTCATGTAGCTGGGTTTTTATAAAAAATAAGATTTTAAAAACAAAGGCGCAAACATTATTCTGATGGCAGCTAATAAGATCACACCAGGGAAAGCCCTGTTATTATTTACGGAAGTAGTGCTGTGCGTGTGCATTGTAATACCCGGCCTGCTGGCCTGCCTCATGGTGTACTGCCATGATTTTGAAACCAACAATATTGCAGTGAAACCTTTTTTAGTAACCGCCTGTTTCGTTATTACGCTGCTGCTGTGTGTAGTGGTGGTGGCGCTTTGCGATCTGGCATATAAAACAAAACGAAGATGATAAAACTACAAGTAATAGGCAACCTGGGCAGTGATGCCACCATTACCGATACCGGCCAGGGCGGGGTGGTAAATTTTTCAGTGGCCCACAGCGAAAAGGTAAATCATGTGGATCGCACCACCTGGGTAAAGTGTGCATACTGGGGTGGAATGGAAAAATTAGCGCCATTCCTGACCAAAGGAACGAAAGTATATGTAGAGGGCTACCCCGCTGGTGAAGCCTGGAAGAACGATAAAGGAGAGCCGCAGGCGGCGCTTAAAATGAACGTGATAAGGTTGGAATTATTGAGCAGTAAAAAA
>JGI24890J29729_1001299_pt1 | contig 11622 bp, 9 predicted proteins | sample FreactcultureFD7_FD_29729 | JGI IMG/M metagenome (IMG submission 29729)
ACCTTTGTAAATAACTTTGAATACTTCTTTTCCTTTAACAGGAACTACTGCTAACCCTGCTTTGCTGGGTTCTTCCTTTCCAATGGCTGACACTGCTGCGCTGAACACTACTAACGCCGCGATGAAAAGTGATCTTGTTTTCATATTCGTTTTCTTTTTTGTTTTTGTTTATGTACAAATATACGGGGGTGTTGCACGCAAGGCTGGAAGTTGTAAGGAAACCTGTTTTATTTTGCAAAACATCGTTTGCATAAATTTTGAAAGAAGAATTCAAAAAAAGTATGGATAGAAATGGTGTTCATATGCCCTTTGCACTGCATTTTCTTCTTGCAACGTTTGCAATTTCAACTTTTGTTAACGTCAACTTCATTCGAACTCTAAAAGTAAAACGGAACAAAACAGGCCACATACTGCGTCCTTTGAGAATTTTATTGGCTGTCCGGGTTAATAAAGGAATATTATTCGGATGATTGTGGCGTTACATTATTCCATTGCATTTCAGCGTCGATTTACGATGGGCGAAATTATAATTGAAATTTATTCGATCAGAGAGATGAGCCTGAAATAAACATGAGCACAGGCATGGTTTCAAGTTCTCGAAATGTAATAGGCTACTGTGAAATCAATTCAGATGAAAAACGTCTTTACTTTTCTCCTCTTGTTTTAAGACATGATATTGAAATTTCAAACGTGTGAGGAGAAAATTCTCTTTTTTGTCGTCCGGAGAAATAAGGAATTTATACCGGTCACTAAATTCAAGTCCAAGCTCGATAGCAATTTGATACAAATCAAAACCGGTAATATGACGGGTTATATTCCGGAGCGCCATGTACTCGACAAACAGATCAACCAAGACAGGTCCCGGTACAAGAGAAATATCTGTTCCCCACACATTAATATCCCCCCCGGGATAATCTTTGCTTTTAAATGTGCGATAGAGCTTATCGAGCGTAAAGATATCGCTGCACTTCACAATAATATCCGATTCGCCATTAGGATAACGCTTGATTACGCTTTCCAATTTCATGATGGAGCCTATTTTCGTAAGATTCGCCTCGTGACTAAAATAGATTCCAAAAACAATATCATTCGTCTCAGCATCTTGCAACAATTGCTTATACCGAGGTTCAAAAATATGCAATGGCACTAACTCACCGGGTAATGGTAGCAAGGCAAGCGGAAACATTGGAATGAGTGTGCTATTCGCCATATATGCCTAACAATGTAATCTTATAAACGTTAATAACTCACTAAATAATGCGGTTTGATACCAAATCGTTCAATAAGGTTCTTTTCACCTTGCAAAAAAGTAAGGTTGACCAAAAATGAAAAAGCTACCACTTCGCCTCCCAGTCTCCTGACCAATTCTGCAGTAGCGCCTGCGGTTCCTCCGGTTGCCAACAGATCATCATGAACCAGTACGCGCGATCCGGGCTCTATGGCATCAATGTGCATCTCAATAGACGCAGAACCATACTCCAATGTGTACTCTTGTGATACAGACTTGTATGGAAGTTTTCCTTTTTTTCGCACAGGTACAAAACTGCAATTCATTTCATAGGCTAAAATGGGTGCCAATATAAATCCCCTTGCCTCCGTGCCGGCAACAGCATCTATCTTTAATGGTGTGAAATCCTTCACCAACTGATCGATAATAGCATGTACCAGGCGTGGCTTTGCCAGAATGGGTGTGATGTCTTTAAAATTGATGCCCTTCTTCGGATAGTCGGGTATGTCCCGGATAGTGTCTTTAATCTCCTCCGAAAGTTGCATAGGCTTTGTGGTTATGTATAATCAAAAATACGGTAGTAAATCATGTATTCAAACCGAGTGTAATTTTTGAGTCACAATTTCGACTTACAGACAAACGATTTCATATGCTTAGCTTTCAAAATTTTTCTAAAAGTTATAACAATGTTCCGGTCTTGGTTGTACCTGTGTTACATATTCCACAGGGCATACATTGGATAAAAGGGGCTAACGGATCTGGTAAAACAACATTTTTTAAATCGCTCGCAGGTATCATTCCCGCTGCCGGGGATGTATTTCTGGATGATACCATCAGCCTCCGGTCTGATCCGGTTACGTTCAGGCAGCGTGTGAATTACAGTGAAGCAGAGCCTGTATATCCTGATTTTCTAACGGCAAAAGATCTTATACGTTTTATTGGAAAAACAAAAGGCTCCAATAATGCCCAACAAACAAAACTACTGCAGCAACTAGGCATCGATGCTTTCTTTGAAAAACCCTGTAAGACCTACTCAAGCGGTATGCTTAAGAAAGTGTCAATTGCTTTGGCCTTTCTGGGCTCGCCAAAAGTCATTATCCTGGACGAACCTCTTATTACACTCGATACGAATGCCCGTAATGTTTTATTTCATCTGATACACGAATCGGTCATGGAATATCACACAACGTTCCTGATCTCTTCTCATCAATCAATAGAGGAGCGCATCGTTAAAATCACCCGAACATTTTGTATTGAAAACAAAACCATTGTACCTGCTTGAACGCCATTACACCTGTTTTGATAAAAGTTTTTGCACGCGAGTTCTATCGCGCTAATGCACCATTCTTTTTTATTGCGGCCGGATTATGCTTTGGCTTCATGAGTGGAGTCGAGCACAAAGCGCTTGCCTTGTCGTTTGTCAGTTCGCAAGCCCTGATAACGATCCCCATTGGGGTGTGGTTATTTTATATGGTAAAAATTATCCGATTCAACCAATCCGTTATCGGCGCGCCTCAACATGAATTTATTTACACGATCACACTACTCAAAGCATCAGAACAATGGATAGCACTTTTCCCAATTCTGATAATACAATTCATCCCTGCTCTCGTGTATGCCTCATTTCTTATACTGACAGCCTATACATTTCCTTTAACATTACCCATCCTGGAAATTATACTTTCAACAGGAATGATCATTATCGTATCCACAGCAACGCTTTTCGTAGATCTTAAATATCAAGGCCGTGAAGAAAAGATCACACACCTTAAAAAGTTAACGGATACCCGTTTTGCCAAATCCTATATTCAAATCATTATCGAATGGATTATCAGAAAAAATACAGTCGCTTTTTTGGGAGTAAAAATTTCCGGTTGCATCATATTGCTAGGCATCACCAACCTCTACTTTTCGGATGCGTACGACTGGCGTTTACTTGGAATGGGATTGACAATTGCTTTTTCAGGAAATGTAACACTGCTATTTTATCTTCACCGGTTTGAAAATTTTCATTTCCAGATCCTGCGTCAATTACCGTTATCCATGCTCAGAAGATTTTTTACAGCTGTATGCGCCCTCACGATACTTTGCCTTCCTGAATACGGAATCGTGATCAGAAACTTCCCCAAAGATCTTCAGGGTTATATGCTTGTCACCTCCGTTGTATTCAGCATTAGTCTGTTGATGTTATTCTATTCTTCGATGTACATCACGCACACCGATTTGAGAAAAATTACCAAAATTGTTTTTATGATCGCTACCGCTGAATTGTTATTCATACTTTTCAATGTACCACTTTGGTTAATCTCCGTGCTGAATCTCAGCGTTGGAATACCGGTATTCCGAAAATATTTTTACAGGTACGAAATGACACGATCGAATGAGTGAAGAGTGGTGCAGTCTTTGAATAGGCGGAATAGAACAAAATCATTTTCCGAAAGACTCGACCTTATAGTCAAGGTTCGTACTGAACACCGGGAAGCTGATCTTGATCAATGTGTAAAAGCCGCCACCCTGCAAGCCAGGTCTATAACCGACTTCGCCACCGTAAGACCATCCCCAGGTGCGATTAAATTTGCCATCCAATCCAGCTCTGAAACCGAAGGTCTGTGTCTTGAGAGGGCTAACATTATAAATTTGTTGCCCATCATTAGCTCTATAGAGAGGATCGGGATTTTTAGTAGTGTTCCCGGTGTAGACAACGTTATCAATTTTGATAGAAGGGGCCACCAAAATATCAAAATAAGCGGTTAGCATAAGATCATCTATACCCTCTTCGAATTTATCAAAATTCACGGCTACGTTTCGTATCCATGTTATGGAACCTCCGACGTATAATCCGGTAGAATAGATGTTTGAAAAAACATTGACTTGCTGCGATTTGCCGTTCATTATCTCTGTGTCGGGGAGCGCTGTGCCTTCTGCTGTTTTAAGATCCGCATTGGTCAGCCCTTGCCTTGCCATAGCCCTTCCAAGATCTGCGGAACTATTCCAAAGAATGGCGCCTAAGCGTGCACCATATATTTTTCTAACCTTGCAGGGAATTTCAGCGCTTAACGGAACACGCGAAGCCCATTTATTGCCCTTATAGCTATTCTTAAACAAGAACATTTTTGTTTTAGAGCTTTGTTCGAAGTCTTTGATGTGATAGGTACCGCCAAGCTCATAATAATTGAATATCTGTGCGCGGTTATCTACACTGCTGGTTTTTATGGCCAGATCGCGCGCCAGATCAAAAAATTTCTGACTGTAGCTTTTTCTGAAACTGGCGTGAAAATCAAGTTTGTCTTTATGATAATAGGAGGCCTCCAGGCCGAACCCTGCGTTAACATTTGTTACGAATAATTCACCGTACAGGGGCTGAAATTGTACAAACAGCTTATTGACTGAAAAGGGTTCGTCATAAATTTCTTCGTACGTAACGGCTGTTTTGTCTTTTCGGTCACCTTGTGCAAAGGCTTGAAAACTCAGTAATAAAGCAGCCAAAAAGATTAAAAAATGGTTCTTTCTGATCATGGCCTAAAAAAGTGTTCAGTAAAAATAGGAAATTTAATTGATTTAAGCCTCACTTTCCGCTCTTTGAAATCCAAACCGGAAGGTCGATATACACAGTTGTTCATACATTCTATGTTCAGAATGTCACCCTTCAGCATTGGAAGAAACTGTGTTTAATTCAATAATTCGCTCTTTTTTCGATTAAATATCCAGAAAATGATGGGGAAAATCAACAATGTAAGGATCGTTGCGGTAATAAGTCCACCGATAATTACGATGGCCAGTGGTTTTTGAGATTCTGATCCGATGCCCGTTGAAATAGCCGCCGGAAGGAGGCCAATAGCAGCCATGGCAGCCGTCATCACAACGGGTCTGATCCGGACTTTAACACCTTCACGAATCGCATCCACCAGTGGCAGTCTCTCCAACAGCTTTTTGTTGAATTCGGAGATCAGAATAACACCGTTCTGAACACAGATCCCGAACAGCGCAATAAATCCTACCCCGGCAGAAATTCCGAAATTCATACGCGTGATGTGCAGGGCAAGAATTCCTCCGATCAGTGCAAAGGGCACATTAATGAGTACAAGACCAGCATCTTTCGCGTTGCCAAACGTAATGAACAATAAAATAAAAATGGCGATGATACTGACCGGTACCACCTGGCTTAACCGCTTGGTAGCGCGCACCTGATTTTCAAATTCTCCCGTCCACGATATCCTGTATCCCTGTGGAAGCTTCACGTGGGCGGATACATTGGCTTGCGCCTCGGCGATCGTACTTCCAAGATCGCGCTCGCGCACAGAAAACTTGACACCAATGAAACGCTTGTTATTATCACGATAGATAAATGCGGGACCTGTAATCGTGCGAATGGTTGAAATCTCTTTCAATGGAACTTTAGATCCACGAATCGAGGGTACCATCAGCAGTTCAATATCGTTTTCATTTTTCCTGTATTCTTTTTGATAGCGTATCCGTACATCGAATTTTTTCTCGCCCTCGAATTTTTGAGTCGCCGTTTTACCACCGATGGCCATTTCAATAACAGCCTGTGCATCGGCGATGGTAACACCGTACAATGCCATCTTCTCCTCATCCAGAACAATGCTCATTTCAGGTTGGCCTACATTGCGAAGGATGCCGGCATCTTTAATTCCTCTCACGTCTTTTATTGCTTCGAGCACACCGTTGGACAGCTCATCAAGTTTATCCAGATCATCTCCATATATTTTTACCGCATTGGATGCATTGATTCCCGCGACAGCCTCGGCTACGTTATCGATAATCGGCTGAGAGTAATTGTAGTTGATACCCTGATACTTTTTCAGTCGTTTGTCCATCTCCTCGATCAATCCTTCAACAGATACCTTTCTTTTCCATTCCTCCCGTGGTTTCAAGTTGACCTGCATCTGCACATAGTAAAATCCACTGGGGTCTGTGCCGTCATTCGACCGGCCGGTTTGCGAGAGAACTCCATTCACCTCGTCAAACCCTTCAAGCTCTCCGCGTAATACAGTAACCATTTTTACGGTTTCACTTAAGGAACTGCTCATGGGCAACTTGGCTTCCACCCATAACGCACCTTCATTAAGCTGCGGAAGAAATTCCGTACCCATCCACTTCATGGAAAAAAGGGTGAGCACTAAAATTAAAAAGGCCGTCGTCAGGCTTAGGCGCTTATGACTAAACGTCAATTCGAATAAACGAGTCACGCCACGTTGAATGAAGTTAGCAATGGGGTTATTCTTTTCACGGACATTTTTCTTAAGCAGTATCGAGCATAGCAAGGGCACCAGGGTAAGCGTAAAGATGAGTGCACCTAACAATGCGAAGCCAAGGGTATACGCCAACGGCGAGAACATCTTGCCTTCCACTTTTTGAAAAGAAAATATGGGGATCAATCCTGTGATGATGATCAATTTCGAAAAGAATACAGCTTTGCCCATTTCAGCGCCCGTCTTTTTGATAAGACCCATTTTAGACAACCGGTTGAAACGGTCCATACCGACATTATGGGCGAGGTGATCCAACGCAACGAACATACCCTCCACCATCACAACCGCCCCGTCGATGATAATCCCGAAGTCGACGGCACCGAGTGAAAGCAGGTTTGCACTCATCCCTTTCATCCGTAGGCAGAAAAAAGCAAACAGTAAGGCAAGTGGTATGATGATCGAAACGATAAGCGTACTGCGCCAGTCTGCCATGAAAACAAACACGATAACCGTGACAAAAATAATTCCCTCAAAAAGGTTATGAAGAACGGTACGCGTACAATACGAAATCAGATTATCACGATCGTAGAAAGTCACCATTTTTACGTCACGCGGCAGAACGGTTTCGTTGATTTCTTTTATTTTGTCTTTTACGCGCGCAAGTACTTCACCCGGATTTTCGCCTTTACGCATAACAATAATGCCTTCTACTGCATCGTCGTTTTTGTCTAATCCTACTTGTCCTACACGAGGAGCACTGGATTCGATCACATCGGCTACATTTCGAACCAATACGGGATTGCCGTTTATATTATCGACAATAATCTCTTCGATGTCTTTTTTTGAATCAAGAAGTCCTAAGCCGCGTACTACATATGCCTGGCCGTTCTTTTCAATAATATCTCCTCCCACATTAATATTACTTTTTGTAACCGCCTGATAAACCTCCAGGGGTGTGATGTCGTACTTGTGAAGTTTGGCGGGGTCGACGCTGATCTCATATATTTTCTCCTGGCCCCCGAAGGCTACGATATCGGCCACACCGGGTACAGATCTCAGCTGCCGGTCGATGACCCAGTTCTGAAGTGTTAACAGCTCGCGGGTATCGCGACTCTTACTTTGGAGCGTATACCTGAATATCTCACCGGTCGGGCCGTAGGGAGGCTGAACGTCGGGCTCAACACCTTCCGGTAGCGTTACGGTTCGAAGCTGATTATTCACCTGCTGCCGGGCAAAGAAATCTTCAACATCGTCTTCAAAAATTATTTTGATCACCGACAAACCAAACATTGTAATGGACCGCACATTGGTCCGGCGTTGCACGGAGTTCATGCTGATCTCGATGGGCATCGTTACAAAGCGCTCTACCTCCTCCGCACTTCGTCCGTTCCATTCCGTAACAATGATTATCTGGGTATTGGTTACATCCGGAAAAGCCTCGATCGGAGTGTTGATATAACTGATAATACCTGCGGTTATCAATAGCCCAACCCAGAAAAAAGTAAAGAAATTATTTTTGAGGGAGAAGCTGATGATGCTCTTGATGAACTTGTTCATGTTGATAAAATGTTTTTACAGCCCTGCTGCCATACGGCCTGTTCGTTGAGGTAAATCCTGAACAGCGATTTTTGTCCTTTAGTCATTCAATGCATCGTAAATCAAAAGCTGATTACGTGCGATAACAATTTCGCCGGGTTGAAGACCTTCTTGTATATAGGCCCTGTCGGCAGATTGTCTGTATACCGTAACTTCCCGTGTTTCTATATCATGGCGATTTTTAAACACCATGACGTAATTTTTACTCTTGTCGAAGATCACGGCTGAGGCCGGCACAGCGAGCATTTGCTTTCCCTCACTGTATTTTAGTAATACGCTCGCGCTCATTTCCGGTTTTAAAGCATAGTCCTGGTTAGCAATCGTGATGCGAACCTTCATTGTCTTCGTTTCCGGGTCGAGAAGGTTGAATGTACGATCCACCTTTCCATGAAAGATCCGGTCAGCATAACTAAGCGTCCGAATTTCGGCGTCGTATCCAAGCTTGATCTTCGAAATATCCGTTTCATTAACATTTGCCATAACCCAGACCTCATCTATCTGCGCGATGGAAAAAATATTTTCAGACCGGTCGGAACGAAGCTGCATGTCGTGCGTGATCTTCTTTTCTACGATAAAACCGCTGATCGGTGCCTTTACATAATAATTGGATTCAGACGTCAGACCATAAATTGAAAACACTTCGTTGATACGTTTTAATTCCGACTGCCCGCGTTCCACTTCTTTCTGCGCGGTGATAACATCGCGTTCCGAGTTCAGTTTGCTTTCATAAAGATCTTTGGCAATCTGAAGATTTTTCTCGGCAACCAGTAAATCGTTCTGGGCATCTTTTCGTTCCCGGTCGAGTTCGGCTACCTCGCCGCTTTTGATAACAGCCAGCACTTTTCCTTTCTCAACATAGTCGCCCAACTCTACATTTACCTCAATTACATTACCGCCCACAACGGGAAATATTTCAGATACCTTGCTGTTATCCGGCGTGACTTTTCCGAATAACTTCAACTCGTTCTTGATGTCCTCTATTCGTGCGGTATCGAATTTTGTGCGCTGCATCATCGCATCGCTGAGCACGAATGAACTCACAACTTCTTCTTTTTCGGAAGAATGACTACAGGAAGTGAGAATAAAAAAAACGAGTAGTACAACTATCTGTATGACTGTCTTCATGATCGTTTATTTAAAAAGTTCCGTGCCCACGGTGTTATTAAGTTCTTCATAAGATTGCAACCTCGCTTTCTTTAGTTTATTCAATGCCTGAAGGCTTTCATTATAGGATTCAAAGAAATCCACAAACTCAAGCAGGCTCACATTACGTTTTTGAAAATTTTTGATCACTCCGTCGTTCAGTAACTCGAAGTCGCGCGTAAAGGACTGATCAACGCTGCTGTATTCCTCTTCTACCCGTATCAGCTTTTGAAGCGATGCCTGAACCTCGGCGGAGATCTCTAATTTCTTATTATCCCGTTCCAGCATGATGCGTTGCACCGTATATTGTGATGATTTGATGTTTCCTTGATTTCGGTTCAGTACAGGAAGGTCTACGCCAAGTGTTACACCTACCTGGTTGACGAAAGCGCCGCCACGCTGATCGTAACTACCACCGAGCGTAACATCCGGGACTGCCAGGCTTCTTTGCAACCGGTAGTTCAATTCGGCGTATTGAACTTCTCCCTGCGATATCCTGTAATCCGGGCGGGACGTAAGCGCTTGTGATGTCAGTTCGCTTTCTAACAAAACTCCTTGCGTATATTTCTCAAAGAATCCGGCGATGGGCGTGGGCTGAATAAACCCTTCCTCCCGCAATAACAGTTTTAGTGTCTTCTCCTCATCCAGAATGCTGTTGATCAATTCGGTCTTGTCATTGTTCAGTTGATAATAGACTGCTTTCAACCGCAACACTTCCTTAAGGGGAATATTGCCTTTCTCGCTTTGTATCTGATAAGCAGAAATAATCGAGGATAGCAGCTGCAACTGATGGGTATAACGGTTCAACGTCTGCTCATCGTAATAAACGGAATAATAACTTGCGCGAAGCTGCAGTTTCAGGTTGCGTAGAAGGTCTTCCAGCTCCAGCGAAGCCAGATCGGCATTTTGACGCGCCAATGCGATCTGATTTTTTCTTTTACCTCCTAAATAAATAAGTTGTTCAATGGCAAATGCCTTCTGGCCCTGGTTACCGATATCGAAATATTCGTCACGCTGTGGATTGTATGCATTTAATTCGGCCGAGAACCTGGGATTGGCCCATAACCTTGCCTGAACGATCAACGCTGTCTGAGACTCTACTTGATATTGCTCTGCCAGGAGCATTAAGTTATTTTTCAAAAAGCGAACTTCAGCGTCTTCCAGCGAAAGCCGGAGCGTATCGTAAGCGAACAAATGAGTGCCAGAGATAAAAAGAACGGCTAATAAGATCCAACGCATGGATAGATTTTTGACAAAAAAACAACTGTCTTCTTAAAGGAGAGTTAAAACGGCCATTAAAATTCAATTAAAATTTCCGGGGTAACACTACGGTAATAAGGTTTATCTCGGGGGCTGGAACTGAATACGTGATTTTTCCATTGTGAATAGCAATAATTCGCTGGCAAATGGAGAGACCCAGACCGAATCCTTTCTTCTGGATAGAATTTTGTCCCCTGAAAAACGGCGTAAAGAGATGCCCGATCTCTTCCTGTGTAAGCGTGATCCCCCGGTTGATTATTTCAACCGCAATCTCATAACTCGAAAAGTTCATTTCGATCTGAATGCTTTTGTCTGCGGAGTAATGACAGGCATTTTTGATGAGGTTGCGAAAGGCAGACTGAAGCAGGATCTCCTGTCCATAAATATTCAAGGAATTCTCATCTTCGGGTATATCAACGAAATCGAATTTGATATTATATCCTGAATACAATGCCTGCACCATGTCAATGCTTTTGTAGATCACTTCATCCAGTCTGATCAATGGCCATTTTTCATTAAACTGCATTTGCTCGTAACGGGAAAGCAGCAACAACGCATTCGACAAATCGGCCAGTTCGCGCTGATCTTCCAATAAAGACCCCAACAGCGTCTTATATTCTTCCAGACTCATCTTCTTGTCTAAGGCGGACTCCGTTTGGCTGATCATGCTGGCGATCGGCGTTCGAAGTTCATGAGAGGCATGCTGGACAAAACTTTTTTGAATGGCGAACGCATTATCGATACGATCGAGCATTAAATTAAAATTTTTAGCCAGCGAAGTTATTTCATCTTTTGCTTTGCCAACGGTAACTTTTTCACGCATGTTATTTTCGTTGATGCGTTGTACCTGAAGATTCAGTTGCTCAAGCGGATTAACGATGCTTCTGGCATACAAAAAAGAGATCAGGCAACTGAGCACTACGCCCGTCAGAAATGTGACGATCATTGTCCATTTTAAATTATTGAGCTTCTCCTTCCCATATTTATCATGTGCGGAAGCCAGCACGACGTACGTATGCTCCCGCTCACGGACCAGCGCACCATACACTTCGCTCTCACCTTCTGTTGAACGTAACTCCCCTTCTTTTTTGATCTTCCGCAGCATGGATAACGAGTAGGTAATTTTTTTATCGTCAATGCTGCTATAAATGATCTTGTCATTGGAATCGAAGATCAGCACCT
>JGI24890J29729_1001301_pt1 | contig 11592 bp, 11 predicted proteins | sample FreactcultureFD7_FD_29729 | JGI IMG/M metagenome (IMG submission 29729)
CCAGGTTGACATTAATATTTCCATTATATTTCTTTCGTTGTTTAAGAAGAATATAGGGCATTATATTATCGATGATCTTTAAAAACGTTCCCTTCCCACGTATCGAATCGTGTGATTCTTTCATACCGTCTATACTAACCAGCAGATTCGGGGCGATGGGCAGACGCAACAGGGAATCCATCTTTTCTCTGAGCAACAACGCATTCGTACAAATGACACTTGATCGCGGGTCATCTTCCATCAGTTTACAAATGTCCTCCCATCTTGAATGAACAAGCGGTTCTCCACCCCAAAAATATAAACGGGACTGAGAAGCGCGTGTAGCGTGCATGACCCTGGCAATAGCGTCAACCTCCAGTTCCTGCTTTTGCATGGTCTTCGAATAATTATGGAAAAAACCTTCATCATTCCATTGATAGCAGTGTGTGCACCTCAGATTACACTTATAGGTAAGCTGAAGTCCGATCTCCTGGGGAACATCTGTTGAATAGGCCGGATTCAATTTTCTTTTTCGCTCGGCTTCGAAAGACAACTTTAAAGAACCTTTGAGCCAATTAAAGGACTCTTTATCCAGGGCAACATTATTAATTGGTTTCATAATAATTCTGATATACGGTTTTAAGATCTTTTCTGGCGTTCGATAAATTAATTCTCAATTTTTCCAGAAGTTCAATTGAAAAATTATTTTCTTTCCACTTTTCGTAATCAATTCCATAGCCGAGGTCTTTCCATAATTTGGCGTTGGCGCATTCATGATCGCCAAAAGACTCCAAAAAAATGATGGGCACACCGGCAGAGATGGAATCATTAAGGGTGCCACCACCTGGCTTACTAATGATCGCTACACTTTCCAGGATCAAATTATAGTACGGATAATAGGCATCGTACTCAGTGTGCTCTTCTTCACTATCGGATACTTTTTGCATGGATGGAAATGTAAATTGCTTATTGTTACAGGGTTCCCATTGCGGATCCAACAAATGATACTGAATGAATGAATTCCTGATCGTCATATCTCCTGTTTCATACGCAACGACATTCAACTTAATCCCCCGATCGATCATTTCGGCCAGTTTTTGTTGGTATGTACCAATTCCCCAACCGCCGCCATGAATTAAAATTCTCTCTTTCACAGCCGGACCGGAATTGAATTTTTCGCTCGCTGGAGGTATATAAAAGGATAATTTTTGCTGCGCCGCATCAAACAATTTGATCAATCGAATATTTCCATATGACAAATCATAGCTTTTCCAGGAGGGAGCAAGATCAGCATCCATGTGAACAAGATCCACCTGAAAGTCTTTATGGTTTGCTCTATTCCTTAAATATGTGTTCACGATCTCATTCCAAAATCCGGAGAAAATTATGAAGTGCCTCTTATGGCTACGCTCCCATCCAGCATAGAGGGTATTCAATTTTTCTTCATCAATGCTGGTCGAATTATTTTTGGAAGCCATTTTTGCGGCCGTCTTCGCGAACCGAAAGTTGTCGTGATAGGCTTTCTTCAGTTTTGGAATCTCGCTCAACTTACTTTGTAAAAAAAGATGCTCCAGTACCATCAGCTCACAGTCAAATCCCTTCTCCAGCAAACTACGGTGTAAGATCAATGCCGGGATGTATACGCCAAGTGTTACGTAGGAACATAGAATGGTTACGGATGATTTCGCTGGCATATAGTAGATTCTTTCGATCCTGGCGTGTTGCTTATATAACGGTGAGTTTTAAAGTGGAGAAGATCAGATTCAACGACCGCATCAGTGAATCTTTTTCCGGGTCGGTATCGGCCACCAGGGAAGAATAAAATTGTCCGCGGTAAAATGGCTTGTTTGAATCCGGTGCAGCATACACCCCATTCACATCGAACGTATTGGCTGATAGCGGTATCAAACCCGTATTTCGATCACTGTCAAATAAGATTCCCGCTAATTTCATCTGGTCAAAGAAATCTTCGAATCGCAGATGTGCGGGTACATTAAATGTAAACGACAAAAGAGAACCGTATTTACCATAGTTAGCGTGCAAGTATTTGTCAACATAATGATTAATAAGACTCATCGATTTGCGCGCATTTATCTCAACAATGGGTACAAAAGTCTTGTCTGCAAGCATTAAAGAATCAATGCATACATCGCCAAAGTATCCTTCTGAAAACAGCCGGCTGCCAATTTTTTGCATGACTTCAAAATAGCCTGCATCTTCAAGCTCCGTTTTAAAATCAACGTCTATCTTTTTACTTCCTGAAAACGAGAACCCGGTGTTATGTAATTTATGTGTTGAAATAATTGTCGTGGTTCCGGACATATCTGTATGGAACTGACAACAAAAATCAAAGGCCTTATTCAAAAAAGGTTCTACCAGAAAGCACGTTTTCATTCCCCGCTCTTCCTGTTTGCGAATATGGCTAGCGATTCGTTGCAAAAAAAAATACGAGTCAATCTTCAAATTTCCCTTTCCGGAAACACCAAAGACATCTTTAATTAAGATGGACCCATCGTCCAGCATTTTTTTTCCTTCCAACAGTAACTGTTCAGCAGAGTAAATCATTGTACCAATAGCAGATCCCAGAATATCCTGTATAGTGTAGTGCGAAAATTCCTTCGAATTTACCTTTCCGACCACGTCAACAGGCGGAAGACTATTATGGAATTTCTTACCGGAAAGTATCTTATCGGCAAACGGAATAACAGCAAACGGAAAAAGGTTATCGGATTGAAAAATTCCGGAGGAATCAGAATGGGAATTATACAGTAATTCAAAAACATTCTCCCTGAAATAGCGAACATCAATTTGATCTCTGTCGGCAACCATCTCCGAATTATTGACAAAATGAATTCCTGTTTTCCGTAAATACTCCATATGAACAGGGTTCATCGGTACCCGTGTTACAATCTGATCTTCCGGGTGCTCAGAAAAAACAAACTGCAACTCATCCATCACCCCCACGATCGAATCGGCCTGATCATCTACCATGGATGGCAGTCTGGAAAGTTGCTGGTCGCGCCAGAATGATTCAGAATTAAAATTTGCGATGTACGAATTCATCCTTGCATCCGGTCAGTATTATCTATCATTACGATTGCGCCGCCTGTGTCTTTTTCAGTTCACTTATAAACGCACAGAATTCCCGTAAGGACTGCAATACGGAATAATCAAATGAGTCAAAGTCAACCTCGACATTAAACTCTTCCTCTACCTTAAAAATGAATGTTACCAATTCTAACGAGGTTAACCCAGCCTCCACCGTAATACTGCTTTCGGAGGTAAGTACATTCAACAAATCGGGTTTCTCTTTAATGTCGGCGATTATTAATTTTAATTTATTCTCCATTTCAAAAACTATTATAGTACGATTTAATTCCGATTAGCCATATCTCTTATACTGCGCAGTGCCAAAATTCTAAACACCGAAAACTCTTAATTGTCGTTTAAACCAATTTAAAAGAGAAGGCTGTACGGCCTTGTCGATCAATTTTTTAAAATAGCCCAAGTCCAGGATCAGTCCATCGATGCTTAAATCGATTTTTCTCAATTCTGCGAGCAAAAGTGAATGCTCCGCGTGACCTCTTCTGTGGACTGATCTTTTCTTTTGCTCGGCTTTCGAAAAGGTTTCCCAATCATTTAAGGTTGCAAAGTAGATGGAGTCTACTGACCATTCTCTGCCTAACCTTATAAAGTCATTGATCTCCCTAAAATTATTAGCTTGTACTACGAAACTGATTCTTAATTCTTCGATTACACCAGACCTCTTTAAGCCAGCGATAAATTTCATGTTTTCCACAAGGATCTCCCATTTACCGGGCTTCCTGTTTTCCTCATAGGTTGCTTTCGTAGCGCCATCGATGGAAACTTCAAGCCCAAAAATTTTGTCTTCTGAAAGACTTAACTTCTTCCAGGTATCAGCCGTGAATAGTTGTGCATTGGTATGCAAGCGAAGTTTAATATTCGGATATTTTTTAAGTTGACCGTTAGTCAGCATTTCTAAATAGTGTCTGCTGGCAAACGGGTCTCCTGAACCTGTTACATAGAGAACTTCCAGTACATCGCCAAGATCTTTAATAAGCCGTTCTCCGATAGAATTAATTTTTTTTCGTTCAGGTGCTTTCGCCATCATCAACTCAATCCTGCACGTAGGGCACACAAGATTACACGAATTGTCATAGCTGCAATTCAGAACTTTAGGCGAAAATGATTCATTTCCAGCCATCGATTTATAGACATCAAGTTCGCCTTGGTCAACATATTTAACCGGCCCGGAAACTTCATTCAAATGTGGGCAAAATTCCTTTTTGCAATATTTGAAAGATCCGTCTGTGACCGATCTCCTTATTTTCTTTGCCTCTTCACTATGCCAGATCTCCAACGGCGCCTGATCATTCAAATTTCCGATGGATGTTGGAAGCCAGCCAGGACAACATAGATAAACAGGATAGCCCGTCTCTTTTTTTCGTGACGCTTCAAACCATTCAAATGGCTTTGTGCAAATCATATATTTCTTATCCGACATATATTCTTTAAGCGTCACGCTATTTATACAAACCGAAACAACAACCAACAGAACAATCATCCCAGATCATAACGCTTCTTCTTCGTTAGCATTTTTTCATTTCGTTATGACAACTTATTAGTGAAATGCCCGGGTAGAAAATATACAATCCAGTATCTGTTAGTCTGAAGTAAATTCTAAATTTGGACATATTTTAGATATTTTGACGTGCGTAATACGCTTCAAAAGTTAGATGCTTTAGTTAAAGGTCACTTACTTTATTTAACGGTTGTTAATACGAATAAAAGGCATGTTACATTATTTAACGGCTAAAAAATAATCTATTGAGCGCCCTCGGAAAATATTATTATACACTTCGCTACTGGAATCATCTGTTAAGCGGCAGGCCGAATAGAATTAAATTTCTGGCAACGAAGCTGGTCGAGATAACGTGCACCTTACTTTTGGAAAAATCAACAGAAGAAAAATTGACCAACGAAGACTTGCCTCAATTTCAAAACATAAGCAATGAAATTGAAAGTCAAAAACCAAAAATTGCCATCGTAGTTCCGGCGTTTATAAAGAACAAACAAAGTTATGTAAAGTTGAACAATCTACTGGACAGTATTCAACAGCAAACATATGAAAATCACTTCGTGATCGTAGTGGATGACTGCTCACCTTATGAATATACCGTGCCTGATTTTTTTAACCCTATAAAATTAACCGAGAACAAAGGTGCAGCGAATGCACGAAATGTCGGAATAGAGAAAGCATTGACGCATAACGCAGAAATCATTGCCTTCACCGATAGCGATTGTATCCTCGATAAAAAATGGGTAGAAAATATGGCGGCCAGGTTCATTAAAAATAAATACATCCATGGCCTTTCAGGGAAAACGGTTTCATATGATAAATACTGGCTTGGTACGTATCAGGATATGAATGGAACACTGAATGGAAGAAAGTTTAAGCATTCGGATTTTCTCTTCTATGGAGCCACGTGTAATTTCGCCGTGACCAGAAATCTTCTTGAAAGAATAACGTTTGATCCAACATTGTCAAATTCACAGGAAGATGTAGAGTTTTGCTTTCGGATAATAAAAAACGGATTTACCATAGCTTTTGCTGAAAATATGCTCGTCCATCACGACTATGGCTATTGCGGAAATCTCCGAAAGGATTTTTTCGTATTCTGGAAGCAGTTCTCTAAATATTCTAAAGGAAAAAAAAAGTTGCTCGAAACAGTGCCTGCCTATAACAATTATTTAGAAAAATCGGAAGGAATATTAAACCTATGAGAAACCGACATCGAATCTTTAAAAAGGAATGTTCATGAAAAAGATATCTTTTTGTATCACCTGCAAAAACAGATTTTATCAGATTTCAAAAACACTTCCTGTCAATCTTAAACAGAACGAAGCTCATCAGGATAGTATCGAATTTATTTTAGTCGACCTGGGTAGCGAAGATGGTTTGCAGGAATGGGTGCTTTCTAACTTTGCGGATGCGCTGGACAAAGGCTATCTAAAATATTTTTATACCAACGCGTTGAAAAGCTGGCATGCGCCCATCGCAAAAAATACATCTCACTATTACGCTACCGGAGAATATCTCGTCAACCTGGACTGCGATAATTTTACGGGACTCAACGGGGGTTATTATGTATACAATCAGTTCCTGAATCACGGACCTAAGTTGTTACTTCATCAGTTCAATGGCGATTGGCTCAGCGGATGTTACGGGCGGATAGGCATGAGCCGGAAGTATTTTTCGTATGTCGGCGGTTACGATGAATCGCTGGAACCTATGGGGCATGAGGATGTGGATTTGATCAACAGATTATCAGAACTCGGATTGAATTACCGGCGCATAGGCGATAGCCGGTATACGGGTGCCATTAAAAATACGCGAGAAGAGAGCGTTCAATATTCCAATTCCCACTTGCGCTGGTATCAAATGGAAACCCGGAATGCAAAGAAATCACGATCAAATTTATTTTCGGGAAAAATAATATCGAACGATGGTTCCTTTGGAATACGAAAGGATGTATATACTTACACAGGAGGCAAGATTATTATTCATGAGTCTTTGAACAACGAAATTCTTACCGAAAATTTATTTTTATCGAAACCTGAATGAAAATTATACAAAGCTTTTGGTCTAAACCTTCCCTCCATAATTTAAGTAGCCGTGCAAATGGCGGTTGGCTGGATAAAAAACATTTCTATATGAGTTGGGCGTTAAGTTGTTTACAGCTTAGAAGCATGTATGATAAAGTGGAACTGATAACAGACGCAACCGGACATAAATTATTCATCGATATACTTGACCTTCCCTATACCGACAGCGTGCAGGCACTCGACGACCTTACCAAATACCATGACGATCTATGGGTGGTTGGAAAACTCCGGGCCTATGGGTTACAACAAGAACCTTTCCTTCACGTCGATGGTGATTTTTTCGCTTTTAAAAAATTTAATTCCAGGATTGAGAACGCAAGACTTGTTGCACAGAACACATTAACGATTGACAGGGCCGAATTACAAATATTACTCCAGCAGATTTCTTCTCATTTTGAGTACATCCCGGAGTATATGAAAATCTCCCCCGGACAGCGCATCATGAACGTTTACAATCCGGGTATTTTCGGAGGAACGGATGTACCCTTCCTGAACACCTACAGCCTGGAGTGTTTTAAATTCATTGATGATAATATCGAGCTTATTAACAAGAATATCGAGTTTTCAGAGCGAGATTCAACAAGCAATTTTGGAATGAACCCTCTCGATTTGTCAAACTCCATTGTTGAGTCCTATCTATTAACATCGCTGGTTAATAAATACGATTATACGGTAGAATGTCTCTTGGATAGTTCGCATCTGTCAACCTATGAATATTCGCATATTCTGGATGTATCTCAACCCTATACTCATCCTCTCTATTACCACAAAAAACATCCGATTGTAGCGGCTGAACTGGAGTACAAATTAAAAAAGGAATTCCCTCATCACTACTACAAGATACTAATGCTTGTAGAGAATTTTTACATTTAACTGACAGTGGAATGACTATAACAAATGACATTTCTTCTTTGAAGAAGGATGCTATCCATATCGGCGAGCTGATACTTGACAATGCAGACGCATTACGCTGCCCCCTTCCCGGCCTGCATTCCAAAAAAGAAAATTTTCCTGCCGGCATTGCCGATGGTACGTCAGGTGTCATACTTTATTTACTGGAACTCTACAAGCAAACTTCTGATCTCAGGTATTTAAAAGCTGTTGAAGACGGGGTCAGCAACGTAATCTATTTCAGCGACAAAGAAAAAACTCGTGATTACTCTTTTTTTACCGGACATCTTGGGGTAGCCTACACGTTACTTCATTTTTACAAAATCACTGCCGATGCAAGGTGCCTGGAAGAAACCATAAAAATAACAAAGAAAAGCGCAGAACTATACCTGAACTATCCTCATACCTCCAACACTTTATTCACTGGAAGAGCCGGAAGCATCCTGACGCTATTACATCTTCATGCGATTACGGGTGAACGATGGATCTTAAATTTAATCAACTCGTTCGTCAAAAGAATTGTAGAAGATGTAAAACACGGATACCACGGCTTATACTGGAGGGGATCCAACTGTAACGTCCGGGGTCTTTGCGGATTTGCTTTCGGCGCTTCCGGTATTGGTTATATCTTTTTAGAATTAGGACATTATTTTCGCAATGAAGCCTTCTACCATATTGCAGAGCAGGCTTTTATATATGAAAATTTTTACTGGAATAAACAGCATAACAATTGGCCGGACTATAAAAAAGAAATAAAAGATCCGGAAGCATTTTTTGAACACAAGAAAAATTTTAGAACAGGAAATCTTACTTTCTTTGAAGAATCAGAGGACACAACGTCGTATGCACATGGCACTGCGGGCATTGGATTTTCCCGGATCAGCGCGCATCAGTTGCTGGGTAGTAAGTCTCACCTGGATGATATTAACGCCGCTTTTAAAAAAATAAAAGAAACATTCCTGCATAACAGTGATCGTTCAATCTACAACGGGCAGGCCGGCTATGGACTATTCGCGCTCGAGGCCTATCGTGTCACTCGAAATTCAGAACATCTGCAATTTGCAAAAGAAATTGCATCTGGAATCGGTTCGCTCAACAGTTCACCCGGAGGCGAGCGTAACGCACTCGATTTTAGTCTTTACAAGGGAATATCGGGAATCGGATATTTCTTATTGCAGCTTCAAGATCCTTTTAACACGCAGTCGGTTATTTTACCCGGTGTATCGTCAACGCTAAAGGATGTAAATGAAATCGCTCACTGCGCCGTCCTCAATAGCTCAAAAGAGGAAATACGAAAAATGCTTCTGCAAAAGATTTTCGGAAGAACAATCTGCATTTTGGAAAGTATAGCTCCTGACGAGTTGAAGAACTATTTTAAAAATAGTACAGAAATTCATGAAAAAGAAAAATTTCAGGAATTCATAGAGCATTTGGCGATAGACAAAAAGTACCAGGCGTTGTTCAATTCGATTTATTCACTTGATCTCGCGAAGATCAAAATGGCAGACGCCATAAAAAGCGATGCGCTGATCCACATGAGAGACACTTTTCATATGGAAGAAATGGAAACATTTTTTGGCACCACCAGCCGGGAGTTGTTTTTAGAAACATACGTCACGATTCACAAAGAAGTAAAAATATTCAAGACCTGTTATAATCCTGCTTTGCCAATCGATTATGAATTTTCAGAAGACTCCCTACATTCTGAAAAAATTTACCAGGTGGTTTTGAAGCCAACATCTCAATTAATCTCCATAAAAGAAATACGAAAATCACGGGAGGAATATTTCCCCTTCTACAATACGTCTAACGTGCAGGAGATATATTTAAATGAGATCCAAAATTTACTATTCTCCGCGCTTGACAAACCAAAAAAAATAAAGTCTCTGGTAGAAGACCTGTTGGCCATTCCTACCATTAGCCTTCTATTTGATGAACGGGAGGATCCTGCACTTTGGCCCACGATCATAATCAATCAAATTAAAGACGATCTTATTTCAGAAATACTGATGCCTTTCCATGTTAAAAGTTAATGGTGTATAGGATTTATTGACATGCTTACTCGCCTGACTTTATTTCGGAGTAAGAGGTATCCTGACTGCAGGGATTTATTTCAATATATATATTTTGCGCCTGATGGCATACTTCACCAAGCCGACAACATTTCTGGATTTAGTTTTCTTTAAAAGCTCAAGTCTTATTCCTTCAACTCTTTTCTTACTTATGCCGATCTTAGCGCCAATTTCATCACTGGTATATTCCTGGCATATCAACTTGAGGATGGTTAGCTCTCGCTTGTCCCGTAGCTCTTTTTTCATTTTAAAATTTAAAATAACAACCAGCGGTTGAACAATTTACGGGCGCAAATACATTTGTGACTCAATGAATAAGCATTAGAATACGCGCGACCATTGCCATGCCATACAGTGCGTTATAGTTTCTGGATTGAACAAGGTATAAGCTTCTGTCAAACAAAGCAATTCGTATAGGTTCTGAATATTCAAAGAGGCCTAGATTTTCGGTCACCACAAAAGTTCCTGTTTTCGGACGGGATGGAAATTCCCCTTTCATAACTTCTTTCCCATCTTTTGTATACGACCATGGCATATAGCGTCTATATTTCCATAACAGCGTATCTCCGTTTGGTAAGACCACGTCATATAGATTATCCCGTTCCAACAATATGGTGGCTACTGTCGCACCGGTGGAATCGGTCAGTAGCTGCATTGTCTTTCTCTTTATTTTGACCAACGAAAGTGTGTAATGGCGCCTATTGACATAAATGGATTTCTGCTTTTTCGCCTTGCCGGATCTTTTATTTCTAGAATAGACAAATGTAGTGACGCTATCGGTTATAATGTGCAGGCCATCTTTTTTATAATGTGTAAAAGTAACCTGTGCCTGAACACTGGTCGCAATGGCTATGGTAATGATTGATGAAAGGATAAGATTTTTCATGAGGGATGGTTAACAGTGATTCAATTTATATTCACGCACGTGCCTACGGGAAAAAAAAATCGAAATTATCATTAGTTAGTTACGACTGTAACGCAACGTCATGAGTACTCTCATTACGTTAATTTGCTATATAATTTTACAATTTTCTCTAAATCTGGCGATTTTTTTTGAATAGGAGGAGAACATGAGTATTTATATGTGATTGTTCCCGTATACCAATTTGTGCTTTTTACTGGGTAACCTTTTTCATCGTATTGATACGTTGTCGGGTAGGTCGCGGGAGTCGTTCCTGGAATGTCAGCGGTAGTAGAGATAACATTGTTTTCACTGACGTCCATGTCGCGTGCTATATCAAGCAGCACTTTTTCAGGAGGATAAGGGAGTTTGTTATTGTCGTATTCTTACGTTAGAATGTTATAAAGTTCGGGCCCTGAGTAATCCTGCGCTTTGTAGTGTGTTATTTTAATTGGATTCTTGCCTGAATACTCCATCACGGCATAACTGCCAAAAAAAACTCCAATTGAACCAACTCCAAAGTGATTTCGCCTCGTAATACGATCTTCGGCATCATACTCGAAGGTAATTGAATCGGTCGCGACCTCGCCTGGTACTGTGCTGTAATGCTTGTAGCACGTTGAAGAAAGTCTGCCTTGCACATCATAATTGTAGAAAACTTTTTCAGGTGAAAATGTTGGTATTTCGATTCTTATCGAACGCTTATTTTCATAGTAAAATTGATATGATGTGCGTGTAAAAAAATCATATATCAGAGAAAGCGTCCCATCCTGGTTATAGTAATAACGTTGGTGCGAACTGTCATCAGTGTAGTTCGTATCAGACAAAAAATCGCCACATTGTTCAGAATCTTTATGACATGATATAAGAGTCATTGAAGTCAAAATAAATACTAAAATTTTTTTCATACTAGATCGGGTTTTTGTTTCATCTCAATTTTACTTTTTCATAATAATGTGCCGCGAATCACTTCATCACCTGCACCCATCCCTTCACTGCCGGACAGGTGGAATGACTGAACGTAACATAATAGACTCCCGACTCCAGGTCTGTCTGTTCACC
>JGI24890J29729_1001302_pt1 | contig 11589 bp, 10 predicted proteins | sample FreactcultureFD7_FD_29729 | JGI IMG/M metagenome (IMG submission 29729)
CTGGAGTTATTGTTAATCTTTGGGCATCTGTGCCTCGTCTAAATTGAAATGCCATTATATATTTCCTTTTATATGAACCTACCCATGTCCAGGGTGAATCCTGCTGGTGCAATGAATGATCCAAAATCCAATGATGGAACTATGTTTTGAAAACTACCTTTCCCATACCATCTGTTACCAATGCCTGTCCTGCTATACCATCAACAGGTGCAATTGAATAATTACCAATTGTCAATGTGTTGACTATATTTACTGTATCATTAAAAGTGGCAGTGGTTGCAATTATTGGTGTGTAAAATACTGATGCCGTATTTAGAAATTCTACCCTTGCGGCATAATCATCAGAATTATAAATGCCAACTCTTCCTGCGTTAAATGTAACTGCACCAACTAGTTGATCATTATATACTTGTGCCGCAAAATTCACGGTCATCATATTATGACCAGCATTGCTGATTAGAAACTCACCATCGTTGTTGAATAAGAATGAGCCGCCTTCTGTTCCACCAACATAGAAGTTTTCACTAGAGATTGTGCCAGTAGATGTAATGTTATGGAAAACTACATCATTGTAAGTGTTTAATGATTGATCATAGGCCTGTGCATTGGTACCAGTGTAGGCTGTGGTTTGTACTGTGTTGTCAGCGAATACTAGTGTGACTACAGATGTTGTATTAGTAACAGTGAGATTGTTAACAGTAAATGTCTGTGTGGAATTAAGCGTATTGGCTGTAACTGCCCCATCTGCTATTAATCCTGCTGTGATTTGTGTAATTGGCATTGGTTAGTTTCTTATATTAATTGTGTTATCATTATTAAAAAAGGAAAGAAAGGAGTTACAGGAGCATCAGAGTAATTATTTGTAGCTATTCTTACTGCCCAAACTTGAGTTCCATCTAAACTAGTAATTGTAATATCAAAAAGTTCATAGCTATCTCTATTTGGTGATATTAGAAAATCTGAAGTTGTGAGAGTTGCGGTATTGGCAATAGCGGCACTATAGGCATAGGGGATTGGTGAACTCATTGCTGTGTATAAAGTTCCAGTGTTTAGGGCCGCATAAACATTGAATGGACCAACATTAAGAGCTGTGGATCTAACTCTTATTTTTAAATTACCAAGACTTACATAGGTTCCTGAAGTCACTGTTTGAACTATTGATGAATAATTAGTTCCTGTTCCTCCACCACCACTACCCGCTGGGCCCTGAATGCCCTGAACGCCTTGCAGGCCCTGCACACCTTGCAGTCCTTGAACACCTGATGGAACTGCCCACGCACCATCATTACGTAAGAAAGTACTGGTTGATCCAGAGGGTGCAACAATAGTAGCACTGTTCCAATATAAACTTCCATTAAAATGTATATTACCCCAGGGATAATCAGCATTGCCTAAGAATGCTCCGTGTGCAGTACTAGGAGTAAATGAGGGAGTTGAATCAGGATAGCCTTGGCCATCAAATCCTACGTTCATATTAAAATAACTGGTATAGGCAGTTGTTGTATTAGAAATAGGAGTTGCCATTCCAAAATTAATTGTAGAATTGGGACCCCAACTTGGGTTAGCACCTGGTTCATTAGACCAGATTCCATTTTTATTCAAAGTTAAACCTGTGCCACCAGTAACGCCCAAAGGAGCAGTGCCAAGGATCAAAGATCTTGAACTGGTATTGCCCAGGGCTAGGACTTGATCCAATGTGCCCGCACTTCCACCACCTGATGTTCCCTGAACACCTTGTGCTCCTAAGGCAGCATATGCTCCATTAAGACCTTGAACGCCTTGTGGTCCCTGTGCGCCATCATTACCTGAAGATCCTTGTGTGCCTTGGACACCTTGCCCAGCAAATGATCCTGCAGGTCCTTGTATAGATTGTCCCTGTAGTCCTTGAACACCTTGCAGGCCCTGAATGCCTTGTGTGCCTTGTATATTATATGTAATGGGATTTAGATATCTAACCTGAACATTCTCATCTTGACCCCTAGGTGGAGGTGAATAAAATGCTATCTGGCTGTCTAATAATTGATAACTTAATCCTGGAGTTTGAATAATACCACCAACAGCAACTTCAACATAGTTGGGACCTAATGGAGTATTGGTTAATTGGAAATTAGTAGAAGTACCATCAGCTGTAAACAAATCTACTGTACTGGTGCTGGCTGAGGTAATACCCTGCACACCTTGTAGTCCTTGAACACCTTGTGGTCCTTGCACACCTTGATTGCCAGGGGTATAAATTATTCCATTACCATTACCAATATACAATCCAGGTACATTGTTGGTAGATATAGTACCAGTAATAACACTGGTTGCGGATGTGCTGTATAGTGTGGGAGTGGCACTGGCATAAACAGCATAAGATGAAGTTCCTGAATATAAACTAGGCATTTACAATTCCTTTTCTTTTATCCCACCAAGCCTTTATCGCAATAGAATTTTTTATTTTGTGCTCCTCAGTTTGAACATATCCAGCTTTTTTTATACCTTCAGAAATATTTTTTTTAGTTTCTTCTGTGTGTTTATAATTATTAGCAGTCTTTCTTGCGACTACGCGATTAGCAATATGAGAAGGACTTTGTTTTTTTCCTTTCCAATTAGGCGGTGCATCTCCCCCGTCTGTAAGATTGGTTAGTTGTTTACCTAAATCACGCATACAAGCAATAAGAAAAACTTCGTGATCATATGCTTCTTGTTCAGTATCCCAATGTGCTAGAATTTGAACTGTTCTTCCGTGTTTTTTCCAAATGTTCCTCCAATATACACTACGATCAGCAGTGCGAAAGGCACGCTTACCATAACCTTTTCCTATATAAAAGATTTCATTAGTATCGTTACGATAATGAGCGTAAGTATAATATTTCATAGCTTATTATAACACAAAATCACTTAGCAGTGAATCTTCTGTCTTTGCGAGGTTGGAATATACTTGTCAATCTATTATGACCACCACTCCATTTGCCCTTGCTGTTCTGATCCTCAATGATATTCATTGATTCTTCAAACTTGGCTTTATACATATTGGCATCATCATAGCTCTTACGCTTGATATAGTAATTGTGTAATGTGCCATGTACATATCCTTCTGGAAAACTCTGCAACACTCCATTGTTTAATACAGTGTTACTATTGGTATCAGTGGTGAATAAGAATGGCCATGTTCTGTAATAGTAAAGGTTGACTAAATCCCCCTCACCCAATCTAGGTAGAAACTGATATTGTTGTCCTACTTCAGAGAACTTGCCACGGTATACTGATGGTATGTTGATTGGTTTTAGATATAAACTTTCAATCAACCCCTCTGTGATTATATCTCTATCACCAATACGGTCATAAACAATCCAAGGACCTAATGAACTTGCTGGATCTACGCCACCCTGCTTGAAGAATAGAATAGGTTTGAGCATATCACCAGGTATATTAATACGTCCATTGGTATCAGCTGTGGCAATAAACTGTGCATCATAGGGATTTGAACGCATAATGGGCAACTCTAGGTTACGCATCATCATTTCAGCAAGGAAAATACACTCCTTGATCTCAGCATCATTGGTAGAACCAGTAAAATCTTTGACAAAACTTACCAGTGCGTTTGCATCAGCTATCTGCGACATTGTTAATTTCCTTGAAAGAAGCGTTGTTGTCCACGCTTGGTTGGGTAGGGTACATTGATTGGTATGGGTAGGCGACCACCTGGATAACACACATACTGATTGTATTCTTGTTCTACAACTTTGTAAAACTGTGCTTTGAGAGTTTTGTCTCGCTTGATTGTGCTCCAACGCATACCACCAAAATATTCATCACTGATACGCTGTTCAATAACATTGGGTAAATCCATCCACTTCCAAGCCAATCCACCTGAGTCATCCAAAGGGGCCATAGGATCAGGAACACCTTGCTCAGCGGCTGAACGATATCTACGACAACGATCAGCAATGGCCTCTGTGTTCATTTGCTCTCTGCGGACATAGAACTTATCGTCTTCACGTCCTGTGGTGGTTAGAATATTACCACTCTTGCTCCAACCCTCACGACTCCAATTGCCCTTCATTGAGCGATATAGGTTATTATTAGTTAATAATCTATCTGCTAGACCATTATGTGTGTCTATCATACCACCCGCGTCTCTGCGTGTGTAATCTAGGTTAATTTCTGGATCTTCCTCATCCAACATTGAAGCTTGTGGATTATTAAGACTATATTCTTCTTGGGGAGTCATTGGCTATATCCTTGTTATTGTTATTTATACAATAGCTCATAGACCAGGTAACTAAGGTCAAGAGAAAGCCACTCTAGGAGTGGCTTCTAGTGATTACATGCTAATCGTTATGATTAGAATGAAGCTCCACCAAATGCTGGCAAGCGAGCAACTGTAGCAGAGGCACGCAATGGGCCTGCACCATAGCTGTTTAGGCTCACTGAAGCGGCACTTGCACTAATATCATGCAATACGCCAACACCAGCTGGGTTACGGACAATTAATGTACCTTCCATAATGAACTGATCTAAACTTGCATCAGCATTAGAGAAAATCTCATTGTTTGGTCCTAGATCACGTAGGCTTCCCCACTGTAAGACTTCTTCATTCAGGAAGTAGATTTGGTTGCTAACACCAACTGAATCCATAATCCAAGAATCATAGATCTCATAGGTATAGTTAAAATCGCCTTCATAAGTTTGAATGCTGTCACCACGCTCTGAGTTCACACGATTGATACCACGACTTGTGGGCATTGTATCACTGATATGTGTTCTTAGGCTTGTAGGAGCAACTACTGTACGAATCTTAGCATTAAAACGCTTCTCAGCGGCTGTTACCAACTGCTTGTAGATTGCTGGGTAGAATTGTGTGTTGACTTCGTCTGAAGCACCATAATAAACGCTGCCTAGGTANGAACCAGCAGTAGNACCTGAACCACCACCAATAACAATACCAGATTGAGTTGTAACTGAGTCAGTTGTCTCACCATTGGTATAGGTAATGAATGTGCTTGTTCCAGCGGCTGTGTTGTTCCAGCTGTGTGTGGCTGCGAAAGAGTTCAAGGAACCAAATCTACGACCTGACACAGTTGCACCTGAACCATTGGCTGAACCTGATTGGCCGCCGTATTTGGTACCAATTTGGTCTGCACGAACGATCTGTGCTTCAACGTCAAACATCAATTCAATCAATTGCTTGACTTCTTGATATGCTTGGGGATCTCCACCTGATTGCTCAACTGCACGAGCAGAACCAGTAGCTGAAATAACAGTACTGAAAATCTGTGTGTAATTGCCTAGGTTAGCACGTTGATTACTTTCTGCTAGAGCGGCAGTAATTGCGGCACCTTCTTGGTTGGCCTGAGCGGCAGGTAAACGATATACGTCATTGGTCCACAAAGGTAGAGTAGAAACTACTTTACGCTTTTTGGCCATACACATATTCAATACGGGGGTGTCATCTTTGACACGATTACTTACATCTAAATCTAAATCCTTGACAACGATGTCTGAAGCATAAGCTGTAGTACCATTGCCAATTGCGGATGTTGCTATTTGNNNCATTTTATTATTCCTTTATAAGTGTCATTTTATCTACGGCCTCGCAAGGCATTTAACTTTGCGACGAGTAGATTATCCTGGGCTTTCTTATCGCCCGCTTTGGCTGCTGTTTGAAGTTGCTCTAAGTTTTGANTTCCCTGTGTTCTATTTCCCAGTCCTGCACGTTTCTGTGTCAAGGCTGCGATACTAGATCCAGCGGATTTTTGATTGGGTTTCTCACGGAACTTTAAGCCATCTCTGATAAGACTAAGGATGTGTTCATCACTAGATATCAGATCAATATTGTCTATGCCAGGTACCAATTGGTTCTTGGCTGCCTTCCAATCCTTGCTGACCTTATCACGGATCTCATTGTAGACATATTGGTTTTTTAACTCTTTGTCAGTGAATGCCTTGCGATTATTCTCAAGTACTTCATTGACCTGTTGTTTTCTAATCTCATAAAACTGATCTAGTCTGGGTTTTAATTGATTAACCAACTGTCCTTGCTGTNGGAGATAGCGTTCATTCTGTGTAAGGTTGGCTTGTATGCGAGCGGCAGCGGCATAATCGCCTCTGCTTTGTGCATTAACCAACTGTTCATTGAATGTCTGCTGATATCCCTGCGTTTTTAAAATCTCGTCATAGGCCTGCTGAAGTTGGGGNCGGACTGTGAACTCAAGGGCCAGGGTAAGGCCATCTTGTTCTGCTCGCTTTTCCCTAAGGTATTCATCAAACTCTGCCTTTTGGACTTTTAACTCTCTAGCTTCTTCATGTATTGCTCCCCCTTGACCCAATATAGCGGCCGCACGTTTGGCATCAATGATCATCTCTTTACCATTACGCATAAACTTAAATTGTGCGTTGGGATTCTCTTGAGCGAACTCTAGAAAATCAATGACATCTTGCTTACTAGAATCTGAGGAGCTTACCTGTTCAGGGGCATCAACTTCTTCTTGTGCATTATCTACATCTGCTTCTGCGGAATCAACTTCTGGCATTACACTTGAGGTGTCATCCTCTGGTGCCACAGGGCGTTCTTTATTTGCCTTGTCTGAACTACCTGTCTCAGTCTCATTGGTTGCGGAAGGAAGGTTACGCCTCATAGCGGCCATCTTTTCTGCAATGGAATCCAATGAAGGAACTGCATTTTGAGCAGGGGCCTCGCTGACTGCGGTGGGCGTGCTCTCTATAACTTCACTCATTTTAATTTCCTTTATTCAGCGGGGTCTTCTAACTTTTGTTGTTGTTGACTTACCACTTTATTTTTATACCAGGCAGCTTTTTGCAGACTGGCTATAAAATTATCAATGCCACCCATTTGATGCACAGCGGCAATCCTACGGGCGTCATCTTCTGGCGTATATCCTTTTACCAAAGTCATATACTCCATCAATTCAAACTTGTAATGGTGTACAAACAGAGCAAAATCCTTGTTGAGAAGGAGGTTCTCTGCGGCACTACCATATGTCTTGACACGATCCAATTGACTTGGCGTCATTGTCTTTAATTTATTTATGTCTACTCTAGGTTTGGCATTAAATGCACTGGTCAATTCATCATCTATAATCATACATTCANTTCCTTATCAATAATTCGTTGCTTTGTGTTGCTTGATTAAACTNACAGCATCCAATTGTTTGCCAGCAGATGTTCCTGCTGTATCTGCATNNANNTTGTTAGCGTGAGATAAAGCCAACTTGCTATCTGGTGTCTGACCTTGTATTTTAGCCATAATCTCTTGTGTGCGGGCTTGATCCAACGCGGCATTGGCCTTCATTTGTTCTTCTTGTGGTGAAGGTTGTTTCTGGCTGGCAGCTTGTTGTGATTGTTGAACCATNTTCATAACTTCTTCTTCAGTGGGCAAATAAACATCACACTCTTTGACATTGAGAACATACATCATATCCTCATAAGGTCTACGCATTTTGGCAAAACTTTCTGCATTTAGGATATTGGCTTGAACACCACTCATAATCTCACCAGCTAATTGTGTTTGTATCTGTTTGATAATCTGTAGGCGTTGTAGTGCGTTCTCTTCTGAAGCCATACCTAATGCTAGATCAATGTGTATGATTTTACGCTCACAGAAATCCATATCATCATAACTCTTGCCATCCAAAAACACTGGCTCTTTCTTGGGATGATATTGTGCTGCCAATTTCTTAACACCATAATCATCTGAATATTGTATCAATGTACGCCATACCAACCATATGGCCTCCTTTAATCCCTCTGCACAATTCTTAATCTGATTGTCTTGTATGATTTGATTGGGACCCATAGCCAACTGTAGTTTGGCACCACTGTTGCCAGCATCCATAACTTCTGGATTAAATGTGTCAGTGGGAGTGGTCATACCAACTAATGCCATTACATCTTGTTGAATACGGCTCATAGCTGTTTCAATGAATCCTAGATTGCCACTGGGTGGTGGAATGGGATAGATATCTGTAGCAGGATCAAACTTACTATCAAGGATGAAGATAGCGGCTTCACCATCAGATAGCTGTTCAAAGTCAACGCGATCTGGTTTGACTCCAAGGCGTGGTGTGGCTGTAAGCAATCCTAATTGTATTTCAGCTCTGTGACTGGCTGTCATATATTCCTGTGCTGGCACTAAAGTTTCTGCTAGGCTCATACCATAGAAGTTTTGTGGCAAAGGACGGGGACACATATTGGCCACTGGGATAAACTCTACTTCGCGTGCAGAGATAATATATGAACCAGAATAGATTACTTCTACTAGTTCTAATTCCCCATCATTGTCAATGTCATACCTATTCCATATTGTCAATACTGTGATTTGGCGTGCCTCAGCTTCTTGTGCGGCATAACCAGTAGATGGTAAACCATTGATTGGCACACTGTCACGAGCATGTATGGCTAGGTTGTTTAACAGTGATCCAGCTTGATAAGCCCCAACATTGGAATATTCTGCGTGTACTTTGAACTTTTCTAAGTCAATGCCAGGATAGCGTTCTGTGGCTTCTTGCACAGTCATAGGATCATAGAATCCACAGAAGGGTTGTTCTTGTATATCAATCACTGTGGGATCACAGATCCAATAGTGTTGAGAGATAGGACGGAATTTGATATTTAGGTTGTAACCAACTAACTTGTATTCTGCCTCGTGAATTGAATGTCGTGCAATAGCATCCTGTACAGCAGTTTCGCCCTCTGACAATTGGTGATTATTGTCTTCTGTGTTGATATCTTCTCCTAGTGCTTCTGAGTCACCTTCAGCACCACGCTTTAATTTATCTAATAGATCATTAATGTGATTCTCGTGTGTTTGTTGATCAGCAATCTGCATAAACTGCTTTGTTTCCAACATAATGCGTTCAGTGTCCATACCTACACGGCGTTTGCTGGTGCGTGTGGCAGTTAGACCTGCATTGGCGGCCTGTGCTTCAAAGGCCTTGAGTTGATCACTAGTACCTTTGGTTTTAACATAGCGTGTGATCTGTTCTCTGTGTGGTGATATCATCATCTCACCATTCTTGTGCAACAATGCATCCATAATCCAATGCTGTAGAATTTGATGAGGATCATTGCTTTGATTAACNATCTTGTGCACCATCTCCGTGGCCTGNTGTGCGTTATCACGATCATCTTCATTGTCTGGAATGAATTCAAAGTTGATCTCGCCATTTTGCATTAGGCCCTTGGAGATCACTGCTGTACAATAATCCACAGCAGGTTTTACTGTTGGATGGATGTAATCAATACCATTGACTGGTTCTGTTGACTGTGTAACAGCTAGGTTTAGATAATGATAATCACTGGCACGGTTGATGTTATTTTTAGTAGCCAACAAACGTAGGTTAGCTGCCATCTTAGTATCCAATAATCCCTTCATACGAAGGAATCGCTCCATTGCACCTTTGGCGTTATATACATCGTCCGTTACAAAATGTGACTTATCAAACATAGAGAATATCCTTTTTGTTATTTATAGTTTTCTCTAAGAGTCAGGTGCATAGACTTGTTTCCAACTGGGTTTTCCTATATCCCTGTTGGCTTTAAGGGCCTGCAATCGCATTCTGTGTTCTGCCATTCGCATCTGCGGGTTCTTACCATCATAGGGCTCTGCCCAACCATTCAAACAACCTAACAGGGCATATCTGGCTGAGTCTAAGCAGTCATCTGGGTCTGAGAAGCGTCCTTTATCATCAACATAATAGTTTTTCGCTTCTCTTAGAAATTCCACGCAGTTCTCATTGATATGAAATGTACCCATCTCTATCATTTGACGCATTACATTAACACCAAAACTCTTATGATTAGTTATCTTGCCCTCATCATCTGGTGGATTCATTACAGGGTTAGGATGTACATTGAGTTCATAATTTTGAAACATCTGTCTTAAACTTAATGCTGACATTGTGTATCTACCAGCAGTATTAGCATCACTGGGCAGGACTATGGGTGTGCCAAACACTTCAGGACGAACTAGGTGATTGATCCAATTGAGTGGGTTGGCTTCTTCTGTGCCCTTGACTACTATCTGTGAGTGTAACCAACATTCTTGTTCTCTGGAATTCCAATACATCAATGATATCACTGTTTTGTCTCTTACCAATCCCAAATCTAGAGCAATGATGCGTTCTATGTTCATCATAGTTTTAAAATCATATTCACCAGTCTTGTAAGTGGGCCAATTGCGTATTTGAAATATAGCACCTTGTCCCATGACAGGTATGCCAGCTATCCTAGCTTCACGCTCATGTGGTAGATAATCACGCTCCAATTGACGGCGTGTGGTTTTAAGTAGAAAGGGTTCATTCCAAGGATCATGCTCTGGCACATCATCCCAACTAACTCTTATATGTTGATAGCCTTCTTCACCATACCAGAACTTAGATACCAATCCATTTAATCCTTTGAGTGGAGTAAATGAACATAGGACCTGTCCCTGTGTTGTGGCAGTACGAGTAACAAGTTCAGAGAATACATCATCTGGTGGTTGCTCATCAAACACCACAAAGTCTAGTTTGAAACCCTGTAAGTTTCTAACCTCCTGTGTGTAGTTACCAAACAACAAATAACTGTTGCCCCCAGAGCTATGACGAATCTCAACACCTATGACATTGGCACCATCACATCGCATGGTGTCTTCTATTATACAATGTTTGGGAATAGCACCAGTGCCCAGGGCTGAGCGTATCTTGACATCCTTGGTGCCCAGTAGTTCATCCTGTAGCACACGAGCAACCTGTTCCCAACCCTCACCAGCGACAAATGCTGTGACAGGTTTAAGAAATCGTTTGCCTTCTTTGGGCCACCAATCAGGATACAATCCAGTAAGGTGATACGCAGTTTCAAAGCAGGTACTTACAGTCTTGCCAATACGATTAGCAGCCAAGATACCTCTACGAGGACTTGAACCTGTCCTAAAAAACTCTAGTTGATGATCAAAAGGTCTGAAATAAGTCAATTGATTGTACTGCATGTCATCAACTATGGCTATGGCTAGATCTCTAAACTTGGTCTGAGTATTAAAATCTAGGAGAGCTAGACTCTCAGGCTTGAGATGGTGACGATCACATACGTAGTGAACTGCTCTACGCATCAATACATTGCTGTCAATCATTAAACTTCTTCAAATAGTTCTAGGAACAAAGCATTGACTTTAGGTTCATCTTTGGTGTTCCAAGCCTCAATACGCTTATTACTGATCTCAACATAAGCCTGATCTAACTCACAGCCAATATAGTTGTAGCCCAACTCCACTGCGGCACAACCAGTGCTTCCACTACCATTAAACGGATCTAATACTGTGCCACCTGGTGGGGTGATGAGTTTAATCAGATACTTCATTAGTTCTATGGGCTTTACTGTGGGGTGATTGTTGCCTTTGTATTCACCCGCATCAATGATCTTTTGTTTAAGTCTTGCGGCATCACCACCAATGCTTGGATCCCATAATGGATGCTTTTTAACATCATCAGGATGTGTTGATCCTATTTGTGGAATGTTTGCTGTATCAAACCCAATATGTCTTTCAGCACGGCTGACTTTGGGACAGTAGAAATACTTTTGGTAGTCTGGTATCTCACCTATGACATT
>JGI24890J29729_1001303_pt1 | contig 11581 bp, 12 predicted proteins | sample FreactcultureFD7_FD_29729 | JGI IMG/M metagenome (IMG submission 29729)
GCGGGCACCAACACGGTCAGCTCGGTCACCCCGGGCCGCGCCGTCGTCGGCACCGGCACTTCGGGTACTGCACCGACTGGTGTTCAGATCGCAGAAGGCATCCTCGCCGCCATCACCGACATCCGCACGCTCACCTTCTTTGAGCCGGATGCCATCGTGATGAACCCCAGCGACTTCCTCACCATCCGTCAGTCCAAGGATGGTCAGGGCCAGTACCTGGGTGGGTCGTTCTTTGGCTACAACTACGGTGGCGCACAGAACGTCACCGCAGATGTGCTCGATCCGGGTATCACCCTGTGGGGCAAGCGGGTCGTCTCCACGCCGGCGATCCCGGCGGGATACATCCTCGTGGGTGACTTCGCTGAGGGCGGCCAGGTGCTGCGTCTCGGTGGTTTGCAGGTCAACGTCGCCAACACCAACGGCTACGACTTTGAGCAGAACCTGTGGACCGCCCGCGCTGAGGAGCGCGTCGGTCTGCTCGTTGAGCGCCCGGAGCTGTTTGAGCTCATCGTTCTGCAGAATAAGCCGTAACACCCTTGTGGGGGAAGGGCATACCAGCCCTGCCCTTCCCCACACATTTTTTGGAAAGGATGACCAATGGGTCACACTGAGAAAATTTCCGATTTTGAACTGGAGCGTGCCACCACGGTGGGCGCTGACGACGGCGGAGTGGACATCGACGCACCCCAGCCGGTGAAGAAGGCCACCAAGAAAGTTGTGGCGGCCGACGCTGAGGATGTTGTCACCAAGTGACCATCACTGTCACTGCTTCTCAAGTGCCGTCGTTCCTGAAAGGGGCGTGGCCTGACGCTGACGTGAACGCGGCTTTGTCGTGGGCATCGTCGGCTGTTGAGTCGTACTGCGAGCGTGACTTCACTTACACCGTCAACGATGTGGTGACCATTGACCCGTTCCCGGTTCGCCGGTCTGCACAGTTGCCTAACCCGCCTGTGTTGTCGGTGTCCAAGGTTGAGGCGTATATGCGGGATAACACCGGTGCAACGTCGTGGCAGGAATTGACGAACTATGCTTGGACTGCGGACGGCCTGCTCTATGACACGTCGGGTCTGCCTGGGGTCAATGTTGCGGCGGTTCCGTCGTGGCCATCGCTGCCCAAAGGTTTACGGGTTACCTACACGCACGGTTTCCAAACGTTGCCGCAACCGCTGATTGATGCGGTCATCAAAGCGGCCGGGAGCTATCTGGCCAACCCGTACAACATGACATACCGCAAAACCGGTGACGTGTTGTATCAGTGGAAAGAGCCCGGTGACGAGTCCATGCTGGATCATGCGTTGCTGTCCAAGTACAGGTTGATCACGGTCACACGATGATGCTGTTGGGTTCCCAAACGGTCACGGTGCGGAACTACAGCACGTCGGGTCGGGACCGTTTCAACGCACCTGTTAGGACTGCCGTGGACACGGTGGTTAGCGGTGCGGCGATGCAACCCATGCAAGTGCAGGAAGTTGTCGCGTTGACCGATGTGGAAACCGAACTGTGGTCGTGTCTGCTGCCCCCTGTTGCAGCAGCACTTGCGGTGGATACCACTTCGGAGATTGTGTACAACTCCATGACCTTCCAAGTGTTGGGCTCTAAGCCGGCGGTGGGGTTCATGGGGTTGACCGATCACGTCTCCTTGGATTTGAAGAAGCAAATCGCATGATGTCGCGCGATGAGATTGAAGCGCAAATTTATGCTGAAGCAACCCAGGCTGCTGCGGTTCGCCAAGAGCTGGACAAGTTCGCTGTTGAGGTCCGCGATTACTGGCGGTCGGTGTCACCTATCGACAACGGTGTGTATGCGGCTTCGGTGAAGGTGTATCGACGGAAGTTCACCCATAACGGGATGCCCGGTGTCGGTGTGGGCGCCACGGATTTCAAAGCGCACTGGATTGAGTACGGGACTGGTGATCCCGGCCCGACGTCGGCGTTCGCTCCGCGGGCAAAAACTGCTGCACATTTCGGCGGCGATGAGCAGTTGGTGCAAAACATTTTGGATGACGAAGAGTTGTCCCGCGATGATTTGAAGGCTGCGTTGGAACGGTTCAAAACCCCGTTAAGTTTTGATGCGAGTGCTCAATGATTATGATTTCCGGTGTTGAACTGCTCATCAATTGGTTGAAGCCGTTAGGTGAGGTTGGCGCATCGCGTGGACCGGGTGCAACGCTGCCGTTCCGCCTTGTTGAATGTGTTGCGGGCTCCGATGACAAAATTACCGACTCCGGTATCTACCAAGTGTCAACATTTGCCGCCACCTATGATCAGGCGGAATATGAGGCAGGTTTGACTCATCAGCGGATGTTGCAGTTAGGGCCGCCGCTCGCTGCGCAGGCCCGCGTCACTTTGTCCAACAACACAGTTGTGTGGGCAGATTCTGTCACCACATCGCAACGCCCAATCTGGGTGCAGTTCACTGACGCCGCCGCCATCACCCGGTTCGTCGCTCGTTACAGCGTTGCTATCCGCTACCGGTAATCAAAGATTTAAGCCCACCACTCCCCGAACTAAATTGGTTCGGTTTCTCGGCCTTGCTCTGTTGCAGGGCAATGCACATCCTCTGTGAAAGGAAATAAACATGGCCCTGCAAGCAACAGGTGTGGAGTGGTCAGCCGCATACGGCAACTCCTACAACCCGCTTGGCATCCGCAAAGCTCTCATCACCAATGTCCTCATCCGCGACTACCATCAGGCCAGCACCTCGCTGAAGAACGACGCGGTAGGACTGAACACCATTGGTTTGTTCACCCCGTACGCCACCGACGGTCTGTACCGTTCGGACTTACTGGACTCCACCCTTGACGGCGGCCAGTGGTACGACGTTGGCGCACTGAAGGAAGACGGCATCAAGATCACCCCCGATGTCGCTGTTGAGGGTGTGAAGATCGCTCAGGCCCGTCGTGCGCAACGGTGGGACATCACCGACGAGAACGACGAAATCATGTTCACCTGCCGGGAATCCAACCCGGTGGTGGATGCGCTGCGGTTTGATCTGCCGTTGACAAATATTGGTGATGCCGGCGCCGCCGGCTACACGGTGTCCAAGCCGAGCGAGTCCGATTTGATCGAACGTCAGATCGTTGCTCTCGCGGAGGACGGCGATCAGCGGTTCGCCTACGTGTTCCCGCGGGTGTCGCGTAAAAAGGTTGGCGCGACTGCGCTGAACCGTAAAGACCCCGACGACCTTGAGCTCACCTATGGTGCGCTGATTTGCCCGTTCGTCGATACCCCGGTGTACATCGTTCGTGACGGCATTTCGTGGCGTTCACAGGCCGGTGTTCTGGTGTGGGGTGCCGCCCCGGTTGCTACCGCTAACGGTGCCACTGCGGCATCGTTGACGTTCACCCGGCCGAACTTGTCGCAAGACCCGCAACCCGATTCGCTGACCTACACGGTTCAGCGTAAGACCGGCGCAGGATCGTATACGGCGGCAACCATCGGTGCTGTTACCACTTCCGGTAAGAGCGTCACCATCCCGGTGACCAGTCTGACCACCGCAACGAGCTACACCTTCCAGGTGATTGCGACTGCGGGTACCGGTCAGACAGCGACGTCGACTGCATCAAATTCGATCACCACGTCGTAGTTAGTCTCTCGCCGGGTGGGTGTTTCCGGGGCTGCCACAAGCGGTCCTCGGTGGGCTGGCGCCCACCCGGCGAGTTCCACCCCTACTACCAGCCCACTATTTCAATCAGCCCTTGAAAGGACAGCCCATGTCTGTTGAAAATGAATCGTTGAATCGCCGCCGCCTATCCCTAAATGATGCCGTCACGCAGGTGACACAATATTTCGGGTTTGATGGCGTCAAAGAAATTGAACACGACGGCGAAGTGTATGAGATTCGCGCCAAAGTGTTGTGGTCACCTGCGCAGATCAAAGCGATGGCCGCACTAGATGAGTGGGTCAAGTCCCTTGACCACGACACCATTGAGGTGCAGAACCCACTGACCAATGACATCATCACCCACCCCGACACCGGTAAACCGTTGACGGAAAAGGTGCTGGTGGTTCCGCACCGCATCAAAGGAAAACCGGTCGATCCGCCGTTTGAGTCCCGTTATCTGGCTGCGCTGTGGGGTGAGGGCAAGGCGCAGCGATTTGAGGCGGCCGGCGGAACTTACGGTCTGGTCACCATGCTGATGGCGCAAATGGACGACGAGTTCGCGCAGTGGCGCAAAACCAGGGAGGCCCGCGGAGACTCCAAAAGTCTCTGACGCTTTCGACATCTGGCTGTTGTTCTGCCGAGAAATTGAATCCGACTTGCTGCGGTTCTACCACGTGGATGTGCGGGACTGGTTTAGCGGTGTCATGGATTCCCGCCGTTTCATTTCCCTGCTGGATGGTTTACCGGACGAGTCCTCGTTTAAGACGTGGGCGGTGCGCGGCGGCGACTGGACCGAAGACCAATACGTGTTCGCCCGCCTGGTCAACGAAGTGGCGTTGTCCCGGGCGGATGGTAAGGGCTACATGCCGTCGATGTTGAAGAGTCCGATGCAAATCGTGGCTGAAAACGCTGAAGACGAATACCGAATGAAACGTCATACCGACGCATTGCGGGAACTACGCGGAGAGGAGCAACCCTAGTGGCAATCACACTTGATGTGATCACCAAGGTTGTTGAGGGCTCGCTGCGTGATTCCTCCACCACGGTGGAAAAACATTTCAATCGTGCTGGTGAGCAAGCCGGTACAGGGTTTTCCAAGTCGTTCTCCAAATCCATCAGCAATTCCACTGAGATGCAAAAGGCTTTCGACAAGGCAGCCGATGCTGCCGGCAAGCTGCGGGTGGAGCAGCAGAAACTTAATGAGTTGCAGGAGAAGGGTGCCGGCGGGGCGAAGCTGATCGCCCAGCAGGAAAAGTTGGCGAAAGTCACGCGGGAAACGCAGCGTGCGGTGCAGGAAACTGCCGCCACATTCCAGCAGGCTGACCGCGCCGCAGGGTCTATGTTGTCGACGTTGTCGAACATCACTGCCGGTACACGTTTGGGTGGTTTGACTGCGCAAGCATCGTCGTTGGCGTCAAGCCTCAGTGGTGTGGGGTTGGCGACCGGTGTCGCTATCGGTGGTGTGACAGCGTTGGCGGTGGGTGCTGTCGCGGCCGGTTCCAAGCTGTACGACATGGGCAAGATGTGGGATGACATATCCGACAACATCACTGCCAAGACCGGAAAAGTTGGGGAAGAACTTAAAGCTGTCACCGATCAGGTTGCGGCGGTCAGCACAACAACTGCCGCCACTCAGGAAGAGTTAGGTGGTATCGCCGCTCAGGCGGTGGCGTCGTTGCGTCTGTCGGGGGATCAGCTCGGCACGATGATCAAACAAATCGCCGAGTTGAACAAGATGACCGGCGAAGAAACGAACACCCGCGGTCTTGGAATGATTTTCCGNATGTTCAAAGTGAACGCCCAGGATCAGCCGGCGTTCCTTGATGAANTGTATGCGGCGTTCCAAAAGACTGGTGTCCCGGTCAATGAACTGATTGCCACCNTGGATAAAGGTGGCACGGTGTTGTCTGGGTTCGGGATGAATGCCACGCAAGCNGCAGCGACCATAGGGTTGTTTGAGGAAGCTGGTGTGCCGGCTGATCAAGCGTTGCGCGGGTTGACGGCTGCGTTCAAAAACTTGAACGCAGCGGGTAAGGAACCGGCGCAGGGTTTACGGGACATGGTTACCCAAATCAAAGCGTTACACGATGCGGGTAACGATTTGGGTACCGGTGGGGCCCGCGATTTAGCGGAGCAGTACTTCGGCAAAGGGTTCGGGCCGATCCTGCAGTCCATCATTGATGGACGTTTGGAGATCGACAAGCTACCCACATCCATCGACGGTGTGACAGGAAGCATCGACAAAGCGGTGACGGCCACTGAGGACTTTGCGGAGCATTGGCAGAAGTTTAAAAATCAAATTTCCGCCGATCTCAAGCCTGCTGCGGAAACCTTTTTCGGCTGGATGAACACTCAGTTGGAAGCAGCGTTAGACACCACTAACAAGTTTTTTCAAGCGTGGAAAGAAGGTGTTGACGGCGAATGGTTCGGACCTAACACTGGGTTCGGCAAAGCCCTCGACGCGATCAAAGGTTTGTTTACCGGCAAAATGCCGACGCTTGCCAACACCACATGGAGTGCTTCGGATTCCGAATTGCTCAAAGGTGTGCCGTCGGGGGGCAGGTATCTTAATGCCAACGAAGATCAGGGCAAAGCTGACCTTACAAAAGGTTTGGGTGACTGTTCCAGCGCCATTGAAGACCTCATTGCCATCATGGATGGCCAGTCCACTGAAGGCAGATCGCTATCTACCAGCAATGCCGATCAGTGGCTTGTTGAGCATGGATTCATGCCAACCAATGATTTGGTCAAGGGTGCTTTCAATGTCGGTTTCAATGACCATCACATGCAGGCCACACTTCCTGGTGGCACGAACTTCAACTGGGGCAGTGACCAGGCGGCCGCGGAGCGCGGCATCAACGGTGGCGGAGCTTTCGACCCGACGCAGGGTTTCACCAAGCATTATTATCGGCCGACTGAAGTCAAACCGGATACACCCGATGTTGCTGCCGGCCAGTTCCCGACAGGCTCATCGCAGCGTGAGCATCGCGGGTTGGGAACCCCCGGCGCTGCCGCAGCGGCACCTGTAGGTCCGAGCACTGTACCCGGTGTTTCGCCGGTGTCCCCGTCGGTAGCGGATTTTCCATCTCCGGATGCTGTTGGCCCTGCTAGCGGTGTGACAACTCCGGTGCAGATGGTGCCCAGCCCGTTCGGGCCGCAGTACGCTCCGGTTCCGCAGGGTTCCACCCCGGGCTATAACCAGCAAGGTGCTGCGGGTACGTATCTGCCTGACCCTGAGCGGATCAAAGTGTCAACGAAGCGTTATCAGGACTCTTTGGACCGCATCAATGACGCCAACGATGCCATCCAGGCAGCCAAAGACAACCAAGTTGCTGTCGAAAATGACATCACCGCCGACAGTAAGAAACGTGCTGACGCCGAGAAGTCGGTTGCGGATGCCGAAAAGCGCCGCAATCAGTTAATTGACGACGCGAAAACCGCCGAAGATGAACTGGCGCAGGCCAAGCTGGGCACGTTCCGCGAAGCGCAGAAGGCGCAAAAGGAAAAGGCGAAAGCCGCCAATGGTGGCATGGACAACCTCGCCGACGACTTCGGTTTGTCTGAAGGTTTGCCCGGTCTGGTGAAGTGGTTCACCACGTTCGCCATGAACATGGCGGCAGCCCCGATGATGGGCCAGTTGCAGGCCCAGTCCGCAGCGTCCCCCTACCAGGGTGGCTTTGGGGCGTTGGGGGTTATGGGTGCCCAAAACATGTCAGCCGGTTTGACTCCGCTGGGATTGTCCTCGGGTGCATCGTTTATGCCCTCCTACACTCCCGGTGCATCTGCTATCGGTCCTGCCGCCCTTGGCGGTGGGGTGGGCCCGGGTGCTGTTGGTGGCGGTATCGGACCGGCTTCGGTTCCGGGACTGACACCGCCGGTCGGTCCCGGTTCTACTCCTTCAGCGCCGGGTTCTGCTGTGCAGTCCGTGCCTCAAGCCGCCAGCGGCGGGGGTGGCGGTTTCCAAGGCATCGGCGGCGATGCGCTTGAGGGAGCGATGATGGCAGCTCAAGGTTTAGATGCTTTAGCGCCCGGTGCCGGTCAGGCCGCTCAAACAGGAATCAAACTTGCTAACCGGGCCATCGGGTATGCCGGTCAGGTTGCCGGTATCGGCGTCAGTGGTCTGATGGAAACATTGTTGCCGCACGGTTCCGCTTTAGGCGATCCCGGTAAGTCATGGTTGGGGCGTATCGCCGGCGGTATTGCGGGGGCGAAACCTGCTTTGCCAAACCAGGCCGGTGGGGATCAGCAGAATCCGGCTGGTGATTCGGCGAAACCTCAAACCCCGGAAGAAGCACAGGCTTTAGCGGCGCAAAACGGCGGCGGTCAAAGCAACGGCCCAATGGTCAAAATTGAAAACATGGTCAATCAAACCCCGGACGGCGGGCAGGCAGTCGCTAATCAAGTCGCCCGTTCGCAGATGACGATGTACGCCACTGGCGGCCCGCGATGACAATCACTTACCCAGCCGGTTCCCTAACCCCCAACCAAACCCGCCGCCTGTCGGAAGGCAAAGAGCCGCAAATCTCCTACATATCCCCAGACGGCTACGCCACATTCCATTTGATGGGTCCACGTTCCCCCATCGCTGGAGTGCAAGAGGGAATCATCATGTTGCGCGAATCCGTCAAAGGAATGTTGGCGCCGTGGCAGACATTGGATCAGGCCGGCGCCAACCAGGACGGTGTCACCTTCGTCGACGCCGTGTATTCGCCCGCCGAGATTGACATGATGATTGAAGCGCACGGCTTGACCCCAGCCGGTACACGTCAAGTGATCCGCGACTGGATCAATTCGTGGGATGCCAAGCAAACCGGAAAATTGAAAGCCACCGTGGACAGCAACGGCGACTGGTATGCCAATGTTCGCTGGTTGAAAGCCCCCACCGACGTGTTGATGCGGGCGCAGGCGAATCGGCAGAAGTTTCTATGGACAGCCCGCATGGATGATGCGTTCTGGTACACCGATGATTCCGTCGCATCCATCACAGTCAATGGCACCACAGCAGGCGGGCAACTCGAGGTCCGCAACACCGGCGATCAACCCGCATGGCCGAGATACTTGCTGTACGGGCCTGGAACATTCAAGATCGGTAACGGCCCCGGCTCTAGCGACTATGTGGAGTTCGGCCCACTTGTCGCCAACCAGATTGTGTTGCTAGAAACAGAGCCCCGCCGGCGGTCCATCGTTGACCTGTCCAGTACGTCGATCAGTCAACAGCTGACCATTTTTCAAACCATTCTTAATGCGTTAGTGACGTTCGCATCAAACAACAACACGGTGCCGCTGTTGCAGCAGTTTGAGTCGCTGTTCGGCATCCGACCGCCGCAGGGCAACCTGTACCAATATTTGAAAGGGCGGTTCAGTATCCCGGTGCCGCCCGCACCGATATCGGGTGCCGGTAATTCCAATTTGCCGTTCATCATCACCGGGGCCGGGTCGGGCACAAAACTGGTTGCAGCTATAACTCCGAGACGCAGATGGCCTCTGTAGAAGGGTTGTTGACGGCGCTGGCATCGGATGCGGCGACGGCAATATCGAAAGCCACCGTCATCGGTAGGCAAGCTGCCGCTGAACCCACCCAAATCACGGTCACCATCTATGACAAGTTTTGGGTTCCGCTCGGGGAATGTCACGACTACATCCAGTTGTCGGCATCGAAACCGCGGAACAAGCCGGCAGTGCTGAACCTGAACCTGAAGGGCTCAGACCCGCTGGTCCCTTTGATTCGGAAATGCCGCAAAGAAGTCGTTGGTATCACTGTTGAGGTGGGTTCGTTGCGGTGGGCGTACACCGTGGACACTGCCGCCTACAAACTTGCCAACGGAATGAAAACGTTGGAAGTCAAAGCTTTAGGACTGCACGACTACCTTTCCTACCTCCTCGTCTATCCCAACTTTCTGGCACCGCTACAAGTCCAAGTGCCAACCCGCGCCGTGTTCATCGGTCCTATCTGCACCTGCATTGAGGTCATGATTGCTGAACAAGCATTTCGGATGCAGACCGGTTTGTGGGAACTGACCGACAACGCTTTGTCGTTAAATGCGGACTGGCAGGCATGGATTGGTACCCTGCTGGAATCCCGCGGGAACGTGTTGGACATGTTGCACACCCCCATATACGTGGTGCATCACAACCCGCTGATTGATGCTTCTCCCTTCGTGGAGTTCAACAGCCGCATGGAGACCTGCTACCAAGTCATTGAGAAGCTGGTCAAAAGCTACGGCGTCACAGTTGAAATGGATTTGTGGCTGCCCGGCGACCCCCAACCGGATCAGTATTCGATGCTGGGAGTTCCCACCTATGTGGTGCGGGTCGTNGACCGCTCCGATGTGACCGGTCCGACTAATGGCACAATCTTGGACTCCATCGTCAAGGAAGTCGTCAACGTGGAAGGGTCAATCCTCGGCAACGTGCTTGACCCATTGTTGAATCCGACCGGAGAGTACGCCCCGCCCGGTGTGTACATCGCTCCCACGTTGGGTGTTGATTTCGTTGCACCGTGGGCTATTTTGGTTGATCATCCTCGCGGCCCGATGGAGTCGTTTGAGCTCACCGACCACCACCCCCAAGGATGGGCGATCGTGATTGGCGGTAAGAGCCCCAAGTGGATTCAAGATTTGATCAACGCGACAACATCATGGTTGATTGACAGTCTATCCATTCTGATTGGTGTGACAGGCATTCCATCCAACCTGCTGGACGGACTTCTGGCAGATGTGCTGTTCGCATTTCAAACCGTGGAATCGTTCGGCCGGCGCAACGACATGGGACCGTACGGTAGACCGTCGAAGTTCGTTCCCACCGGGGCAGCCCCCTACAACATCGATGCGTTGTTCTCGTTCATTTCGACGCTGTGGGATACGCGCGGCTACCGCTCGGGGATGGCGCAGTTCCGCAACGGCTACCCGTATGCGGTGGGCAAAGACATCTTTCCCGGCGCATTGATGTCCATCGCGGAGAACGGCGAGCTGTACACCGACTACATCGAGAATGTGATGATCACCGACAACCGTAAAGAACGCTGCTCGGTGATCGTGCAGATCGGTGACAACAAGGCCGAAGAGGCACCCATCGCTCGGTTCCAGCGTTTGATCACCGGCATTCAAGAAGCTGTCAACATCCTCACCTTGGCGCCGCAATGACAGACCGCCCGAGAATCAACCCGTCTAGCACGGTCCATACTGAACCGGACCCGGCAGGTGCTCCTCAGTACCTGACCCGCGGCGGCGACATCGTCACCGCACCGGACTTCACCGGCACTGGCCTCAACACCTTCCTCGACAACATGATTGAGGGATTCCTCAAACAGGTGTGGGAAGCGTTGACAGGTAGTACCGGTTCTTACGATGCAACCAAAACGGCGTTTCAGAATTTGACCGCCTGGGCAGAAAACATCATCTCTGGTGGTATCAGTGCAATATTGCAAACCATCGACACGTTCTTCTCCGACATTCCCCAACTTATCTACTTGGTTGACGACGTTCCGAACCCTCATCGACGGCTTGTTGAACATCACAAGCTTTTCGACCTGGGTGGCCGGCTTGAAAACGGTGGTGGACAATTTTAACGGGTTGGTCACCAGCATCGGAACAAAAGTATGGACGGTCTTGACGGAGATCGTGACGTTCTTTTCTGGTGTGTTTACGAACAGCGGTGACGTAACCACATGGCTGGGAAGCATCAGCGGAAACCTACTGTCCGCGATAGGCAACATCACCGGACAGACGGTTTCGTCCATTGCGGATGGTTTGACAAAGCTGCAATCTTGGACGCAGTCGCTACCGAACCTGGGGTCGCTGATCTCGGGAATCCTCGGAAGTTACGTCAATCCTGCGACGGGGACGAATAACACGCTGCCGGATTTGGTTGCCTGGGCGTCGCGGCTGCTGACGACGGGGTCGGTGGTGCCGTCGTGGAACTTGTTCGGATCGATTCCCGAAGAATTGTTGTCGTTGATCGGTGTCGGGAACATCGGCAA
>JGI24890J29729_1001304_pt1 | contig 11580 bp, 24 predicted proteins | sample FreactcultureFD7_FD_29729 | JGI IMG/M metagenome (IMG submission 29729)
TGAACCTGTTGTAAATGCAACCATTTCAACAATATCGTTTGTAGCACGACCCACTGCTAAGACTACGCTTGTGCCATTAGTTGCCGTATAGTCAGCACCGTTTAACATGACACCGTTTACATAAACTTGAATCTGTCCAGCAGTATAACTGACAGTAAATGTAGTCTGTCCTGCCGTTGCCGTAAATGATGTTCTTGTATAAAAAGCGCTACTTCCAGTATTTGTTGACCAAGTTGGTACACCACCTGCTACGGTTAAGACTTGACCTGTTGTGCCTACACCAAGTCTTGTTCCTGCTCCACTTGTTCCACCATAAATAATGTCGCCAGCAGTAGTCATTGGGCTTAAAGCGTTAAACGCTGCGTTAGCCGTTGTAGCTGATGTTCCGCCCGCTGCAATTGGTAAAGTACCAGCCGCTAAAGCACTTGATGAAGTTGAGTATAAAGCATTATTAGCCGCANTAAANGTGGTTAAGCCTGTACCACCNTAACCCGGAGCAACTGCNGTACCTTGGTAAGTTGTGTTAGATATTACTGCACTACCAAAGTTTGCTGATGTTGTACTAAAGTCATAGGATGCTGGAAGTAAAGCATATTTACCCCATGAACCAGCACTTGTTGTAACATCTTCAGCAAATATATAAGAGTAACCACCAGAAGGAACCGTATCAATCGCACCTGAAGCGCTATCCACAATATACACTGCGCCTGATGAGTCATTATCAAATGTAAACCCTTGACCTTGAACTAGTGTTGTAGCAATAGGTAGCTGAATAGTCTGTGTTGTAGAACCACTAATTCTTTGATAATACGCCGAAGATACAGTTAATACTGTTGTCCCTGCCGCTGCTGTAATTACGTTATACCCAGCCAAAAAGTTGTTAGCTGTTACGTTGACGTTAGCATCTCTTAAAACAACCGAACTNGCGCCAGTAGAAGTGGTAACCCCGGTTCCACCATAAGCCACAGGTATTGTTGTGCCGTTCCATACAGCCGAAGAAATTGTACCTAAAGCAGTGACATTACCTGAAGCATCTAAGTTAACTGATTTTTCAGATGGGTACGTAACAAATACGTTGCAAGTGCCAGAAAATGTAACCGCACTACCTGAGTTACTAGAAGAAAGTATAGTGGTTCTAGTTAATGTTCCACCTGTTGCATACGTGCCTACTCCAACTTCCCAGTTTCCCGTTGTGTCTGTAGCAGCATAAAACGTAGTGTTTCCGTTACCTACAACCGAAAAAGACTGATACCCTGTAACACTTCCGCTTAATGTAAAACTTACGGTTGTATTAGCAGTACCAGTTTGTTGTACTCGGTCATAAACAACAAGAGCCATTATTTATTCTCCAGTATTTTTCTTGTCCATGTATAACCCTTATGGGACTTGCGTTGACCATTAATGCATTTTATAACATTAGCGTGTTGGAAGCCCGCTTTATTTAATTCCAAAGAACCAATAAATTCAATCACCGTGCCTGTCTCAATATGCGTTCCAACCCATTTCCATTTACGATTGTTTGTGTTACCAGCAGCGTGTTTATTGCCTTTTGATAATGCACTCGCTATTGCTTTTTGTTTAGCGGATGTTGGTCTACCTAAATTCCAAGTACTACCCGTATGTAACTTACGGATTTTTTCTTTAAATTCTTTGGAATGTATTGGTTTTCCTAGTTTAGATTTTCTTGTTTTTTCTTTATGTTCTTCTGTTTGTTTATATCCAGAAGTACCATCACCACCATCTGTTAAATTAGCCAACTCATAACCCATACCACGGAAACAAGAAATTAAAACTTTTTCATGCTCAAAAGCTTCTTGCTCGGTATTCCAATTTGCCAGTATTTGAACGTTAGGTTTACCATATTTAGCAACAATCTTATGCCAATAATTATTTCTACTACTAAAATAATGCGCACGTTTCTCATTACTTCCTTTACCAATGTAAAAGAGCCTACCTTGTGGAGTATAGTGCGCATAAGTTAAGAACATAAAAAGTCCTTATAAATCATCAACTTGTTGCCGTGGTCGAATAAGTTACGCTGACTGTGTCTCCAGCAGTCGTCACCTTGGCAGTAGCAAAGTTACCTTCAGAATACAAAGTACCTGCTGTGCTTGACTGAGTGCTTACAGCGCCTGAACCTGTTACTAAGAAACAACCATAAACTGTACCACCAGCACCTGTAATCGTATAAGTAATCGCAGTAGCCGTTGAAGTAGTTACGTTAGATGGTGTTGAACCTGTTGAAGTAGAAGCCGCAAACACCGCTGTTCCACGAATTGCTGAACCACTAACCGTATAGTTAGTAAACTCAGCCGCATTAGTAGTAACTAGCGTAGTCATTGTATCGGTAGCCGCAGGGGTCAAACTTACTTTAGTTAACCCTAAGAACGGACCAACTGTTGTGTATGTACCTGAAGTGCGAAGTAATGTATCAAGCAATAGCTGTTTACCAACGGCAACGACTAAGTTAGGAACTTCTTCTTCCCACTTAAGATTACCATTTGCATCATGGCATACTACATGATAATAACCTTCTTGCGTCATTCCTTCCGGAATAGCTACGTTGGCTTGTAGTGTGGCTACGGCGTTATCGCCAGAACCTGCTAATTCACTATGCATATAAACTCCTAATTAAGAATAATAACAGCAGTTGTATCTGTAGCTGTTGGAAACGTTATTGTAAATACACCTGATGCTGTCTTATTTGACCCAAAATCTAATACACAAACTGCGGCGTTAGTCGTCCCATTATAAATCAAAGCGCCCCTAGTAGTAAAGGAAGCGCTAGACCAAGTAACATTATTAAATGAAATATATGCATCATTCTGTGTAGTGCTACCAATAGGCACTTGAGATACAGTTAAGACTTGTCCTCCGGAGGTATATCCCGCTCCAGAAACTTCATTGGAAGTACTATAAGCAGTAGTTGTGCTGTCCAGATTAGCCAAAGATGTATAAAGTGCAATTTTATAAGTATAGGGGGTTCCACTGGCAAAATTCTCCAATCCACTAAGTAAGTTTACTTTAAACTGTACAGTTAACCCTTGTGTAAAGCTCATAACTGTACAACCCCACCTTTAGGCGCTGCATTCAATTTAAGTTGTCCATCTCGGTAACTGTCACCACGTTCCAGAGCATCACATAATCTACGCAGTTCATTCATAGCTTCTTGATATTTTCCAGTATACATAGCAATAATATCTTGTTCAGCCTTCATAAAAATAGCCGCTTCTGTTAAAGCCCCATAGAGCAATACAGGGTCATAATTATCGCCGAGCCAAGACTCACCAGCAGTAGTAATAGACTGAGGGTAATAAAAGTAATGCATTTCTACATTATATGCTTGGTCAGGGGTTGGTCCTAAAATATAAGATAAAGCATAGTTATTACTTAACTGTGTACCAAATAAAGCATAATATTTAGGTGTTCCCGTTGCTGTAGGTGTCGGATAAGCTTCACGAATAAAGTTAACATCTTTATTTAACAAATATGTATATGGCGTTGCATAATCACTTGTAAAAACTGCAACGGAATAAGCAGATAGCCAGTCAGTCGGCAAAGATAAATACTGATTACCTGAAGTTAAAGTTCCTGTTACATTCTTACGAAGTGCTGGTATATTAACGCTGTTGTATATCCGTGTTTCAGCTTCTGTAATAAAGGTATTAACCTGTGTATTACTTAGTGTTGTTACAACCGTAGTTCCGTCCGTCCCAGTAAAGGTAGTAGATGGAAACTCATTTTCACAATAAGTTTTTACGGTATTAAACAACGTTGTATAGTTCACGCCATTGGACCTCTAGATGTAAACCCTTTAGTTGCAGCTCCATGACCACGTTGAGCAATACCTGTTGTTTTTACATCAGAATAATCAAATGCGCCGCCGCCCAAATCTTTAGTATTTAACGCCGCACCTGTTGCTGTATGTGGCTTTTCATAAGACTCTGCTGGTAAATTATCAACGTTTTTACCTACCTTAACAGGAGGACTATTTTTAGTTGTTGCAGGAACAATTTTAGCCATGATTATTTACCTTTACCTTTTAAGCCAGTAGAGCCAAATTGGTTAGTTAACTTTTCACGATTGCGACCCTCTGCTTTCATGCCATCATTAGTCTTACCACCAGCAGCCATTTTCTTAATTTTGCCGCCTTTTTTAAGCTTGTCAAGGTTTGTGCCTTTACCGCCTTTATGTTCTTGAGTATCATGCATTTTAAAAGCTTTCTTAACGATTGCTTTATCTTGCTTGATATCTTCTTTCATGCTTTCCATCTTTGCCATTTTAAGCTCCTTAGCTTGTTGTTACACTATTTACCGTACTTATAGATTTTAACGCATTTGGTGTTTCATTGAAATCATATTTTATACCTACAGGGTTCCAGCCCCATTGAATCTGTCTACTACCGCCGCTTGGAGTCCCATTACCTGATTGAGTAGTTCCTCCAGTATATGGGTTTGTTTCTAATCCTGTATTGCCTGATTGGTAATAACTGTTATCTCTACGTGGTTCTCTTACAGCTTGTGGGTCATTAACCGGATACATACCCAATTGCAACTGCGGTTGGTCCATTTCCCAACACTCGTGACACACTTTGATACTAACATTCTTTGTCTTAATAGTCAGCTTTTTTAACTCTGTAAGCTTATATCTAAACCCACATCTATCGCACTCAGCAATTGCAAATTTACCGGACGAGAACATCGTAGTCATTATCTTGCCTTACCGTATCCGCGCGTTGCTAATTTACCAGCAACTTTACCGCCTTTTTTATATTGTTGAGACTTTGATGCTTTACCAGCCTTTTCTGCTGCCCCTACTTCATTGTCCATAATCTCATGTATTTCTTTAGCTCTTTTATCAGCTTGTTCTGGTGTATCATATATTGGGTATTTACCCTTGTTAATATCAGAACGCCAATAATCTCTAATTAAATCTGGGTCTTCATACTGTTTGCCTTGAATATACCCCGGAACCGTTACAGATTTACCCTTATACGGTCCAGAATCCATAGTAACACCAGTACTATAAACAGTAACAGGTTCTCCTTCAGGTCCTTTACCAACATTATTAAAAGTAACATTATCCCTATGATACTGAACAATATTTTTCTCTTGTGGCGTTAAATCTTTAGGCATTAACTATTCCCTAAATATGTCATTCTAGGTATAAACCTAATCGGTGCCTTTTCTCTATCTTCTTCTGACGCAAACTGAAACTGCTGTTCATAATCTTGTTTTAAACCTAGCACCCTCTGTACATCCATATTAGGTAGTTTAAGAGACAAATAATAAGCAAGTCCAGCTACCATACAAGGTAACCAACGGAATGGGATGTCTTGGGTATTCACAGCACTACCAGCATCTTGTATACGGCGCATTCTCCAGTAAACAAACTGATAATATGGGTTTTGTACAGAACCTTGGTCAGGAGTAGGCCAAACGGTAATTTGCGGGTTTCTATCGGGATTACTTCCTGTAGGGTAGCTTGCCCCACTCTGACGGTTAATCCAGACCTGTATGGGTCTTCCTTGGCTTAGCTTATTAGGAATTGTAGAGTAGGTAGATACACTGATGCGACTGATGGTGATATCGGTTTGATTATTTTGCTGACCCGCATTAGTGCGGATTTGGTGTTCAAGTAAATCAATTGTATCGGTAGGTAAATCATATGTATTAGTCCCCTGCACCATAGGTATAGTGCCTTGTTCAATAGTCCAAAGATTAATTCCACGATTAGCCCATTCAATAGTGAGTAGGTTTAAAGAACGTCTTGCGGTACGAAAATCATATCCAGAACGCAGCTCTTGACCACATCTCTCAAACGCTTCTTCTATAAGGTCTGATAAGTCAAGATTAAATACACTGGTTCCAGTTGTTGTCATTAGCTGGCTTTCTTTTTCTTAGTAGCGGCTTTTTTAGCTGCTACATTTTTAACTGCTGGTTTTTTAACTGCTGGCTTAGTAGTTGCTTTTTTTACTGTTTTTTTAGCTGGTTGATGCTCTATAGGAAAAGGCCAAGAATCTTCTACAAGTGTTCCAACCTTACCTTGCGGTTCTGGTAATTTACTTAAAATCCAATAAAGTAACCGTGATAAATATTTCATAATTCAACCTTGGTAATAAACATTATACGAACAATAAATAAATCAAGAACTATGTATCTATAATCTTCTTCTTTTGTAAACTCAAACCCAAACATAACACCATTAATTAAATGTAAATCTATGGTTAGATTAGGTTCCATTATTTTTTCTTTGCTGTTTTTGCAGAATTAATAAAATCTTGTTTACTTGGGGCACCTTTTGCCCCTACTTTACGCATCTTCTCTTTTGAACCAGCGGCGATTCGTTCTTGCTTTTTATGGATGTTTTCATATAAGCCGCCTTTTTTCAACAGCACTGCTGACTCACTAGTCTTAGGCATTTTACTGGGTCTAATAGCACCCATACCCCGACTAGATTTCATTTTGCTTTACCATACCCACGAGTAGCTAGTTTACCAGCAACACCACCCTTTTTCATACCGGTAGTATTACCCATAGCATCTACTTTACCTTCGCTCATGGTTTCTTTAAAAGCATCGCCAGCATCGCGCACGGGTTTCATAATGCGCTCATCTTGCTTCTTTTCAAATTCTCTGCCTTTGCGGGCGTTTTCTTTTTGGTATTCTGTAGTCATGATTATTTCTTACCTTTAGCCATACCGCCACCACACATAGCTTGAACAGCTTCATGATGAAGTTTATGCCCAGCAGCATGTTCTTTAAAAAACTCATGGTGTGGTTTGTGTCCAGCTTCATGGGCTTTAGTAGAGGCTTCATGGCTTTCAAACTTAGGAAACTTCTCCTCATCCATACCCATAGTTTTTGGTCCCATACCTTGTTCTTTAATAGTCATTTTAAATCTCCTTAAATTAACAAACTTTGCCTTTAGTCTTACCTTTAGACTCGATACCACCGCCTTTAGCAAAACCCATACGAGCTACTTTACCCATTTTAGCAGACCCGATAGATTGCTCTTTAGGCGCGCCTTTTTTGGCACTCATAGTATCTTTAACTTTTTCCATCTTTGCTGGCATCATTCGTGCTTCAGCGACTCCACCTTTTTTCATACCTAACATCCCCATAGATTTGGATTCGGGCATTATACCCTGTTTAGAAATACCTTTCGGTAATTGTTTATTCATTTCTTTTTGAATCTTTGCGCCTGCACTAGCCATACCGCCCTCCTTAAAAAGCGCCGTAGCGCCATGATTAGTTTTTTTCTTGTTGATGGCTTGTAGTTCTGCACTATTTTGCCCGCCGCTAGAAAACTTTTTACCTTTATCTGCTTCGCTAAAATCTTTACCTACTGACTGCGGTACACCAACTTTTTTAGCCATCTTAGGGTTATGGGCAATCATTTCCATAAAGTTATGTTGTTTTTTACTTGAGCTTGGCACGAGTCTTACCTCTTTCAGCTATTCCGTCATATGGGCATTTAGATACCATACCGCCTTTTTTCATACCAATCATTTTAGCGTCTTTATCTGCGCCAAGCACTTCTTTAAGACCTTTATAACTATCATCTATAGGTCTTGCTATACCTTGGTCTACCCCACCTTTTGTGGGTAATGTTGGCTTTTCATTCTCATTTGTTTTAAAATGAATACCGTTCACAGGGGAACGTGGTTTTAACGTAGCTCCAGAATCTTTTCCAGCTTTAATTGCGCTTGTTATATCATCCATATTATTTCCAAAATTTTTCAAAAACTGCAACCAACACACCACCAAATAAAACTGCGGCTACATTACCAATATAATGCAATGTTTTCTTTTCTGCTTGTTGTTCAGCCAACATGCGGCGTATATCGTTAACTCCGGTCTTTAGCTCTTCAACGTCCTTTACAAGCTTATCCATATCGTCCTGTAAATGCTTAAGTTCGTTGGCATGAGTAGCTAGTTCTCTAGCTGTTACTATTTCAGGGTCGTTAATCTGTAATTCCATCAACATTTCCACCTTGCTAAACTTGCTGCTTTACGTGTTGGTTTGCCTTTTTCGTCTTTCATTGGTCCGGGCATCCCACTCATTCTTGCACAAAAAGACTTCTTTCTACTACCACCTTCAGGCTGTGGGGCTTTTAAGTTCGACCCTGTTGCCGCATTATATTTGGCTCGACCTTTTGCAGTTAAACCTGCACCTTTAGAAACCGGGAGTTTTTCGCCTCTTCCAATTGCAAGTGAGGGGGTTTTCTTCTTAGTAGCCACATTAATTACCCATATTGAATCGTCTGGAAGCTAATATTAGTAACAACAATATATACACCATTTTCAGCTAAAATACCTTCGCCAGAAAAAATAGCTTGAAATGGTTGAACAGCTGTACCCGTATTGTAACTAGTTAAAAATTTACCGGTTGAGTATATGCATGCTGTACCACCAGTGATGGTTCCAGTATTAAGGTCTGTAACACTAAAAGTATCAGCAGTTAGAACTGTAATGACATAGTTACCTGCAACAGCTGCAACACTGGAGGCAGCAGAATAAGTGATACCGATAACTTGCCCAGTAGTTAATCCATGTGCTGTTTTTGTAACTGTTACTGTATACCCAGAACGCGCATAAGTAGCTGAAATAGGAGCAGTTGTTGTATCAAAAATGTCAATACTACCAGCAGTGCCCGTACCAAGATAAATCAAGTTTTTAAGGCGAACGCGACCAGATACGGCTAAACCCGAACCACTAAAATGCGAACCTTTTACATCATATTGCATTGTCATAATTAATCTCCTAAGTTTTTAAAAAGGGGCCGAAGCCCCCCGGATTAATTAGTCAAAGTTACCATATGGGTAAGTTGTTGTAGTACCAATGCTACCGTCTAGCTGTGTATAACGTAATGTAAAATAGAATGTACCAGCACTAACAGTTGTCATTGTTGTTCCAACTAAAGCAATCGTAAATACAACTTGTGACATTTTAGNAGCGTTCGGTCCTGTACCACTTGTAGGAGAAACTAAAATATCAGCAGATGTANCAGCTTGGTTAGCTAATTGTGTTGCTGTAAATGTTGATAAAGATTGACGACCTACGGCGGGTGAAGTTAAAACTGCTGTACCTGCATAAGCCGCTGTACCAGCCGCCGCTGTGTAGTTGTTAGAAANTAAAATCTGTGTAGAAGTTAATGTACCAGAAGCAATTGCTGGAACAACACCAATATCAATAAAAATATCATTAATTGCAGANCCATATGGAACATACATTACTGCTCCACGATAGATATTNGTTGCTGAATCTGCTGGAATAGTTTGTGCTACTGATGGGTATGTAGAGCTTGATGGTGTATAAACAACAGCATTTACGTTAGGAATACCATTACCATTTACAAACTTACCAGAAGCTCCACCATAGTTGGCAGAACCGTTAGTAGTTACTGATAAATCTAAATCAGCTGCTTGTACTAAATCAACGTATCCTACGTTCCGTAGTGGTCCAAAACGACTATCGCCAGCTAAAATTGGTCCTTCAAAGGTTGCGCGCGCCATATTAAATTGTCCTTATGCAAAAGCGCTCATTCCAATCGTTGCATCGTCTGCTGGGGCAGTGGCGGAATAAGCAATTACCCAGTTACTGCTAGTATACATTATTTATATTGTTATGCAATGTTTTTTGTGTAAAATATGGGTTAAATAGGAGGGCTTATGAGTTCTTGGCTTATTATTGTTACGGGTATAATTTATGGGTACATAGCTGCTGAACAAGCAATCAAAGGGAATATACCTATGGCAGTCGTATATGGCGGATATTCGTTTTCAAACATTGGTCTTTATATACTGGCAACTAAATAATATGACTACTATTATCGGTGACGCAAAAAGAAAAATTATTGTTTCAGATAGTCAATACTCAGATACTGATTCATCTACAAAAGCTTTAGATAATGAAAAAGTATATAGGGTTCCTCAAGGTTGGCTTGCTGGAGCTGGAGATGTGACTAGTATTCAAGAAGTTGTGCAATATTTTAAAGATGGTAAAAAAGGAAAAGCTCCAGTCATTAAAGACGCTGACGATGCTGATTTTATGCTATTGTCAGAGGACGGTATATTTATTTCAGGTAAAGACTTAAGATTTTCAAAAGTGTATACTTACGATGCGTTAGGTAGTGGAACATTAGCAGCATTAGCAGTTATGTCATTGGAACACACAGCTGAAGAAGCTTGCTGGGCGGCCTGTCAAAGCGATATGTATTCCGGCGGTCAAGTTAAAGTTTATTCTTTTGATAACAGACAACCTACTATATACGTTAAAAATGCCCTATAAAGACCTAGAAGTAAGAAAAAGAAAACACGCGGAATACTCGAAAAAATATTACGAGGCAAATAAAAAAGAAATAATTGCCAGCGGCAAAATAAGAAAAAAAGCAAGGAAAGCAGATTGGCAAGCGTTTAAAGCTACTTTAAGTTGTGTTACTTGTGGGGAAGACCACCCCGCAACCTTTGATTTCCATCATATTGAACGACATCCAGACAATCGTAAAGTCTATAAGCTACTACAACAAAATAATATAGGCGCAGCATTTGAAGAGATTAAAAAGTGTATGGTGCTTTGTTCCAACTGCCACAGAAAAGTTCACTGGCAAGAAAACCAAGAAAAAAACCCCGCCTAAAACTTATTTGACTTAGTAAGGTTTTCTTCTTGAGTAATAACCCTTAAATTCCAAGGAACGTGCAGTCCACAAACAGTCCCCCCATGCAAGGGCACTATATGGTCTACCACATACTTTTCCCCAGTAGTTTGCGTCATAGTAATAGCTATTTGGTATAACTGTCGTATTTCTATTTTTTGTTTTTTAGTTATCCAAGGTGGGGTAGCATTTTTATGCCTACGTCTCCGTAAACTATTTAAGGTTTTATATAAGTCTGGGTTTTGTTCTTTATATTTCTTTTTATATTGTTTTTTCTCTTCAGCGGGTCTTGCGTTAGCCCTAGCAATTACAGTGCCCCTATTTCGTTCATAGTATTGTCGTTTATTTTCTTTACCTATTTCTGATTGATTATACGTTTTAAAGTAATCTGCACGGGTTTCGTTAGACTTTTCCCATTCTATTTTTAAACAATCAACACAAGCGCCTTTAGTTTTACGAAGGGCTATATGCCCATGTTTACAAGGTTCCCCTGTATAGTAATGAGTTGCACCTTGCTCTTTGGCTTCTTTACGTGTTTTTGGGTATTCCATATATCCTCCTGAGTTACGATACAGGTAATTATACATGGTTTATATTTGTTTGCAATAGGTAATAAAAAACCCCGCCTTGTGAGCGGGGTTCATTTGGTAAGTCGTTGATTCTATTAGAAAGAACCAGAACTTCCCCATGCGCCTAGTGGGTCAGACCAGCCGAATGAATATCTCTCACGAGATTTATAACGTACGTTACCAGTATCGAAATCCCCGTCCATTGAATTCTGGAGTGGTGTACGAACAAAATGCTTGAGTCCGTTAGGAACATCAGTTAACAAGAACCATGCATTAACGTCAGTCAAGAAGTGGTTAACTGTGTAACCTTCTGGAATTGTACCGTTATTGTTGATTGCGCTGATGTCATTGTTGTT
>JGI24890J29729_1001305_pt1 | contig 11575 bp, 17 predicted proteins | sample FreactcultureFD7_FD_29729 | JGI IMG/M metagenome (IMG submission 29729)
ACTACGTACCTAAAACTTTGGAACATATAAACATACATCCGGATTCAATTGAGCAATTGCTTATTGCTGCTAGTGGTCTTAAAGACACTGAAGGTAAACGCTTAGGCTCAACAATGTCGTATAAGGTATTATCCAATGAGTTTTTAAATAAGTATGTTTATCCGNTTGAGGCCTGGGTTCAACAAATACTTGATGGTAAAAACGCGGAGGTTCTTAGCCTTTATGATGAGAACCACATACTTAAAGAGGAGCTTAAAGCATTACAAACTGAGGTAGAAAGGCTTCGTCGCTAAAACAAAGGTATACATTTGCAAATTATTTCAACTTTTTTTAACTATTTTTGCAAAAATATGAAAAAAGTCCTAAAACAGCAGTATAATTGCAATTGTAGGCAACTACAAATCGTTAATCATCCACTTGTTATATGTTTATTGAAAGGTAATTAATCATGGCACACGAACTCGCAAAAACAATCACCGGCAAAAACGCAATCGCTTACGTCGGCGCTACCCCTTGGCACGGTCTTGGTCAACAACTCACCAGTGATTCTTCTCTTGAAACATGGGCCATCGAATCAGGCCTTGATTTTAAATTGGCTATGTCTAAGGTGCAGTTTCAAGCGCCTAATGAGTCTGAGGCTTTAGTATTTCCTGGCAAACGTGTTGTGTATCGCACAGACTCTAACACACCACTTGGTTTAGTTTCCAACGCTTACAAGATAGTTCAACCTATTGAGGTGCTTGAGTTTTTTCGCGACATGGTAGGCACAATTGCGCAGATTGAAACTGCAGGTGTTCTTCGCAACGGTGCGCATTACTGGGCATTGGCTAAAATGGACGGTGAGTTTAATGTAGTAGGCGATAAAGTTCAGCAATACTTACTTCTTGCTTCCAGCTGTGATGGATCCCTNGCAACTCAAGCGCGTCTTACCAGCGTCCGTGTTGTTTGTAACAATACTTTGCAGTTGGCNCAAAATACTGGCAGCGCCGTTCAGGTACGTCACAACTCAATCTTTGATGCCGCGTCCGTTAAATCTAAGCTATCCGATTTTAATACTGCGTTTAAACACTTTGAGCAAACAGCCAAGCTTTTGGCTGGCCTAAAAATTAGCTCATCACAGGCTTTAAATGTCTTTACCAAGATTCTTGGTGGTGATGAGAAAAAACCAAGCCGCGCAGCGCAACGTGCCTTAACCTTGTTTGATGGAGCGGGTATTGGCGCGGAGCTTGAATCTACTAAAGGTACAGCCTGGGGGGCTTTAAACGCTGTTACGCAGCTTATGGATTGGGAAACAGCTCGTACAAGCGATGCACGNCTATCTAATGCTTGGTTTGGTGGTGGTGTTAATATCAAAGCTAAGACTACAGATGCTTTGTTAGAATTAGTGTAAAAAGTTGGGCTTCGGCCCTCTTTTTGATGTACAATTACTTATTGATTTTTGAAAGGTTATACATTATGAATATTTTCTATCTCCACCACGTCCCTAAAATTGCAGCAGGTATGCATTGCGACAAACACGTCGGCAAAATGCTTATCGAGTCATGTCAAATGCTTGCCACCGCGCACCACGAGTTTGGCAATGGCCATATGGTTTCCTATAAGCCTACGCATAAAAATCACCCTAGCAGCATCTGGACCCGTACATATAGGCTTCATTATGATTGGCTTGGTGATATGGTGTCCGCGTTAGGCAAAGAATTTTACCGCCGTTACGGCCACCATCATAAATCACACCAAGTGTATATCAATGAGCTTCGCTTTGCGCCTCCCGANATGCAAAAGCTCCCCCTATTATGGCAAGACCCACCTTTGGCAATGCCTGACGAGTATAAGTCCGATGATACGGTATTGGCTTACCGCCGTTTTTACGCAAGTAAAATCGAACGCATGCCAATGGTGTATTACAAAGGCCAACAAAAACCCCCAATGTGGCTTAGTGATATCTGGGCTGGCCGTGTTGAACATTCCGAGCACTATATGGAGACTGTATGACAAACTATGAATTGGTTAGAGTATTTAGAAAACAAATGCAATTAGCGGTGTCTGATAAACCGGTATTGCTTTCACCTGAAATGGTAAGCTACTTTTCACGTTTTATACTTGAAGAGCTTAGTGAATTCATGATGGCCAATGAATGTGAAAACATTGTGGACGCGGCCGATGCGTTGGCAGATTTAGTTTATGTTGTCTTAGGCTGCGCTCATGCAATGGGATTGCCTTTTGATCAGATTTTTAAAGCTGTTCATGAAGCCAACATGCGCAAAGTGATTGCACCACCTGATAAGCGGTCCGCTTTTGGATCACAGCATGATTGCGTTAAACCTAGCAATTGGAAACCCCCCGAGCCTTTAATCCACGCTATTATTGAAAGAGCTAAGGGGCAAACATTATGAACATCAATGACTTAATTAATCAGTTTGTTACGATCAAAGGGCANAAGGAAGATCTTGCTAATCAAATTAAAAAATGCAATGAAGACTTAGCCAAGATCGAGGCTGACATTATGGCGCAAATGGCCGAAGCCGGTATTAATCAAGTGGCGTCAGATAAAGCAACNTGTAGTATGAAACAGGTTATGCATCCTGCCATTACCGATTGGGACGCTTTTTATAACCACGTTATAACAACACGTCAGTTTGAGCTTTTACAAAAAAGATTATCTTCTACAGCCTTTAAAGAACGGTGGGCTGCTGGGGACTCAGTGCCTGGAACGTCGACCACGACGCTTTGGGAATTATCCGTTCGTCGCAAGTAACTCGTTAATTTTTAAAAGGAAACCATCATGGCAAAGCCACCCGCAATTAAACAACCTCAGCAACTCGCTTTATTTGAAGACCAATTAGCCGCAATGGCTATGGAATCCGTTAAAGCGGAGCANGGCAGTTTACAAACCACTTTTCTTTCTACCAAGTCAGGCACTTTGACCTACCGTGGCGACCCCGTGGCCAACAACAAACTGCCTTGTATTATATTGGCCGCCCCGGTTGAAAGGCTTTACTACTCAACCAGGTATGANCCAACTAAGATCGTTGGGCCTGACTGTTTTGCTATAAGTCAAACATTAACAGGTATGAAGCCGTCTGACTCCGCGCCACAACCTCAGCACTCCACCTGTGAAGGTTGCCCAAAAAATGAATGGGGCTCATCACCTACAGGCGGAAAGGGCAAAGCTTGCCGTGAAACACGTAGGCTTTTACTTATTCCCGCGGACGCTATTACAGACGCCGACTCTGTCAAAGCTGCCGAGATTGCAGCCATAAGACCTCCGGTGACAAGTCTTAAAAATTACGCAAATTACGTGCAAACTATTGCTGCAACATTGCGCCGTCCACCCTTAGGTGTAATAAGTGAAATAGCTGTTGTACCGGANGCAAAAACGCAGTTCAAAGTTAATTTTTCCATGCTNAAAACCATTGATGATCAAGCGGTTATTGCAGCTTTAATTGAGCGTAGTAAAGAGGAATTGGAAAAAGCTATGGAATCAGCTGGCGTTATTAATGAGGAGCCTGAAAGTGACGCAGTCACTCAATCAGACCGTTTCTAAGTAAGTTATGAGGGGGTAACGTGGGTTAGCTCCACGTGGAGAATGGGAACGAACTGCGGCTTTAGTGGTTCCCCCTCACCTAAGGAGACTTTATGAAATATATTGTCGGCGTTTTAATTTTAGTAGGTTGCGCNCAACCACAGCAACAGCCCATTGGGCCTCCCGTTGTGCAATTAACTGTGGACCCTAAGGCACAGCAAATGAGCAGGAATGAAGTCATACAGGCTACTTTAGAATGTGAAGGTAATAATCTTCGAGCAGTACCTATTATGACTAAAAGAATGATTAGCGGGATGTTGAGTGACATCATTGTTGATGTGCAATGCATGCCTAAGTATAGGCTATTTTGACATGAAACCTATTTTTCTTGATTTTGAAACAGAAGGCATCAAAGCCCGCCCAAAGTACCCACCCGTACCAGTTGGCTTGGCCGTTTATGACCCGGAAGGTCAATTTCCCAATGGGTATTACTCATTTGATCACCTTTATGGAAATACTTCCACGTTTTCCGAGGTGTATGACTTATTGCTTANCGTATATTGTAGCAATAGGGCTATATGTTTTCATAATGCTATGTTTGATCTGGATGTCATAGAGACACATTTTGACCTAGCTATACCTAATACATTAAGGTTGCATGATACGTTAATCCTAGCCTTCCTTAATGACCCTCATGTACAATCTTTGTCCCTTAAAGACTTGGTGGTTACGTATGGCTTAGCCCAGCCTGATGAGAGGGATGAGTTAAAAGAATGGATTATTGAAAACGTGCCTGAGGCTAAGAAAAAGAAATCTACTTGGGGAGCCTATATTTGCCAAGGCCCCACCGAGTTGGTAGGCAGATACGCCATGGCCGATGTAAGGCTTACTTCTTTATTGTATGACTTTTTATCTGAGAAGGTTTTACCTGCGCAGGCCGAGCCTTATCAACGTGAAATGGCTTTGATTCCCATGTTACTTGAAAACTCAAGGTTAGGTGTTCGAGTGGATGTGCCTGGTTTAGAAAAAGCAAAATTGCAAGCAGAAACTGATATTGCTTTAAGTACTGATTGGGTTCGTGCATTGTTAAATTCTCCTGATTTGAATGTGGACAGCGATCAACANCTGGTTGAAGTTATTTATCAATCAGAGCATTGGGATAAAAATAAATCGTGGCCTAAAACTGATAAAGGCCAATTACAAGCAACCAAAGAAGCATTTGAGGAGATGTTAACCAATGAACACCTTAGAGACGTCCTTAGATACAGGGCAAACTTATCCACCTGCTTATCAACATTTATTGAACCTTGGCTACACTCAGGCAGAGATACAGGCCGTATCTACACGAACTGGAACAGTGTACGTGGTGAAAGAGGCGGTACGCGGACGGGCAGGCTTAGCTCTACTCCGAACTTCCAAAATGCACCTATTAGATACCCAAAAGTAAATTTACCAGATGATTTAAAAGTTGCAGCTTTGCCACTTATTCGTAGCTTTATTCTCCCTGATGAGGGGCATAAGTTAGTGGCATGTGACTTTAACGCTCAAGAGCTTCGTATCTTTGCCCATTTTGAAGGTGGCAATTTAATGAGGCAGTATCAAGTCGATGCAAGAGCGGATTTGCATACTTACGCAGCCAAGATGATGACCGAGGCCAGCGGCCGCGAAGTAACTCGTACCTACTCTAAAGGTGTATCATTTGCTATACTTTANGGGGCGGGGCCTAAGAAAATCAGTGAAATGTTGGAGGTAGATTATGAGATGGCAAAGACGCTTATGGATTCTTACACGACGGCGGTTGCGCCGGGTCTTAAAAGCATGCAAGCTACGATGAAGACTCGGTATAAATTAAATCAACCTATTAAAACGATTGGCGGCAGACTCGTTAAGATGGAGCCTGCTAAGGTTGTTTACGGTAGACTTAGAGAATTTGATTATAAAGGNGTTAATCTTTTGATTCAAGGCTCAGCGGCTGATCAAGCCAAGGCTGCCATGTTATTGTTTCAAAAGACTAGGCGAGGTAGTAGACTGCTTCTTAGCGTGCATGATGAGTTGGTAATTAGCGCTCCAATAGAGGCTATTGAAAGAGAAGCTGAATGCTTGATGCACGCAATGTGCAATGCAGTGCATATGGATGTGCCTATGGTTAGTGACTATAAGGTTGGTTTAACTTATCAGGATACAAAATGATTAATTTTCTTATTGGGTTTGCACTCGGCTTGTACATAGCAAGCACTGGCGTAGTAGGTATAGCAAAAGATGTTGAATACGTTGTCAACACAGCAAAAAACGTACAAATAAAAGTAGATCCGCAATGAAAACATTAAACAAATGAAACATTCTTATTCATCAATTAAATCTTATGAAACATGCCCGTTTAAGTATAAGCTTACACGGATTGAGCATTTAAAAGAACCNTCTGGCCCAGCCGCAGAACGAGGGGTTGCAATACACTCAGAGTTTGAAAATGCTATTTTGGCCTTGCCTTTACTTGATAGTTCCAGGTCTTGGTGGCTTGATTACATTGATGAGCTTAAGGCTAAAAAAGCTATGCCTGAGTATAAGTTTGCGATTACTAAGAATGGCTCTGCTTGTGATTACGCGTCCGACAACGCGGTGTTTAGAGGTATCATTGATGTGCTATGNATTAATGATAAAACTGCTACTGTGTCAGATTGGAAAACTGGCAAAGAGCGTGATTATTCAGATCAACTTAGAGTTTACGCAACCGTTGTATTTTTAATCTTTCCGTATGTGGATAAAGTAATTACGCAAATCGATTACATTGATCATAATAAGCATGCNCCAGGCGTTGTGTTTACTCGAGATCAACTGCCTGCTTTATGCGCTGATTTAGATTTTAGGATTGAAACTATTGTTAATGACGATATTTACGCGCCTAATCCTAACGCTAACTGCAANTGGTGTCATTTTAGAAAAGACAATGGTGGGCCTTGCAAATGGTAAAGCCTAAGCCTATTTTGGAACGAGACCTTGAGGGGTACTTCTCCAAGCAATGTAAAAAAGCAGGCCACGTAACTTTAAAGCTTAACGTACGCTTTGCGCGTGGATGGCCTGATCGCATTGTGGCATTGGAAAATGGTGAAGTGTTGTGGGTAGAATTAAAGCGTCCAGGCGGAAAACTTTCCCCTTTACAACTTAAAGTCCATGCCCAATTAAATAAGCTAGGTCATTTTGTGCATGTTATAAATTCAAAAGAAGGGATTGACAATGTTTTGGGAACCGCATNAGTATCAAAAAGAAGCGGTCAAGTTTTTGATTGAAAGAGGCTCAGCGNCGCTTTGGCTTGACCCCGGGCTAGGTAAAACGGCCATTGTCCTCTCAGCGTTCAAAGCTTTAAAAGCTAAAGGCCTTATCAATAAAATGCTAGTCCTCGCACCGCTTAGGCCTACATACTCCGTGTGGCCTNTTGAGGTTAAAAAGTGGGAGCAGTTTGAAAACCTATCGGTTGGTGTTTTGCATGGCGGAAAAAAAGATAAAGTGCTTAGACAAAACCATGACATTTACGTTATGAACTTTGAAGGCCTAAACTGGCTATCAAGCAAGCTGAATGGTAAGCAATGGATCTTTGATATGTTAGTTGTAGATGAGATTAGCTATTTAAAGAATACACAAACGCAAAGATTCAAAACATTAAAACCGGTATTAAATAAGTTTAAACGCCGCTGGGGCCTTACTGGATCCCCTGCCCCTAATAGTTTATTAGACATATTTGGGCCGCAGCTTATAATTGACCAAGGCGCCACGTTTGGGCCTTACATATCACATTTTAGGTCTGAGTTTTTTTATCCCTCAGGCTTTAACGGCTATGAATGGAAGTTAAAACAAGATGGAGAAAAACGAATTCAAGAAAAGTTGGACGGTAAAGTTCTTCGGATGGCAGCTCTTGATCATCTTGACTTACCTGAGCTGGCCTACAACAACATCTATATCGAGCTCCCGTCTACGGCACGTAAAGTTTACAACTCATTTGAAAAAGCTTTGACCATAGATATGGAACAAGGTACGATCACCGCGGCCAATGCTGCCGTAGCAATCATGAAAGGGCAACAAATTGCTAATGGAGGTTCATACCTAGATGGGGAGGAGCGTGAAATGCTTAAAATTCATGATGCAAAAACCGAGGCTGTACTCGATCTTGTNGAAGAATTATCAGGCGATCCTTGCATTATTGGGTACCACTTTGCGCATGATCTGGATAGGCTTCAAAAAGCTTTTCCTACCGCGCCAGTTATAGGCTCAGGTGTGGTAGGCAACAAACTTGCCNCTATTATTAATGCTTGGAATGCAGGTGAAATACCCGTCTTGCTAGCGCACCCAATGTCCGCAGGGCATGGGCTTAATCTTCAAGGCTCAGGCCACGCCGTTATATGGTACTCTTTAACATGGTCACTTGAGGTGTATGAGCAATTTATTCGTAGACTTTGGCGACAAGGTCAGAAAAACAGAATTATGGTCCATCATATTATTGCAAAAGATACGGTGGATGAAGCCATAATACAAGCCGTCAAGCGCAAAAACAAGACTCAACAAAACTTGCTAAATGCTGTGCGTGANTACATTAATCGTGATACAATAGTTTCTATTGATATTTGAAAGGAAACATATGAAACCTACTTTTTTTAAGTACATCATTGCTGTCTTAGNTAAAGACAATCCCAAACGTAAAAACACCCACGCATTTACAAGATTTGCGCTATACAAAAGCGGCATGACTGTGGATGAGTATATTTCTGCGGGTGGTAAGTTAGCAGACGTCAAACATGATATTGCTAATGANTTTATCAGCGTAACCGAGAGGGGCGTGTAATGAATATACTTATTACCGGCGTAACCGAAACGCATACCAATCACCCACAACGAGCCAAGTCAACTAAGTTTGTCTCTATTCCTGAGCTTATGTCTGATGGCTATGGAAGACTAGGCCATTACGTTGAGCATAGACCTGTCACAATAGGCGAAGATTTATCCAGATATGATAAAGTCTTTGTGTACCTTTATCCTTTGGATGGTAACGCCATTTTGCCAGACAACGCACTTTACGCTTTGGAAAAAAGGCCTGATGCGTATATATGTCTTGATGACTGGGCGTTTCAAAAGATTTTACCTTCATGGAAAGATAAAATTGACCCTGAGGAATTAATGGCGCGCACTTGGATTGCGCCATTATTCCCTTGGGGTGATGTTAAAAAGATGGGCTTGCCTGTACAAAAGATTTTGCAATGGGACCCATCATCTTTATACGCAATGCCACCCGTNTACAANCTAAGTTGGAGACAACGTAAACAAGCGTGGTATAACGCATCATTATCAAGGGAATCACATGAATGGGCAAGCGCGCAAGGCCTTAAGTGGCCTATACATTCAGTTGGAGGTAAATCTCTCGGACAAACAAGGGTGTTGGAAAGTGATGTTGTATGGGAGTACGGGTCTTTTCGTGGAGTTTTATGTCCAACCTACACTCATGCAGGGTGTGGATGGTGGCGAGTTCGGTATTTGCACGCTGCAGCTGCCGGATCTATCCTCGGCGGAAACCCTACTGAACTAGGTATGATTGGCGAGGCCTATAGCTTTACGTTAAACGCAATAGAAGATATGCAGGACGATGACGTAGAGCATTTGGCGCAACAACAAGTAAAAGAGCTTAAGGTTGATACCTTAAAAACAACAATTGCTAAATTAGAAAGCTTTATAAATGATCATAATTCTTGAAGGTCCAGACGGTGCGGGTAAAACCACATTAGCTGAGACATTGCGACAAAAGTTGCAAGGCAATAAACTGGTACACATTGTCAAGCACGGTCCGTACAAAGATTTAGAGCCTGAGCATTTATGCAAAATCTATTTTCGTGGTATGACGCCAGCCCTAACGCATGATGACATTGTGATCATGGATAGGTCCTGGTTGTCTGAGCCAATCTATGGTAGTGTGTATAGAAATGGGTCCAATCGGATTGACAAGCCAAGACAACGTATGCTGGAAAGAGCTGCACTGTCTCGGGGTGTTGTAGTCATTAATTGCTTGCCTGAGTATGATGTATGCTTAAAGACTTTTACTGGCAGAATGGAGGATGAATATCTTGATAATGCTAAGCAATTGCAACAAGTCTACCAAGAGTATGAAATGCTTGACATTAACACCTGTATGCCTGTTTTGCAATATGATTACATGCATGACACCGTTGATGCGCTTATCCATAACATACAAGATACGTACATAGAAAACAAGGCCAGTGGTGGTGGATGCTTTAACGAAGGTAATATCCTTATGCTTTGTGATAAGGGCCCCAGAACCAACGTACGTGACACTGCAGTGGTCATTCCTTTTATTAACTTCCTTGACAATGATGGGCCTAGTAGAATGTTAGCCACAGCGTTGGAGCATGAAGGCATTAATGAGTCTGATATTTATTGGATTAACACACAAACTTATCAAGGCGCGCCTTTAGATGCAGGGTTTTTAAAAGATCTTAACCCAGGTAAAATTTACGCCCTTGGCAACAACGCGTACACCTGGGCTCTTAACAACCATGTTAAAGTGATTAAACTTCCACCCCCGCTGCATCACATGCAGTATTACCCAGATGAGCCTTACCGTATTACAGGATTAAATCATGGAAATTTCTAGAATCAATCGTGAAGAAGACCTTATTTATTTATACCGCGCACTTGAAAAAGAAGGTACTTGGACAAGTCCCAGAGGAGAAAAGACACTTGAAATTGAAAACTTTACTTATTCTGTTGCTCCCTTTGTGCGTTTTAATTCTTTTATTGGTAGAAATTTTAATTTGGCGTATCTTAAAAGAGAATTCAGTTGGTATCTTCACGCCGATCCTACTGACTTGTCTATTGCTGAGCATGCTAGTCAATGGGGGAAAATTGTCGCCAATGGAAAGCTTAATAGCAACTATGGCAGTTACTGGTTTGGTCGTTACGGCGTTAAGCATATCGTAGCTTTACTTCAAAAAGATGCAATGTCTAGGCGCGCAGTTATTCCTATGTATGGTACTGACATAGACCATTTGGATCTTGAAGCTAAGGATGTGCCTTGTACATTGGCTATGGAATTTAGACTTAGAGATGGGTACTTGCATTGCAGAGCCATTATGCGGTCACAGGACATTCTTTGGGGTATGGGAAATGATTTGCCTACTTTTAGTTTCTTACAAGAAATTGTGGCAACTCTTTTAAACGCCAATGTAGGTACATTAACAGTTTCTGTTGGGTCATTTCATGTTTATGAATCTAGAATTAACATGTTTCAGGCAATACTAAGCCATAGCAACTATAAGCCTATTGATGACAAACCCCCACGTATTAGCCGATATGAAGCCCACAATCTTATTGAGCATTCTATTAACCCAACATTTGAGTTTTCAAGATGGCTACAGAACATTTAAATGGGGGCTCAGAGGCCCTGCTTCGTGATTTTGTGATGGGTCTATTAAGACAAAACACGCCAATGACTGAGATTATTACAGCCTTGCAGGTTATTAAGGTGGAAATGTTGGCGGTAACGCGGTACCAGGACGCAATTAACGACGCCGATCAACGGCCGTAAAGGAACACAATGGAAGAAATTAAATTAGACGTAGTTAGGCGCACTTTCTTAGAATGGCTTAAACTATTAAAGTATACCAAAAATGAGCACATGCTTAAAGACCCATATAACATTTGGGTTGAAGCTTTTCATGTAGGTACTATTCTTTCTTCTCAGTCGGGTGATGAAGATAAGTATAACCTTGATAAGCTAATCCAGGAGCAGAAACAAGAGCACCAGCAACTCGAGCATAAGGATGCGGGACAGACATAAGTGCACCACCTACACCAGTTGACAGATGTGCTGCCATTTCTGGGTAGTCTTGTTTCTNATAGTCTTGGTATGCTTGAATAAGATCATGCCCAGCTAATGCACCACCTGCTATACCAAGTCCAGGAATTTTTCCAATTGCTGTACCCATTTTTGCAAGAAATGGTGATGATGATTTAAGACCTTCAAGCATATCAGCTGCTTCTGCTGCTTTTTCGGTG
>JGI24890J29729_1001306_pt1 | contig 11573 bp, 26 predicted proteins | sample FreactcultureFD7_FD_29729 | JGI IMG/M metagenome (IMG submission 29729)
TTGGTCTTCATGTGTAGGGATTTAGAATTGTGGATAGCCAGTTGGACTGCTTCCATTAGCTTATCCTTGAGACTGGATGCATCTAGCGTATGGACAAGCTCCCGTCTCTCAGTGAACAGTGATACCTCAGTCATCTTGCCTACCAGTTCTAACGCCTTGAGTTGCTGTGCGGGGGGCAAATCATCATTNANAGCCATACTGGATAGCTTATGGATAGCCATAGCCCTTAAACGAGGGGGTAAAAGATATTCCTCCACCTCTTTCTGTGCTTCTAGTGCAGTGATGTATGTTTGAACATTGGTGGACTTTACTAATGTCTGTGCGTTCCTACTGGCAGTGGTGTTCTTTCCCGTATGGTTATGACTCCTACGATACGCTTCGGTCTTGTTCCCAGTAGCCACGACTTGCTCGGCAAACTCCTTTTGTTTCTTGGTGAGTTTGATACCTTGCTTACTCTGAGCACCTAAAATGATAGTCTCTATCGGCACTGCTTTCATGCCCTCGGCTATCTCTGCTTTAGTTAATCTCTTCTTCTGTATTGGCATAGTATTCAATGGGTATATTTATACCCCATAGTATAGGACATCTCTATGTAGGACATCAAGTAGTCTTCCTTCTACTGTGTGTTATCTCTCTCCTAGAGTAGTAGTCTCTGCACTGTTCCGCTTCGCTATCTCACCATAACACTGTTAGGGTGACCGCCTTTTAGGGGTTTTATACGCTCCACAATGCCATGCTTTATGTTTTTATGAGCACTGATACACAAGCAAGGCACTTCTCAGCTATATCAATCGCCTTGTAAGCCCCATTCTATAAGGGTGCAAAAATAAATTAAAAAAAACTATGCAAGTCAAGTAATTATGGTTTAAGATTTAATCTCATTCACTAGATGAATGAAACGACTAACCACCTACTAGGAGCAATACATGGAAAGAATCGAGACACTGGCAGACACCTTAGCCATATGGGATAAGCAGATAGCAGAAGAAAATGCTTGCATTAGCTTCATTCGTGCATACGCTAACCAACGCTATGATCGTGGATGGAGTTCAGTGGTAGAAGCCTTTACGGATGGGGATATCCTTGAATACCTTTCAGATGCTAAGTTTGATGTTCCTAAAGCAATTAAAGCCATACAGGAATGGCTAGATCTTCGGGCAGAGATGAATGATAACTGCCAGTTCTAACCAGTCAATCTGATGATGGGCTAATGCCCGAAACATCCGAAAGGATGTCATTGACAACACTGCTAGGAGAAACAAATGGCTAATTGGAAACAAACACTAGACATCACTGATCTTATGGAAGAGTTCTATGAGACTGAAGATGTTGATACCTTTGCTAAACGGGCATCTACCCGTATTCAGTTGTTTATTGAGCATCACCAGTCTTGGACTGACCGCACTGGTATTACTGAAGACTTGGAAGAGATTGCAGAGGGTTTAATTTCCTACTCTGACGATAAATCAGAGGTGGATTTCCTACTCGATAACTTGTATGACCTTGCCGACAATGCCCGTATTTGGGTTAAAACATTTTAAGGAGACTGTAATGGGAACACTAGAGCAACGCTACGCTATCTATCTCGCCTGTGCTGATGATGGCACTGGACATTCAATCACTGATGGAAAGCCACTAAAAACTTTTGAGGAATGGCTAAACAGTTAACCAGTCAAACTGATGAGTCTTCAATAGACGAAACCCCTAAAGGGGTCTTTGACAAACTGCTAGGAGTTAAACGAATTATGGAAACAACAAACAAAATGGATTTATCTCAGTTCTACGGCACTGAAAAATACTGGAAGACTAATATCTTCACACCTCAGTTAAAGCATACCGATGGAGTCCAATACTTTGCGGACACTGGAGGATGCTTTTGGTTCTTGGATATCGTTGCCAGTGAATACTATCCCCTTTCTAAGACTGAAGACTTAATCTGCATTGATCTACTGGTCAAAGATGGTAAAGCAGATATCACTGTGGAAGACGGGGATTGCAAGGTAATCAAGACTAAGCATATTGCCATGACTGACTGCCCTGATGGTCTTTACAAGTTTTTCCTTACTAACGATGTTTTGATGCTTACTTCGGAGTATTGATTATGGCGGACTTGATTGACACTATGACAGTCAAGTCTCCCCTATTTCTTGAGGGAAGTTGGGGAGAGCGAGACATTGGCACACATGAATCCACACTGGAGTTGTATTTCAATAAGGACAACACTGGGTTTATTGAATGGGATATTCCTGATGTTGCTTTTGAATACATTGGTCTTTGGTTCGATATCGACAAAGATGGAAAACGCTCCCTATTTGAATACGATGGGGTTATGTCTCTCAATGACCATGCAATAGCACTGCTCCGCAAAAACAATGTATTTGTAGGAAAGGACTTTGAATAATGGATGCCATCATCTACAACACTAAGTTGGAGGTGGTGGCAGTTCACCGCCTACCTACTTTCATTGAAGCTTGTGAATGGATTGAGCAATATCTCGGATGGAATGGTTTAACCCGTATCGAGACTAAGACTAACAGTAAGACTATCAAAGTTCTAACGGAGGGTTCAAATGTTTAAAGATCAAGAATGGATTATCAACGCATTACTGGTGGTGGCATGGGCATATGTAGCCCTTTACATGATTCCGTCTGCCCTTTACTTGTTTATCAAGACTGGAGGGTTTTAAGGTGGAATTGACTATCAAAATCAAACTGGATAACGATGCTTATCAGGTTGGTATGGAGACTGAGTTAAGGGAGCATTTTGAATCAGTCATAAGCAAAATCAATCAAGACGATGCCAGTGGAATTCTATTTGATTCTAATGGCAACAAAACTGGGTGGTGGGATATTGAAATGGATGAGGAGCAATAAATGGATGCAATTATTTCAGTGGTTGGCAGTTTGGCACTTATCGCAGTTATCTTTTTAATTCGTTGGGAGAAATAACATGGGTTGGACTGGATCATTAAATCGTGGCACTAGCACTAAGGATTACCTGATTAACGAGTTTTCAGGGGAGGATGCTGACTTTATATGGGCATTTACCGATGTCTCTATGCGTGGCACTACCGCCTACGGCATAGCCAGTAGACAAGATAAGAAGACGGGCATTGTCTTGGCTGAAGCATTGGTTGTGCTAACCCGTAAAGAGGATGGATGGATATATCACAAGGAGATGGGGGAGACAGTCATGCCCTATTACTTTGATGCTCCTAAGAAGCTTTTGGACAAACTGGATGCCCTTTATCCCCCGTTCAATGAAAACGCTATCAAATGGAGAACAATTTGCCGAGAGGAAGCAAACAAAAAAAAGGTAAAGCTTAAATACGGGGATTTGATTAAGTTTTCAAAGACGATGCGATTCCCTAACATTGGACTAGAGACTGATACCTTTACCTACACCGAATGGAATGGCAAACGCAACATATTCACCAGTGAGACTGGGAAGCTTGTTTGCATACCTAAATGGCAACATAAGGAGTTCACTGTTCTATCAAACTGATGAGCCTGTAAGGGCGAAACAAATAGGTATGAGTCCGCAAAGCCTTATGGCGAGTCCGCAAATTACCTATTTGTCTTTGATTAACTGCTAGGAGAATGTAATGGGATTAGATATGTATTTATCTGCAAGACAGTATCTTTGGAAACATGACGATGAGATTTCTACTCAACGTAAAAAGATTTCTGAGTTGTTGGGGGTTGACGGGGTTGAAGCAAAGTCCGTTATTTTTGAAGCGATGTATTGGAGAAAAGCAAATGCCATCCATAACTGGTTCGTGGATAACGTGCAAGACGGGGATGACGATTGCAAAGAATACTATGTTGAGACGGAGCAATTAGAGCAGTTACTTGCTGATTGTATCCAAGCTTTAGAGACAAAGGATTCTGATGTCTTACCGCCTACTGAGGGATTCTTTTTCGGTAGCACTGAGGTTGACGAATACTACTGGGCTGACATAGCTGAGACTAAGGAAAAGCTTTCTTCACTGCTCAATAACGAAGCCAGTAAGAAGTGGGATTTTTACTATCAATCGAGTTGGTAAGGAGATAACCATGCAAAACATATGCGAAGACGGCTATTCAGGTAATCACGATCCATTTTTTCAGGAGATATCGGATGATTACGAAGAATTGCAGATGAACACTGAACATCTTGACGATGGTTCAGTGGTAGTCAATTTTGACATTTTTGATACGGAGAATGACCAAGTTGTGAAACAGGGTGGCTATGTCATGGTCAAGAAAGACGAAGAAGAACAGAGGTTTTATGTTCTTGTGTTCAACGGCACTGGGGATTTGATATCAGAGACTTTGTTGCCATTTAAATTTGAGGAGTGCTGATATGCCGAAGATGATTATCAAAGCTTATGACACTGTTATTGATTCTGACTGGACTGGGGGTGGTGCATCAGTCCTGATTGGAGTGGTTGAAGAGGGACATCCTGATGAAGCTTATTTTGATACTTATGCTGATGAAAGGATTTATTTCTATTTGACTGCTGAAGAGATGGCGAATCTCAAAGTTGGAGATGTGCTGAATGATGGTGAGGATTTTACGATTGTCGAGATTGACAAAGACGAACCTACTATTTACGAAGTTGACTACGAAGAGGAGTTGGTATGAAAGATATGAAAGATTGGGATATGCACTGGCTGACAGAAGCCAAAGAGCAGTTGATGAATCGGCAGATTGTTGATGTTCGATACATGACTAAAGAAGAAGCAGATGACATGGATTGGTATTGCCGACCAGTAGTCATGGTGCTAGATGATGGGAATTTGATTTACCCATCATGCGATGACGAGGGCAACAATGGTGGTGCTCTTTTTACTAACAATCAGGCAAACCCTGTTTTGCCAGTTTTGAGGTGATTTATGAAAAATGTTTACTTAGTTGAAACAAGTGAGACTTGCCTTGTGCATAAGCAGTATTCAGTTGAAGCCTACACGATGGAACAGGCAAAAGACATGGTATTGCGTGGCGATATTTATGATTCAGGCAGAGAGATTGACCACTGGATTACCGATGATCTGGATGTTAACGAAGTGAAGAGCGTTAAGCATTGTGGAACAAGGAGCGAAGACTAATGGCATATGAAGTGCAACATTACACACTATGCGATGGTTGGATTAACTGTTGGAGTGAAGAGAATGAAGACGGGGTAATGATCCCGTCTGTTTATAGAACATACACTGAAGCTTTATCTGCCCTCAATGAATTTCTTGAAGATGAATTGATGGAATACAACGCTGGCAATATTGATTCAATGTATGAAATGGATGAATTTCGAATAATGGAGATTTAAATGGACTACAACGGACTTAAAAACTTGGTTGGCGAAGACAATGCCATTCTTGTTTATGACTACTTTGTCGGATTTACAGTTGATAACCTAGTGCAGTTGGTGTTAGACGGCTACGCACCTAGCCAGTTGTTGCACCTTGCTAAACAATTAAGAGAGGATGTGGATGATGAGCAATCTTAACCGCCTACACCGATTTAAAGAATTACTTTGGCAAAGGTATGACGATAGGATTCGAGATGAAAAGGATTGGTTTTACAAAGGTTGGGGATGGGAAATTAACTTTGTAGAAAACAACGATCAGAGCAGTTGCGTTGCTTATCGAATCAAAGATGGTTTGACCGACTGGGGCGATTACATCATCCTTGAAAAGTATGTCAAAGAATGGAGGAAAGTTGTATGACTTATGTTGATATAGACAAAATGACCAGTAGCCAATGGTTGGCATATCGTGATAATTTGCTTGACCAATACTATGCTGATGGGAATTTACTGGTTGCCAGTGAGGATTGCAAGGAATGTGATCCTGATAACGAATACGTTTGTTTTAACTGTGAATGTATGCAGATAGAAAAATGGAGGGCATATTCAACATGATTAAATACAAAGTAGTTTTGGAAATAACCATAGCCGATACCGATGCACCGCCTACGGATTGGTTAGTGCCTGTAATTGAAAATGTATTAGAAGATGGCGAAACAGTTGAACTTAACGAATGTGAGGAAATAGCATGAACCAAGATGACAGAGATGCAGAGAAGTGGATGGAAATGGATCGTAAACGTCAATATCGTGATTTGATATGGGCTAAAGAATCAGGGCAGTGCCATTACATTGATGGCAATGGAGAAGTAGTCATTGTCAAGGAGCATAAGAGTGAATCTAAAGACTTGCAAGGGTAAAGTGCCAGTCTTTGTGGGAGGGGATGTCCACTACAAGTTTGTGGATTTCCCGACCAGAGAGCAATTTGACGAAATGTTCAAAAGAAACAACATAACCCTGAGAGACAAATACTGGAATGTTTTGAAAATGCGTTCACAAGGGCATACACTGTTGGAAGTGGGTGGAGCATATACCCTGACTCGTGAAAGGATCAGGCAGATTGAAGCGAGGTTTTTAAGGAAAGTAGCAGTTTCTTTAGAGACTGAGAAGCTTTGAAATTGCCTACTCTCTTATGGTAATCATTGAAATCCTCCCCGACTGTCTCGGAGATCCAATACGGCTTGCCTGTTTTTTTGGCAGTAGTTTCTCCGACACTGTTGGGATCATTGTCAGCAATGACGATCCCTTGCCCGATGTTCCTCGCTACGAACTCCATGTTGCTTGCGGAGAAGCAAATATAAACACGATAAGGAATATTCATCTGTTTCATAATGTCTCTGATGGAGATCCCTGTGGCATACCCCTCGCAAAGTATCGGAGTCCCCTTTGCATCAATCGTGAAAGTTGCTCCTTTGCTTGTTTGTCCATGCAAGAACTTCTTGTTCCCCTCGTCATCAATGAGTTGGCAACCTATCAGGGATTTGCCACTTCTCATCGGAATGACTAAGACTTCTTTATCATCTTTGACCCAAACATTGCCATGCTCATTAGGGAATCCCTTTTTGACAAGGTATGGGTGCATCTGCAAACTGGTCTGACTGAGTATCCATTCGGCTTTTGACCTAGCCTTTTGTGCCAGTTGGTCTCTTTCGTTGTTTGACGAAGCGATACGCTTCTTTACATCCGCTGACGAAGCCGTTTTGCCTTCAGCAAACCAAGTTACAGGCTTTTCCATTGTTGCCCAGTTGATGACCCAACCTACTTCACCTAAGAACTTGTAGCGACCATTCGAGGATCTTGGGTGGTCTTCTGTTGGAGTTGCGACCCACTTGTCGTAAACAATGTTATTGAGGATCAATCCATGATCCCTTGCGAAATTGACGAACTCTATCATTTATGCCCTCATTTTGTTTTGTCGTTTTGACCATGCGATATTGCGGTGCTGCACCCACTTTTGAGTTTCCATTGACGGCACTCTTCTTATTTCTTCTAATCCACGAGGCCATACCCCAAATTTCTCCCGATACTTATTGCTTGCCCAGTACGGGTTATATAGTTTTTCTTGGGCGATATAGAGCAATTCAGAATAGAACTTCTGCTTTACATCCTTCTCTACTCTGCCGTTAAATCCAAGCTCAATTAGCTCACCCTCGACTGCTTCAATTTGCCGTCTTGGTCTGACATAGCCACATGATGCACATGAATGAGATCCTTTGACCCATAGGGCATGGCACTGGGGGCATTGTTGGTCTGCCTTTTCCCGTTCCGTAGGTTCTTTCTTGGTCTTCTCAATCTTTTTGTCCAGATCTTTGACCCCTTCTGCGTAAATCTCTTCCCAGTCTTCTCTGAACCTGATGTAATTACCTGAGTGATCGAGCCATAAACCAAACTCTTTTCCCTCATAAGATCGCATTATCCGACCCAGTTGCTGAATATGTGAAGACAAAGACTTACTAAAAGGGCGAGCTGATACCCCAACCATAACATCAGGCACATCGAACCCACGAGTAAGAATATCAGTAGCGATAAGCCCATGAATATCTGTATCAGGCTTGGAGAAGTCATCAATTACCTCCTGTTTGTATTCGCCACTGTCCTTGTAGGATATGCTGACGAAGTTGTAACCTTTACGAGCAAACTGTTCTGCTAAATCCTGACCATGAGCGACACCAGCACAAAAAACAATGGTCTTTCTTGGTCTGCCAAAGACTTCATGGCATTTCTTTTCCCATTCGACAACGATATCGCCAGTGATTTGCATACCACGCTTGGTGACTTCATCAGGACTCCACTCTCCAGCCACCTTCTTTACACCAGTCATGTCAATTTCTTTGGCGATGTAAACCCGTAATGGAGCAAGCCATTTGTCGTTGACGAGGGATTCAGTGGTAGATGCACACACTACATTGGAATAAATGTTGCCAAGCCCTTTGGTAAATGGGGTAGCGGTAAGCCCAATGACTTTAATCTTTTCGTTGGTTTTAATAATCTCGGTGATCTGCTGCCGAGTGATATGACATTCATCTACAACCAGTAGGTCTATGTCAGGAAAGTTTTGCCGTCTTTCAATGGTCTGTGACGAACAAATTTGGATTCGCTGAGTTGGATTTCTCATCCAATGGTCAGCCTGTAAAACTCCATGTTTAATTCCGTACTTGGTAAGGCGAAGACTGGTTTGATCAATCAAGACAATCCTGTCAAGAACCATTGCAGTTCTTTTGTAATTGTCTGCCGTAGCCTTCATTAGATAAATGGCTACCTCAGTCTTGCCGAACCCTGTCGGTGCGTAGAGTAGCTGACAACGATGCCCGTCTTTGAATCCTTGACGAAGCTGATCGACTACCCCCATCTGATGGTCTCGGAGTTCTAAATCCATTTACTTCTTCTTGGATAAAGATTTAACCTGACGAATCAGTTCTGCGTTCCTTTTTTGAAACATATCTCGACTGTCCCGAAGTGAGGCAATCTCAATGTCTTTAATGCGTATCTGCTCTCGCAGTTCTTTGACAGTATCGTGGATATCTTCAACCTCGATATCACTGGCATCCCATCTCTTGGTGGCAATGATGTCTTTTAGTTTAGCGTTCTCATCATCTAAAGTTTGAACAGTGTCAGCCAGTTCTTGAATCTTTTCTTCTACGGGATTCTTAGGTTCTACGGGTTCTTCTTTGACCTCTACCTTTGGTTCTTTCTTACTTAACTTCATGGTAGATTCTTTGCCATGCTTGTTGACGTAAGTTACTTCTTCCTTTGGCGGTTCTTCTAAACCCTTGCGGATACGACCTATGGTCATGCCTGACACACCAATATGCTTACCAATCTGAGCGTTTGACCACTTACCCCACTCTGCATCTTTAATCAGTTCTATGACGATCTGACGATTCTCTTCAGGGCTATGTGGCAAGCCATGTTTGTTAGCACCATAGGCGAACAGTTTGGCATCTCTGACTGTACCTTCATGGATATCGCAATCAACCGATACATTGCCAATTTGTTTGGTAGCAAAGTAGCGATGAAAGCCTGATGATAGCCAGTAGTCTGAACCATCGAAGAACACTGTTATGGGGGGAAACTCAACCTTATCACGCATGAGATCTGCGTATTCTTGAACCTTATCTTGGTTAAGCTGTTTGCGTACTTGTGTTCCACCATCAATACGGATGACGGAAATATTTAATCGTTTCATTTAAACTCCTAGCAGTTGGAAATTCCAGTTTATAAAAAAATACCATTTAAAGCAATACCTATTTGTCATAGGTTCCCCAAGGGTGATAAGCATCACACCTGACCCAATGTATGAATACATCCAGTCCTACCTGAGTTAATGTTCATTCGATCTTGAGTTTGTCTCACCTCTGTCCTCAAGTCTTGTGTAGTCCCCATTTAAGGCTACGAGGCATAAACGGGGTGAATCGTCAGCCTATGTTCTGTTCCACGCAACCCATGTAGGTTCTTGGTAACGTCTGGAGTACGACTACTGGGAATTAAAAAGGACAAGTGACAAACGCACATACCAAATGGCATATGTGTAAACATCAAATTGTTTGTAGAGAATTGTTTCAGTCCCCACTCTTTTTAATTCCTAGCAGTGAACATAGGTTACCACAAAATTTCGCTGACGCAAATATTTTTACAAAGAAAAAGACCCCTAGGGTGAGCTAGAGGTCTTTTAGGATCATGGATCCAGGAGGGCTTCCGTCATTAGAGCACTCAAACTGCTAGGTAAAAGAGCAGAGTGACGGATGTCTAGGGCTAGACACCACTAAGTATAGTGTAAATTAGATGACATTTGTCAATAGGTAGTAAAAAATGTATTAAAAATACCAATAAGACTGGAAATTGTTATGGGTGCTACCCATGCAGAGCATCGGGATGAGGGTGTTAACTACGTCTAGCTGATCAGACAACGCAGTTCAGAGCACTTTTGACCGACTTCCTCCTGCCAATTCCCAGACTTATTGGATTTATTTACATTCTAAATGATTATTTTCAAACAGCCAACCTATGGTCTTTCGATGGGCTTCTTCCCACATTTCAATTCTTTCTTGCTTTGATAGGGATTTACCCTGATCCAGCTCTGCATGACAGGTAAAGCATAACGATGCCGATCTATAGTCATGTGCTTTGAGTCCTCGACCCTTACCATCCCGAAGCTGATTGGAATGTGCAGCCACAACTGTGCCGTCACTTCTACCACACGCTTGGCATGGGGATTGTCTAAGTAAATCAAGTAATTTCCTATTTCGGTACATAGAGCATTTCTATGGGGAATAAATCTTTTTGACAAAGTTTGTAAGACTGGCGATTGTTATTTGTAACCAGTTCAGCTACTTCAAATAGCGTTTTACTGTCTATCCAACCAGTGATTGTAGCCGTATCGCCATCAACTACTGTCTGTATATACAGATCACATGGGTTTTTTCGATGGTATTCAGTAATCCAGATGTCCCCAGATGGGTTTCTGGTAGCCTTGACATCAATGGTTTTATCTTTCCAAACCAAGTCTGTGGGGTTTTTCTTCTCATTAATGCTGGTATTAACCATCACATTGAGATACTTGGCTACGGCAAACTCACCCATAAAGCCGTCAATGTCCATGTCGTAGGGATCTTGCTTGCTGACCTGACGATCATTGTTAAATTGCATGGCGTTCTTCCTACGGATAGAGCCAAAAATATCACATACAAGCATTTCGTGGCGATTAAACTGGATCTTCATCCTCAAATCTACTATTAGGTTTTTTGGAAATATTGTGGTTTAACAAAGCAGCATAAGCGTTGTAATAGGCTTCTTTCTCCTGACGGAGCTGGTTAATAATAAAGTTCAGTTTATCAATTTCTACTTGCTGTAGATGGATCTGCCTACGAAGATAATGTTCTTCATCTTCCCTGTCTTGGGTAGTAAAGGTAGTCATTTCTCTTGTGCCTTTTTTAGTATTGCTCTAGCAAATGCAAGTCCGCCCGTTAAATCAAACGGACAATGCTTTTCCCATAAAACTTCTATTTCACTTTTAGTTAGTTTTAGTTCTTTTACTGGATGGGTTAATACATTCTTGACCATTTGGTGTAAATCTTTGTAAGGAATAGTATCGGCTTTCAACGCCTCTATTTCGGCTTGTTGCTGGCGTAGCATGGTGGCTATTTCTTCTCTAGTTACNAGCTTGTACCAGCTATCTACTTCCAACATATCAGCTAGTTCATTTGCGTTCATTTCTCTTGTGCCTTTCT
>JGI24890J29729_1001307_pt1 | contig 11554 bp, 8 predicted proteins | sample FreactcultureFD7_FD_29729 | JGI IMG/M metagenome (IMG submission 29729)
TAAAGCGCTCGTAGCTTAAGTTCTACTACCCAGGTGTTGTGAAAAGACGAACAGTTCGTCCCAGGGGGAAGCGCAATACTCTTAACGAAAGGTAAGAGAAGTGAATAACTCCCCCGCATCAGGCAAGAAAGTATCTAATAAGCCTAAGAGAGCCAATGGTCGAGGCAGCATCTATCAGATAACAAAATCAAATGGCAGGAAAGTTTGGAAGGCTGCCATCAAAGATATCAACGGCAAACTACGTACCAAGAACTTCACGAAATTATCAGAGGCAGAAGACTGGGTTGCAGACCAAAGGCGCGCTCGCGACCTTGGTGAAAATACCTACGCAACCAATCCCAAGATGACAGTGGCAGAGTTCCTCGTCGGCTGGGCTAACACACAATATGGACCAGACCAAGAAAGCACTCAGCGCTCTTACCTAAGTGTCATCAAAAACCATATTGCACCGGCAATCGGAAAGATTAAGGCTGCAGAGTTGAATACAAAAACAGTAGAAAACCTATTCCGTGACATGCATGCCAATGGATTCGGTGCTGGCACTATAAGAATTACTCGTGCAGCGCTATCAGCGGCATATAACGATGCAGTGCGTTTAGGGGATTTGGTGCGAAACCCTGTACGCAATACAAAGATGCCAAATGTCACTGCTAAGACTACAAAGCCACTTCCTCGTGCTGATTGGGAGAAGGTTTACCTAGAGGCCATGAAAAATCCACGAATGCATGCACGTATTGAAGTTGCTGGCATGTTAGGACTACGTCCAGGAGAAGCTCTAGGACTTAAGTGGTCTGACCTAAATATTGATGAATGCACACTCCTAATTGAGCGTCAGGTTCAGAGAGCTAATGGCAAGGGGCTTGTTCTTAAGCCTGTTAAGCAAAAAACTGCACGCACATTGAAGATAAGCCAAGAGACTGTCCAAATTCTTGTCACTCACAAACGTCATCAATCCCTAAATAAGGCTAAGTGGGCTGAAGATAATGACCTCATCTTCCCTAATACTGTCGGAAAGCTTGGCGATGAGAAGAGTGACCGATTGGCTTTTAAGAATCTCCTAGGTGCGGCAGGAGTGCCAGATTGTCAGCTTTACCAACTTCGCAAAACTGCGTTTACAGCGATGGCGGGTCAGACTGATCTAAAGACTTTAATGGAATTCTCTGGGCACACCCAAGTTTCAACAGTCATAGGTAATTATGTATTTGCAACTAGCGAATCAATGGAGTCAGCGATCAAAAGAATGGATCAATTACGCCCGGCGCTTTCGAGTTAATTCTTAAGCAAGGTGATCATGCAAAGTACGACTGTACTAAAGGCGAGAATCCAGGTCGCCGTTTTAAGTCCTTTAGTAGCTTGGTTTAACTCCCAAGCTGCTCTAGCTTGCATCTCTGCCATGGCCGCTCGATTTTCACCACCAGATTCAGGATGATTCTTACGAACTTGCTCAATTAGATCGGTCCAAACTTTGGGGAGTTCGTTTTGAAAAAACTTTTTCATACCCTGGGTACCTTTGATCCATCGGGAAGTCGATGAGTTTTACCTTTAACTACACCATCTTTAGGCGGATTAAAATGGTTGTAGAGCGACATAGAAAGTGCTCTAGTCATCATCCGTTGGAAATCTGGCTGATTGAAGAAAGCCTTGAATAGGTCTTCATTTGCCTCATGACGTTCGATTAGCCCATCAGCTACCAGGGGAACGAAGTGCATTTCAAAATTGTCATAGTCGTTTGCTCGCGCAACTTCCATAAGATCTGGATCATTCGCATAATGCTGTTGCTGCTGTTCAAACCAAATTCGGTCAGCATCAGTAAGGTTTAATCCAAACCTTTCATTCAAGTCCGCAATTAATCGAGAAAGTAGCTCTGTCTCATCCTCTTGCTTCCCGCCTGCGCTCTCGCTAATTGCTGGATCCATTGGATCTTCAGATCCATGCACTAATGAGAGGTCCTCATTCTGTGAAATTATCTGCGTGCGAAGATGAGTCAATACAACTGAATCATCGATATCGACAGTTCCGCCGCCACTTCCTAGTAACAAGCGACGCTCTAACATTTTGGTGTAGTAATACAACTCTTCAAGTTCAGGATCTTTGAACGGAATAATTTGGGCTAAGAATGAGTAGGCCGCAACATAATTCCGACACAGACTCTTGAAATCATTTTTCGACTCATCGTCAAGCAAGTTCCATCGCTCTACTGCAGTATCCGTATTAGCTTTAAGGGCCGAGCTTCCAGCGGTTGTCGCCTTCAAAATTCCGTCAACCGCAAGGCGCATTTCATCCTTGTGAAGGATATTCACAGCCATTAAACGTTGCTGCAGGTTGTACAAGATATTTGGGTCGGTAGGCACAGCCGTGGTCTCTTCGTAGTACGGCCTAAAGGCCTCTTGGATCTCCTCAGCGTCATTAACAAAATCGAGAACAAAAGTATCTTCTTTATCGGGATGAATTCGATTCAGCCGGGACAAAGTTTGCACCGCTGAAATTCCATTGAGTTTCTTATCGACATACATAGTGTGAAGCAGTGGCTGGTCAAACCCAGTTTGATACTTCTCGGCGACCACAAGGACCTGGTAAGACTTTGCAAATTCTTCTGGAATTGCGGAGCTCTTAATGGAATTCATCAGGTACTCCGTGTATTCCGAACCCTTAACATCCGGATCGTAGACCGTGCCCGAGAAGGCCACCAAGGTGCGGACATCCTTATAGTTCTTTTCTGCAATATAGGCATCTATGGCTTGCTTATATCGCACTGCATGAAGCCGTGATCTGGTCACAACCATTGCTTTGGCGGATCCATCAATCTTCTTCGCTGTATTTACCCTGAAGTGCTCAACAATAATCTCGGCCTTTTGAGCGAGGTTTGTTGGATGAAGCGACGCGTAACGGGCAAGAGCAGATGCGGCTTTCCCCTTGGGAACTTCAAGGTCAGAGGCTCCCAAATTATTTGCAAGTTTGTAATACGTTTTGTAAGTCGTGTAATTCTTTAGGACATCGAGAATGTATTGCTCCTCGATGGCTTGTCTCATTGAATATTGATGGAAAGCGACATAGACCGGCTCACCAGTAGCAGATACAACCTTTTCACCAAAGAGTTCCAAGGTTTTGGACTTAGGGGTTGCAGTGAAGGCAAAGAAAGTGATGTTCTCTGCTTTGCCTCGCGCTGATACTGATTTCTCTAACAAATCATCGAAACTATCTTCGATAGTCGTGTTTAAAGCATCGAATTCTTCAGCAGCCAAAAGCGCATCAGCAGTGCTTTCTCCACTTAGGACTAGCTTTAAGTCTTTTGCGGTATCACCTGATTGTCCCGAGTGTGCTTCATCTACAATTATTGCAAACCTTGTTCCTGCAAGCTCGGTCGCAGATTTAGCAACCACTGGGAAGGTTTGTATCGTAGTGATAATTATTCGTGTAGCTTTCGTTTCCAATGCTTCTCGAAGTTGAGCGTTCTTGCTTCCTGCATCCTCGCGCACAGAAACTATGGATCCGGGCTGGTGCTCAAAGGATGCAACGGTATCCCGCAATTGTCGATCGAGAACTCTTCGATCAGTGACAACTATGACCTTGTCATACAAGGGTTCATTGGGACTAATTCCCTTCGCCGCAATAGGACTATTTGAATCAATTTCTGCAGGAGAATGTAAAACGGATAAACGATGGGCAAGCCAACTGATGGTGTTGGACTTTCCACTGCCTGCCGAGTGTTGTGCAAGGCGATTAATTCCTGGACCAGAAGTAGACGTTGCCTCCACCATCGTCTCAACAGCATGCCATTGATGGAAACGAGGGAAGATTACAGTCTTCTCACCGGTCTTCTTGCCAGTAGCTTCATCAACTTTATAGGAGACGTGTATATAGGAACCAAGGATTCTTAGCCAATTATCACGCTGAAGGACTTGATGCCAAAAATATCTTGTCTTCTCGCCTGCTGGATCAAGTGGGTTTCCCAAACCGCCTGCCTTTCCCGCACCAGCCGCTCCCTGATTGAACGGAAGGAAAGTCGTACTAACACCCTTCAATTGGGTGGTCATGAAAACATCGTTTTCATCAAGAGCAAAGTTCACTAAGGATCTGCTTCTAAAAATTAAGTCGTTAGGCTTTCGGTCAGTTCGGTATTGCTTTATAGCGTGCTTCACGTTCTGTCCTGCAGTTTGAGATTTTAGCTCTGCCGTTGCCACCGGAATGCCATTTAGAAAAAAGACTAAATCGATACTGTCATCAACATTTGTCTCAGACATTTTAATCTGGCGTGTAACTGTCAGTCGGTTTGCATTGTATCTTTCACGATTGTCAGGAGTAAGGTCGTGCGCTGGTGCGAAAAAAGCGAGTTGAAATTTTACGCCAAGGTCAACTACTCCCTTACGAAGTACATCAATGGTTCCACGACTATCAATCTCTTTAGCTAAACGTTCAGAAAACTTCCTCCAGGCTACTTCTCCACCTCCGTGTAGTGAAATTAATCTGTCCCATCCCTGGCTTTGTGTCGTTAAGATAAATTGTTTTAATTCATCGACGTCAAGCCCGATGTCACGAGAGTAATTTGTACTATTTCCTTGATGCCACCCATGAGTTGCCAAATGCCCTGTGATTAGTTTTTCAAGGGTGCTTTCGTAGTGAGCCAGATCTGCCATTATGCGACGCTCCATTTAGCTGTAACATCAATTTGTCCAGTTACTGCCTCGGCAATTAAGGACGACTTTAACTCAGCTATCAGGCCGATGAATCTCTCTAGACCAGAAATAATTTCAGTTGTCCCATCAATCACTTTCCTTCCACGCGCAACACAATCGAGTTGTTCTTCCATTGAACGTTTCGGTATCTGAACCTGAAAATAAGATTCCGTGTCTAAATTTTGAATCCCGGTCGTTTGGGATGAATGGGGAGTTTGTAGCCCATTTGAATACAACGCCGCAAGAACGAGTGCCAGGTATTCAGAATTCACACCATCGATGGAGCGAATTCTCGAGACAAAATTGGAGCAGACCAAATTTGGGAGATCTTCTGTCACCTGAACCGCACAACCGACTGGGGTTTTTTCTCCGCCTCCCGATCTTTCAAGGAGAATATCCCCCGGCAAAACTCTTCTCGGCGAGAATTGTTTCACCGCCACAGATCTAACTGTTTTTACGGCTCCAAGGGTGAAATTCTTGCGATTGAAATCAGCCACTCTAGCTACAACCACCTCAAATGGAGCTTCTCCTATTTCATCGCCCCAAATTCCAAGCCGTTCGTCTTTTATAAGTCTCTTGATAGGAACTTTATCGCCTGGGCCACTTAAAAAGATATCCGATAGCTGAGATTGAGCGACTTCTAAAGTTGCCGAAATCTGTTGATTACGTTTCTCAATCAACAGATTGTGATGACCAATTTTCTCATCTAAATAATCTGCAATACGGCGTTGCTCATTAATTGGCGGAACTGCAATTCTTTCAGCCTTCAGATTAATCCAAGGAATTCTCATACGATGATCCAGGATTCCATATCCAATTTTGATGAGAGCTTTTTGAAAGCTCTGTATCTGAAAATGATACGCAAGATATCTCATGTCAATCAATTCACTTTGAATTGGAGTCAAAACGTAATACACGGGACTCAGCACGCCGTCATATTGAGATAATCCGACTGAACCAATTATCACGTTCATGCTATTTACCACTATGTCTCCTTTTCGGACAACCGAGTATCTGGTTATGTCCTCTGAGGCATTATTTCCAATCGCTCCTTTATCTTCGTAAAGAATTACACCTCTGGCAGCAGTTAAAGAGAGTACCTGAGTTAACTTAACTGGATCATTTTTTTCATTTCGCAGACGGACCAAATTACCAAGAGGCATGAATTTAATATTTTCTGAAAAAGATTTAGCCCATTTCGGCTGATCACTCTGATCTTTCTTCATCTCAAATCTCTTATCAAATCCTGGATCTGTTGTTCAAGAGATTCGATCTCTCCCCTGATCTCTGCAACAGGCCTTGGTCTTGTATACGTATAAAACTGGCGAGTAAAAGGAATCTCAAATCCGATCTTGGTTTTACTGTGATCCAACCAAGCATCAGGAACGTAAGGTTTTATCTGCTGATTCAAATGTTCATCGGCGAGTTTTTCAATAAGCTTCGCTCGTTGATCTTCTTTCAGTTTTATAAAATCCCTGGGAAGGGGGATATTTTCATTGTCTCGAAGATCTGTGTCAGGCTCAAAAGTCTTTTTCTTACCTTGGATGGGCTCCGCAGTTGGATCGGTAGTAGCAATTACCTTTAGCGCAGCCTTGACTTCTTTTCCGTTTATTCCAACACTACGGATTGCGCTTTCAGCATCTATTTCCGACGCAAAACTTTTTCCAGATAATTTCTCTAGCATCGTCCTGAGCGCGGCCGGCGCTGCCAGGAGCAGTTCCTCATTTACCTGCCAAATTCTGCGAAGAGGGCGTTCAACGGTTAGACGAGCATAACCAAACTCTTCATTTCTCATAATTTTGACTCGCTCATCAGATGACTTTAGTTCTGCGTTTGCATAAAGACTTGTTATTTGTTCGATGGCGTCCGGAGTTAGTTCCTTACGTTTATCGCCAAGATTCTTGCGCATTTTGCTCCCTAGCTCACGCGCATCTACTAAGCGAATGAGACCTTTATAATTCTTATTTTTACGATTACTAATAATCCAAATGTATGTACCAATGCCTGTGTTATAGAACATCTGGTCTGGCATCGCGACGATGCCTTCTAACAAGTCATTTTCAATGATCCATCTGCGAATTTCAGATTCGCCTGATCCTGCCTGACCCGAGAAAAGTGGCGAACCCGAAAGTATGATTGCAATACGGGAACCGCCTTCGATTATGTCTGCTGTTTCTGAGTTATCTGCAACTGGTTTCATCTTGCTGATCATGTGTTGAATGAAAAGGAATGATCCATCACTGACTCGAGGTAATCCAGCGCCGTAGCGTCCGCCAAACCCCTTAGTTTTATGCTCTTTTTCAATTGGTTCTTGATATTTTTTCCAATCAACACCATAAGGTGGGTTTGAAATGCAGTAATCAAATTGCTTTCCTGAGTGCCCGTCTTCATTATTTAGGCTGTTTCCCAAAGTTATTCTTGTTGGGTCCTGTCCTTTGATCATTAAGTCGGATCGCGCGATTGCCCAGGTCTCAGGGTTGAGCTCCTGACCGAAAACATTCAACTTTATATTTGGATTTAGATCGTGAAGATAATCATCGGCAATAGAAAGCATGCCACCCGTACCGCATGCTGGATCATAAATACTCCGTATTGGCTTTTGCCCTGCGAGCGCTTTTGAGTCCTCGATAAAGAGGAGGTTTACCATTAGTCGGATTACTTCACGTGGGGTGTAGTGCTCTCCCGCAGTTTCATTAGACATTTCAGAAAACTTGCGTAGGAGCTCTTCAAAGACATAACCCATGGCCTCATTGGAGACCGTTTCTTCAGATAGATCTAAGTCCGCGAACTTTCCAATTATTTGATAGAGCAAGCCCTGCTCTTCCAGCTTCTTGATCTTGTCAGGAAAGCCATACTTATCGAGAACTTCTGATGCGCCTGGCGAAAAGGCGCGTATGTAGGAGTTGAGGTTTGATGCCACCTTGTCTGGGTCTTGCAGAATCTTCGTCAACGAGAGCGGGGATGTGTTATAAAAGTTATGGCCAGATTCTTTATTGAGAATAGTTTCTAGGTCGTTGATCTTGCCTTCTAGTGACTTGGACTTTGTAATTACCTTGTCCTTAGTCTTCTCAAGTGCGCACTCAAGTCGCCTTAGAACAACGAACGGGAGAATGGTCTGTCCGTACTCGTGAGGCTTGAAGTCTCCTCTAAGAATGTCGGCGACCGACCAGATAAGGCTGACTTTGTCTTGGAATCCCTTGGGCTGGCTCATGTAGGAAACTTTAGCGGGGTGGGCCGACAAATAGCACCCCCCCAGGGTTAAATGGTCATCAATTAATTGACTATCGAGGTGTTACACCCAGGTATTAGTTATGTCTTAAGACAGTAGCCAATGAGCGGTTACACGATGCCCATTATTGGTACCTAGAAGGCCCGTAGCGAGGTTATAGAAGTCTCGGTGATAGAAATTATCTACCAACATAGAAGTTATAAGAAGATATTTCCCTAGATGAACTAAATGTGAAGTGCTGTGCATTTCTATATTTGATTTGTCTATTCTAAATTTGAAAAAATATTTCCCTAGGGAAATATCTTCTTATCCCAACTACTCCCTGTCATATGCATGTGTGCAATAAATAGTATAAATAAATACCATCAACATGATGCTTCTTATCATGATAAGAGTGAATATTTCCTGTTATCGCAAGGAACTTGTTCGTTCTTATTATCATGATAATAGCCCTATTAGATACATGGAAACGTGGTTGCTAGCGTAGAAATCTGCCCATCGATTAGGCAGTAGCCCAAATAATTGTTTTGCGTTTGCTGAGACAGAATGTAATTACCACGGGAAAATTATAGGTACGCAACTACAAATTGGAGTAACCGTGAAAGAAATTGAAAACCTTATTGACCGCAAGCAAGCCGCCCAGATGTTAGGCGTTACTGTGGCGACTATTGATCAGTTGGTAAAGCTTGAGCTACTGCAGTCGCACAAGATTGGGAGCCATCGCGTCTTTGCCAAGCAGTTCATCCAGGACTTTATCGAGTATCTGGAACAAGCAACCAACGATAAGCATGAGTTTAAGCGCAAAGGATTTGCTAGCTAACTGGCCCTAACCTTTCAATTGTCATCTACTCGCTTTAAGCTAGCGATATGGCACTTGGAGATAATCGATGAGTTTGCTCGAAAAGGAGTTACTCCATCGCCTAGATATCCTCGCAAAGGCGCAATCTCTCGAATCCTGGCCACTGTTATCCCCAGGTGAAGTTCGTGATCTAGGTATTTACGGCGGTGCTTCAGGTGTTTGGGTTGATAAGACGCGAACCCAAGAGTTCGCTAAAGAGGGTGTTGCCGTTGGGCTTCTGCACACCGGTCGCCACTATGACGATGATATTGATGAGAGTGGGGTTTTGTATCACTACCCCACTACTCAGCGTCCAGAGACCCGAGATAACAATGAAATCCAATCCATTAAGAATGCGAAGTCACTCAAGCTTCCCATCTTTGTCATCCGCAATATCGGCGCTCGCAAGAAGATTGATCTGGCATGGCTGGATGATTTCGATGATCAGCTTCGTATTTGCGTGCTCACTTTTCATGGAGTAAATCCTGATACCAATGCTTATAGGTCGCCCCAAGAGATATCTACTTTGCCTCTATTTGGGCCGCGTAAGAAATCTACCGTTGAAGTATTGCGTGCAGAGCGTGATCCATTGTTTAAATTCAATATCCTCAAACGTTTTCAAGGTGCATGCCTCGTCACCGAAATAAACGTGACTGAAATGCTAGATGCTGCGCACATAATCCCGGTGGCAAGTGGTGGCACTGAGAGTAGCGAAAATGGAATGTTGCTATCTGCTAGCGCTCATCGGGCTTTAGATTCTGGACTCTGGGCAATCAATCCTTCTACTTTGCGGATTGAAACAAAGAAAGACGGGCCAAGTGCTCAGCGCATGAAACTTCTGATCACTGATCTCAGCCACCAATCGGATAAATTGAATCTAGAAGCACTTGAATATCGATATGCGAAGTTATTCCTGCAGGGCGTTACTAGGTAACTCTCATTAGCTAAGTAACTTGTTGATCCGCTTAACTATTGCCTTCCTGCGCTTGAGAAGGAAGTCATCATACGAATACTCGTCTAGGATTTCACCCTCGGTCGGGATCGCCTGAAGGTTTAATAGCTCGACATCCTTGCTTTCAATAATCTTCTTTAGATACTGAGCAGGTGGCTTTGCGCTAATTTCTCGGTTTGTCTTGCCACCGATGAATGCCAGGTTGGAGATGTCATTAACTTGGTTACGGCGAAGGTCCGGATAATTTTGCTTGAGAAAAGCCTTTGGAAATACATGATGGAACTGCAACTTATCTTCATTTCCATGATGCTTTACCGATATTTCTAATTTGCTATACCAATCCTTCGCGCCATCCTCACGGAACGCAATAAACATCGCCTTGAAATATCCGCTACTTACAGTTTTACCAAACAATTCTGCTTCAGTTACATCGAGTCGTCCTAGTTGAGCCTCAAGCCTTGCAAGCAGACTCTCTGCACCTGAGCCTGATCTCAAAGCAAGAAGGTCGGCATCAAGTTTCGATTCAGCCGAACTTGAATAGTATGACTTTGTGTTCGCAATGAGCGCCCAACGTCGCATGGCAGATGATTCAGACTGAGACACCTTGCCATTATTTTTCTCTCCCCAGTAGGCAATTGTGTGCACGATGAATGGGGACGAGAGAAGGGCAAGGGAATCAATTTTTAGGTTGCTAGTCACGAAATTCAAAGCAAAATTTATGTTTTTCTTGGCAATGTCCCAACCAGCTTCAAGCTCTTCTTTACTAAGGGACCCCAGGGTTTTGAATTTAGACTGTCCGGTCGCAGAAATCACTAGACTTTTTACAAAAAAACCTAGGTCAAAATAGAGTCCACGTTGTTCATGAACTTCAGATTGAAAGTCTTGGAAAAGGACTAGCGAGTTTCTCCATTTAGCGGTTATCTGCGCCAAAGCTAAATCTGAACTACGTAGCTTCACGCCCAGAGAGTTAACCCGTATAAAGATTTCTGTGACTTCTTCGTAAGAAAGAGTTGGTTCGAGTACATCCAAGCGATACGAATAATCACAGATCTGGCGAAGTTTCTTCAATCGATCTGAATATTTCGTATACAAAGGATCATCAAAATTGGTTACACCTGCTTTTATGAGAAATTCGGCATCGCTATGACTTTTGAAAACCTCGCTAACATTCACCCAGTTCGTGGAATTCGCCAGCTGTGGGGTAGAAACAATAAAGGTAAATTGATTGAGACGATCCTGGATAGTCTCTTCCTCGTCGTCTTCAATATCATCGTCAACTGAGGATTGAAAACTTGCCTCAGGAGCATCATCAATCTCGGTGATGGTTACCAACTCGTCAGGATGCTCAAGGTTAAAAAGGATTTCTATCTGCTTGAGTTTGCGGCGTTCACGCACAAATATTGGCTCTCCGCGTATCACGCTGGATAACGATGTTAAGCGCTGTTGGCCATCTAGGAGTAAGAGCGGGCGCGTGGTGGAATTCTTTTCGGTTGCTATCGCAAAATCTGAAGTCGGTGCATCCGTATCTGTCTCCCACAACAGAATTGTTCCTGAGGGATATCCACGGTATAGCGAATCTAGAAGGTCTCTGACGCGGGTTGCCTTCCAAACATATTCTCGCTGCATCTCTGGCTTTTGGATGTAGCCCTTCTCAATATTGGCTACGAGCTGATTTACAGACATCTCTTGCTTGGACAATTTCAGTTCCTCACGTTCGTATTAAGAATAATTCTCAGCCAACAATCTCCATCAGATTTTCGTAGTCTTGTTCTAACTGCATATAACTCATACTCCGAATAGGGAAAAGCTTTGTAGCAGTTTCCGTATCGCGTGTATTGAGCGCCTTAAGTATCCCATCGTCT
>JGI24890J29729_1001308_pt1 | contig 11549 bp, 7 predicted proteins | sample FreactcultureFD7_FD_29729 | JGI IMG/M metagenome (IMG submission 29729)
ACATCTAGTAGTGCAATAAATTCTGAACTTTCAATGTAGTCATTGAATGTTTCTGGATAGTACAAGCGCAGATAATCTACAAAACTTTTGCGTAGTGTTTCNAAATCATAACTTTGAAAGTCAGCTTCTCNGTAGGTTTGATAGATTCTTTTCCAATCTTCAACGCCAAATATTGCTGTCTGTCTCGTAGTTGTTGCCATGTCGCTTCCTATTTTTATTATTTATGGGAAAAATAAACTGGGCAGTTAAACGTAAGTGGCAACGCCCTGACCTTGATCAAAAAATATAGCCAATAGTTGAGCATCTTGTCCAGCAACTGTTTGAAGTTGTAGTTGTATCAACAGGCCATTTTGTTGCGGAAACAACTGCAATGATTTGACATACACTCTGGGGTCGCCAGCAACAACTCGTTGTATTTCGTTGTAGATGCTGGCCAAGGTTTCCTGCGTTTGATTTTCAAACAAGTTGTTCCAAAGGGTAGTGCCATACCCTGGACGACCTACCAACTGACCTTGCCGAATATTAAAAGCATTTAAGAGGTCAATTTTGATTAAATCAAAGTCAACCACAGTAAATTTTTTATACTGATTGATAGTGTTAAATCCAATGAATGTGGCCATGCTGTATTTACCCGAAGAAACTACTCACTGCACTACCGATGTCTGCAGACGCAGTGTTTACTGCAGAGCTAATTGCTGATGTAGCTTGACCTTGTAGGCCTGCCAGCACGTTGTTTGCTTGAGTAATATTTGTGGAAGCCGCCTGTGATTTAGCAGTTGACACTGTATATATTGGAGTAGGAATCTTACTATTACCGAGAATTTTTACCACTGCTGCATCTAGGGTTGAGCGATTCACAGTGTTACTGAATCCTGCGGCCTGTTTGGTTTGCCCAGCCAGTCCCCCACCACCCATAAATGCTCCAACAACACTGCCCAATCCTGGTATGCTGCCCAATGACGTCAACGAACTCAATGCTCCGCCACCGCCCAACAATCCAGTAAGTGAACTAGTAATGCCAGATCCGCCTAGTAGGCTTAGTCCAACTCCAATTGGGCCACCAGTAGCAAACGCACCTATTAGTTTTACAGCAGTGTTAATATTTTTTGCATCGTTTCCACTGATACCCAAGGCTTTTTCTGCAATTCCAAGTACTGCTGGACTTGTTGCTAGACTAGTAGGATCAAAATTAGTAATTGCATCACTGAGATTAGATCCTGCATTTTCCACAAAGTTTGTGACTTTGTCAGCTGCACCGCTGATGGTATCGGTAATATTGGTAGTTAAATTGTCAATTGCGACTCCAGGATCTGATGCTATACTTGCAAAGCCTGAGGACTTGGCCAATGAATCAATTGCATTAGTGTTAATAGTGGCATTGCCATTTAAAAGATTTGTCACTGTGGCATTAACACTGTTAGTCACAGCGTTGGTAACTTGATTTATACCTTTATTGATATAATTGTTGACCACCTGCGATGCAACATTGTTTCCTAATTTTGAAGTGACATAACTGTCTACCGCTATTGTACCAAATTTACTGGCAGTAGATATCAATGATGCAGTGGTTCCTGTTACTATACTGTTGACTTGCCTTGTAGTATTGTCAGACACCGTGGAGTCTGCCCCACTGTTTATGTTATTGACTGCACCATTGACTAGTGAACTTGTTATTGCGACTGCAGCTGATGTTAGTGCCACTGCTGGAAAGTTTGATAGTGCAGACTGCACTGGGCCTGGTACACTCAGTGCAGAGTTAACTGCTAAACTTATTGCTGATACTTGTTGGAGGCCACTTTGAGTATATATTTGTCCTTGACTAATTGATGGGCGTGATACAGGTGGCGTTATAACTCCTGTGGCAGTGAGTTGATTGTAGGCATTTTGCATCAGTGTTGTTTGAGCAATATTTTGTATCAGTGGACTCGTTAACAGACTATTCAATGAGTTTATACCATCTTTGCCAGTCCATATTCCGGGCGAACTTAATACTTGTACAAAGTTTCCAGGAGTTCTAATTGTGTAGTTGGCACCAACAGGCCCGTTGAACAAAATAGTATTGGTCCAAGGAAACGTGTGCCCTGTGCTAAAAATACCAGTGTATTGATAAGTGCCAGCCATGTCATATGAGGCCGGGATAGGATCAAAAGTGCCAATGTCGTTAAACGTATAAGGGCCGCCACGTGTAAATCCATTAGGGTTTGGGCTATCACTTATTATTGACAATGTGTTCCACAATTCAGTTGAATCAGGTTTTAATATTTGCGCTGCAATACCAGCAGGGCCGCCACTGTTAGTGATGGTTAGAATCACTAGATAAGTTCCTGCAGTAATCAACTGTGTAATTGATCCTACAGTATGAAAATCGCCCCAGTCAAATGTTCCAACTCCGTTGATATTGACGCTGCCATAATTATCTGTGCTCAAATTCAATATATAATTACCGGTGACAGGAAAAGTTAAATTAAATGAATAAAAATTAGTAGTAATTGCTTGAGGATCGCCGGTCCATACTGCATACTGGTCCATGAATGCACACCAGGTGGGATCGGTTGGTGCTTTGTACCACCCGCCAATGGATTGCCAGGTAAATGTAGTGCCTGGTATGCCAGTTACTGTATAGTATTGCACCGGTGAACTGACAGAAAAAGAAGTTGGTCCAGTGATACTTTCATTGCCATCAGTTATAAATTCACTGGTTCCAGGTTTGAGATATCCTGCTTGTTCCAATTGTTGCGCAGTAAGTCCGTATTGCCCAACTCCAGCGCCGGCACTACTGCTAACTGCATTGGCAGTATTGGTAAATGGAGGGATCAATCCCAAACTGTCAGTGACGTATTGTCCTACTTGAATATTTCTATTTGTCAAGGAAGACCTGCTAAAAGTTAATGTTGTGCCAGTGACTGATGCCACAGTTGTCCCAGGTAGAATCAACATCAAACTGTCACTGACAGTTTGACCTACCACAATAGCTGAATTTGTTGCGGTTATTACTGCTGTGTTTCCAGTGATCCCACCCGATGTTACTGTTGCAGTTGTTACCAATGATGACCCACTGTAAAAACTCAATGTATCGGTTAATGTTATGGTTGCAGTTCCGTTTATACCTCCAGGCGACACCTGGGCAGTGGTGTACGGGTTTGATCCAATGGTTTCATAAAAAGTCAATGTATCCACTGCTGAGTTAGTACCACGTGTACCTGGACTAATTGTCAGGGCTGTTCCATTGATATTGAGTACTATTCCATACCCAGATGTACTGACAGTATTGCTGGCAGTGACAATATTTCCAGCAACACCCGGCACTGTTATTGTGTTTGCTGGCTGATTGACAAAATTTATAATCTGTGCTTGTACGGCCTGAACTTGCGCAGAGCTCAGTGGGCCAATCTCAGGAGCATTGAGATTGCTACCATTGTTGTAACCAGACCCGTCCGACACAATGCCAACAACATTTCCCACATTCACAGGATTTGTTAGCGCAGTATTGATTGACGATGGCAGCGCAGCAGATATTACTGGAAGTCCTGCTACTACCGATAATAACGCAATATCATCTACACCAGCAGTACCGCGATCCAATCGACTTAATTGAAATTTTGTTATTTGTGCTAGTCCACCGCTGAGAGTTTGCCCTGGCAAATACCCTACTAAACTGCCAGCAGCCACCTGTGAATAAAATACAGCATCAGCTTGCCCTTGTGTGGTACCAGTGGGAGCTCTTAGAGTAAAACGATCTCCCGAAGCTAATGTGTAATTGAATATGGCCATTATGGAAAATTTATCCCAGAATCTGTGTTGAAATTATCAATGGCATTGGTGGCAGCCGAAGATACAGCATTGACAGCAGAGATAGTCACATTGGCTGGCATAGCAGGAGCACCCGGGGGAGAAGTTGGTTGTGCAGTTCCTAAATTTACACTGGCCTGCACACCTTGGTTATGATAAGGATAAGGTTCGTGTGTGGGTGCTCGAGTAACTGCACTTGACAATCCTGAAGGATTCACGGTCCATCCTGTTGTGGCATTGAACTGTACATCTGGTTGTATGTAATTGGTCAAGCCTGTGGGAGCATCAACTGGTAGCGTAGGACCACCGTTGAGGAACATGATACCACCACTCAAACTCAGTGTAGCACCTGCGCCCCAACTGCCTAACGTACTGCTTAGTGCCAGACTGGTTCCTGCTTTGATGCCCATGGCTTTGGTAGCAAATAACGTTACACTGCCTTTACTGGCAAGATCCAACTTGCCTTCACTTTGTACTGTGGTATAGCCTTTGCCTTTGATGTTCATTGATCCACCAGCGTACATGTTTATGTCTTGATCAGCATGAAAATTTAATGTGCCCTGTGTGCGTAGATTTATACTGTTGGTCGAAAACACATCCAGGGTGCCTTCCTGCCCCAGTTCAACCCAGGTCTGGCCGTTGGCATGACAGATATAAAAAGCATTGCCGTCATCACTCATGGTAATTTGATGGCCTTTTGATGTGCGGATACGCACAAGATTATTGTTGCCGTCTACATCACCATCGTCCATGACAAAAGTATGGCCGCCACGCCGTCCAATCACATTGACGTCTTGTGGAGTTAGTTTAGCCACACCCTGATCAGCCGCTGCATCATCAACACCGCCTTGATAGATTGCACGACCCGGTGTTGACATTCCATAACAGTTGCTGGGGCTTTCTCGCTGACTACTGCTGGCAATAGGACCACGTATGGGATCATTGATCAAGCCCTGTTGGAACATAGCTGCAGCCACATAGCTATGCACAGGTTTNGGTTGATTAAAAACNTGAGGATCGTCTGCAATCTGTGTGTTGGCAGGATTAATTTCTGTAACTGGCAGNGTAGCACTGCCATTGAAGTAACTGGCCTGCGTAGAATTCTGTGTTGTAGCTTGTGCTTTGGGTGCAGATCCAATAGCAGGAATCATATGATTAAGTCCAGGTTCTGGAATACATCCTATATAATATCCTTTGGTAGGATCGCCTTCGACAAATATACACAACACACTCACACCAATATCTGGCGGAGTAAACCACATGCCATAGCTTTGTTGATTACCTGGAGCGTAACCACCTGTGCCTGTACTGGTTCCAGATTGCGGAGTTACTCCGTAAAAAGGTGGACAATAGCTGACTGTTCGCCATGAGTTTGGATTGTCAGGAGTGCCCGAAGCAAACTGTTCAATGTAAACTTGCAATCGTCCTTGCCGTGTTGGGTCAATGTTGTTTTTGACTACTCCTATATAAGGGCCGTTTTCCGTGGGCATGCCGCCACGGTCAAATTTAAAATTACTTGCCCTGCCTGTACTTCGTGGTAGATTTTCTCCGGCCATTATGCGTCGTCCTGTGCTATTGGTTGTGATGTGTCTGATGTGTTTTGTCCATCAGTTTGATCTTGTGGTGTGTTGCCATTGGTACTTTCAATTCCCCCGTTACTAGTGGGTGATTCTGGAGGAGCTGCGGGTTGAGTACCTGGATTACTGGGCGGTGTTTGACTGGTTGAATTTGGAGCAGGGTTAGAGTTCTGAAACTTTTGTAAACTGGTAACCCAGGTACTGGCATCTGTGGTCAAAGAATTTACCTGTCTACTCAAGTTGTTTAAACTTAAATTATTGATCACTGTGTTGCCAACAATTGCAGTTGATGCAATGTTAGTAGCAGAGTCTGCGCCACCTGTTTGGGGGCGACCGTCGGTAGCTGCCGCAGTTGTGTTGGTTTTGTTGTATTCGATCAATGCACGACCTTCAAGTTCTTGTTCAAATCTTCCTTTGCTAAATGTATTTTTACATTTGACTGCTGTGTATGTGATATTTTCAATGGGTTCGCCATACTGATTTTTTTGGATGTCCATGGTGCCAGTGTCAAGATTGTAATCAGTGGGACGGTTCCAGCTGATGTCAAAAACAATTTGTTGGCTATCATAATTTATGCCGCCGTCGGCATTGAAAGGTTGAAAACTAAAATTACTGGCAGAGCCAATTCCTGGGCCTGCTTCGCCCTGTTGCATCCAGGCAGGATCACCCACAATTTTTAAATGGCATTTGGCTTGATCAGTGGGGCTGCATAAAAAATCCATGAGATTGTCGCCTGCTTCATTCATATAGTCAGGATTACCACCTTGAGTGTGTTGCGCACTGGTTGGCATATAGGTTCTACGGAATTGATCTCTGTGATCAACCAGTTGCTTGTTGCTGAAATTGGCTTGGCCAATACCGCTGATGACCAATCTATAAAGATTGTTGTATTCTTGTTCAAAGTTCAGTATCTGTGTGTTCAGTCCGGTAAACCAATAGTTATAGCTTTTATGGCTGCCGCGATATCGACTGTCTGGAAAATATTGACTGGCTGATTGATTAATTGCATAGGGACTTATCACATATCTCATACGATACGCATAGTCATGCCTGACATGATCATATCCCAGTGGTGTTGCCGACACTGATATTTTGTACCAAGCGGTACTGTTGGTTGATGATGGATTGGGTTTGCACTGACCATTTTCGTCAACAATTACAGATTGTTGGCTAGTTATATAAGTGCTGCTACGCATAACTTGATCAATCAACTGAACCACTTGTGTTCCAGCAGTGACTTGCCAGCCTTGTGTGTTGTAGTCTATGGAATTGGTTGTTGGATTTAGCACACTGGCCGCGGTATTATTGTTTTGCATCGGGGCTGTTTGCGCATTTGTTTGCCCTTGTTTTTTCATCTGGCTGGCCGCCAAATCAGGAGGTGCAAATTCAATAACATACTCATCTGCTAATTCTTGTTTTGTAGCTTTTACTAAATCTTGTTGATGTTGATTTAGAGCATTTACTAAACTTGCAGTTACTCCATTGGTTTTTATCTGTGCTGCAGGAGCCTTGGGCGGTGGCGTAGACGGGTCAGCCGAGGCTGCAAGTGCTGGATTTACAAATCCACGTCCTCCACCGGCTACTCCATTTGCGCCCGATACAATACCTTGACGAGTTATATTAGGGTTACCAAACGCAGCTCCGCCGCCATTGTTAACAAAAGTATTATTATTTGGTATAGTGGCCATAGGTTAAAAATTAAAATTAATTCCTGTAGTGGTGTCAACACCATTGGTCACTGCCAATGTTAGATCTTTTAATGCGTTATTAACCGAAGCAGTGGCTGGCGAAGTTCCTGTTAGTGTTGTGGGGTTTGGTTGAGATACTCTTGCGCCAGGATCAGCGGTATTGGTTTGGGTGGTAACCGGAGTTCCCACCAACATCTGTCCTACTGTACTGCCTGCAATGTTAAAATTAAATGGAATACTGCCTCTATCAGTGCCAATGTTGTAAAAGTGAGCTTGAGGTTTGCCTGTTACTTCGTATTCAATCTGTTTGTTGGCCATGCGATATTTTAAATTTGCTATCACAAATGGATAGTATTTTTCTATCACTGCTTTGGGATCATTTTTAGCAGGTACNCCNTTNGGNCTATAGGAACCAACTGCAGGTGCAACTAAATTGCCCTGTTGATCATACCCGTAGAAATGTATGACCATGCAGTAATGCGCCATTGGGTAATTGGGATTTTGAATAGATGTAGTGGCATTGGTATTGTTAGTAGGACCACTGGTACTTGGTTGCGGTTGTTTATACAATGTATTCACGGCCTGATACAAATTGTTTATTAAACTAATACCATTGGGTTCAACCACTTTGAATTTTATGTCTGTGGCACTGTGGCATAATCCTGTACCACCCAATGGAATAAGAGTAGTGATTTCTAAATCATCCATGTAGTAATCATAGGGAAAAAATTGACTACGGCCACCGACAAAAGCAGTTGCAGCTGATGCTGCGGCATTGTCTGCATAGAGATCTTGACCAGCTGTTTGGCTGGGAGCTGCACCGCCACTTTGCATCAACAACGACCACCGTGATGAATTCTTTACTCCAGCTTGAAAATCAGTGTACTGCTGAGGTGTCAGCAAGTACCACGAAAGTGCATAGGTATAGCTGGCATATTGATCCAGTTGATTTGACTGTGTGCGTATTATACCATTGAAAGTTTGTGTCAAAACTTGTTGAGTGGTAGGACTGTTTGACGGCGGAGGATTATCATCGCTTTGCCGGGCCAGATTGTTGACTCCTGTACCAGACCCTGCACCAGGTAATTGTCCAGAAGGATACGCTTGACCTGGAGTACTGTTGGGACCAGACTGACTGCCGTTTTGACTCAATATTCCAAGAGTGCCAACATTAGTGAATGTGCCGCTGCCCGATGCACCACTGGCATTTTGATTGGGATCATAAGGTGGTGTGGCCTGTGTTTGTGTTATGGTTTTTAAGGGTGCATCTGTGCCTGCTTCTTCAGTTGCTGGTATGGTTTGACCGTTGACCACTGTGGTGTTTGATGCTCCTGAAGGAGCAGTCGGAGAGCCAGCCGGAGAGCCAGCCGGAACAATTCTGCCATCTAAGGTCAGTACTGTGGCTGGCTGGGCAGGGTCTTGATCAAGGGCGCCATCATCTTTGGCTGCTTGTTGATTGGCTGCTATGTCTCCGGAACTGGCGGTTCCTACGGTTTGAGCCAATTCGGCAATTTGTATTTGTTCATTCACTACTGCGAGTAACTCCTGGGCGGAGTTTATTCTTGCTTGAATGCCTGCTACAATAGATGCTGACGCAGCAGCCTTGGCATAGTTTAGTTGTACATTGTAGGTAGCTATCTCTGCGGTTATCTGTCCACGCTCGCTATACAGGTAAGCAAGATTTTGTGCCATATTAGAATCCCAGTGCTGATTTTAGTGTGGCAAGTTTTGGCAAGTATATGGCAACACCTGCGGCAAAATCCAATGGAGGAGCCATCAAGGTATTGGGATTACGTTGATAGAATACCCACCACAATTTTGAATCATTATACAAATCAAATGCCAACAAGTCCGGTCTATACTGATAAGTCAAGTTGAGTCGAAACAGGATGTCATCCGGTTGTTTGGGGATAGGCCTATTGACCATGGTGTCCAAGAAGAATTGACTATACCCGGTAAGATAATACGGACTGGTTGAATCGTAGGCAGCCATTACCAGAAACCTCCGTTCAACAGTGATCCGCTGGCAAAATCTCGCAGGTTAAAGTTTTGACTCACTTGCTGACGACTTTGTACAGGCAATAAACTTATTGATATTTCCATTTTGGTTGGCACATAAGTAGGCGAATTTAGTAAATCTGCAGTGTTTGGCGCAGGGTTTGCAGTTGCCATGGCACCAGGAGGTAATCCATTGCTGGCCAATCTATAGTTACTGGTAGATCCATTTGTTGGCACTGTGCTTTGTCGAACCTGCTGATTTTGTTGATTGGTGCCAAGATTGCTGTTGCTTAGTGCACGAATATAATCGACATCGGCTGGCAACGTATAGTTAAAACTGGTTACTACACAAGGATGTTGTGCAAACTGATAAGATCCAAGTCCAGTAAGAAACACCAAGGGCGGAGGCGATCCTCTTAGATTATCGTTGGCTCCGTAAAACATTTTTGTAACTGATCGGAAAAAATGTATCACTGCCAAAAGATAATTTGCTTCGCTGGTATTTTGAGCAGTAAATTGTGCTCGCATGCCCACTTGATCCACATAGCTGTTTTGATAAAAATATCCACGATAGTTTGAATGTGTTAGATCATAATTGCTGTAGGTAGCTCGATAAGAAGTTTCTATGCTGGGCATGTAAGGAAATATAACGCCGCCAGTGCCACCTTGACTGGCCAATGGCGCCAGTATTCCTGGAATACTGGCATTGTACAAATAATCAGCACTGGGTGCCAGGCTCAATTTAACTCGCCAGTCACCAGTGTTAACTGCTCTTTGCTGACTGTTTATGGTCTGTTGTTGTTGAGCCAGTGCCAGTGTAGCCTGTTGTTGTATAGCTGCCGCTTGATCTGGAGTCAAATATTGACTTGCTGCTTGATTTATTGTTTGATTTGCAAGCTGGGTTAGTGTTGCGGGATTTCCGGAAGTAAATGCATTGACTACATTGGTAGGAATACCTACTTGTCGAGCTACTCCGTTTATAATCTGAGTTGTTAATCCGCCGGCAATTGCTGCTCGTTGTGCAGGAGTTAGTCCGGCAGCATTAGTTGCACTAGTAGTAGTTGAGCTGGCATTAACAGGAGGGCCTTGTATGTAATTATTGCCTACATAAACAGGGTTGCCTTGTAAATCTAATACATATCCTGGGTTTAAGTTTCCATTGGCGTCATATGCACTAGGATTAGCATTTTGATTTGGCACTGCGCCAGGAGAGGAAGTGCCAGTGGCCTGTGCTTCAGTATCGGCTAGTCCTTGTTGTTGTTGAGCTAAATCAGCCTGAGCGCCAGCTATATTTTGATTGGCAATGGCAATGTTAGCTTGATTGGTATCTATTGTGGTCTGTGCTTCGTCGATGTTGTTTTGAATGTCCTGAGCGGCTGCAGGATCTGTGTCAGGATTGGCCAAATTGGCTTGATCAGTTTCAATTGTGGCCTGTGCTGAATTTATTTCTTCTTGGTAGGTAGCAAGGGCGGCGGTATTTTCAGCAATGGTTTGCTCATCAGTCTGAATATTCTCATTGTACTGAACAATTGCTTGTACTTGTGCGTCGGTTGCTATAGGTGTTGTGGCCATGTGTATATTTACCAATAAAATAATCGGCTACGATAATGATTGTGGTTGACAACTGTGGTTTTTGTGCTACAATAAATATACATTCAGGAGAACAACCAGTGGCAGAAACTATCGCTAGAACCCCGGCCAAAGTAAACTATCTCAACAATAGAGATATTCTTAAAGAAATACATTCAAGTAAAAATACATATTGCTCATTCCGTGACCCCAAGTTGGATCACCAGTACGATATTATTTTGCCAGCAGTGAACAAAATCAATCAAAAAACTGTGGCAGAGGCCAGACGCAATCGAGCCGACAGATTAAAACGTGAAGGTATTATTGTAGATCCCAAAAAAATTGCCAACACTGATCTTGTGTTTAGAATAACCTGTTGGGAACATATTCCCATGGCACCTAAAAAGATTACCAAGGCCGAAGCCAAAAAACAAAAACTTCAGGATATTTTTGAATTAGAAATGGAAGACGAAGATCCCTTAGCAGAACTTGTGGAAGTGCCTGTGCTAGACCCCAAACACGTTAGATTGAACTTTCCTCCGTTTTATCACTATCGCATAGATGCCAACAAAGAGCCCTATCTTGTGGGCAAAAGCCACTGGCGGGGCGATTTAGAGCATGGTGAGTTTAGTAGAGATCACGGCGAAATGACTCGCAAGTTGGCCACTATGTTTATGAAATTATGTGAGCGTTATGCCACAAGATCAAATTGGAGAGGATACACATACAATGAAGAAATGCGCGGACAAGCCTTGCTACAACTCAGTCAAATTGGACTCCAGTTCGACGAATCAAAATCGCAGAACCCTTTTGCGTATTATACTGCCGCTATCACTAATAGCTTTACTCGTATCTTGAATTTAGAAAAGAAAAATCAAAACATACGTGATGACATCTTAGAAATGAACGGACTCAATCCTTCGTGGAC
>JGI24890J29729_1001310_pt1 | contig 11527 bp, 16 predicted proteins | sample FreactcultureFD7_FD_29729 | JGI IMG/M metagenome (IMG submission 29729)
TGCTTTCGCTTGTTCCCTCATCGCCCAAGTCCTTCCCGCCGGTGTCGTCAACGTCGTTACCGGTTACGGAAACACCGTCGGTGCCGCCATCTCTTCTCACCTCAAGATCGAAAAGGTCGCTTTCACTGGTTCGACCGCTGTTGGTCGTCAAATCATGGCTGCCGCTGCCAAGTCCAACTTGAAGAACGTCACTCTCGAACTCGGAGGAAAGTCACCCAACATCGTTTACGACGATGCTGATCTTGAACAAGCTGTCTCTTGGGCCGCATTCGGTCTCTAGTCAGTCTACATCTCTCTCTTGCCTTCACACGAGTGCGTGCTGACACTAAGACTCCGTATAGCTTCAACGCTGGTCAATGTTGTTGCGCCGGATCGAGGGTCTTCGTTCAAGAATCAATCTACGACGAATTCCTCGAGAAGCTCACTGCCAAGGTCAAGTCTATCAAGGTCGGAAACCCCTTCGCTGCCGACTCGTTCCAAGGTCCCGCTACCTCGCAATTACAATACGACCGAGTTTCCGCTCACATTCAATCCGGTGTCGACGAAGGAGCTACCAAGCACCTCGGAGGAGCTCGACACGGCGAGGAGGGTTACTTCATCGAACCTACCATCTTCACCGAGTGAGTCTCGTACCGTCTTTCAATCTTTGTCGAAAGGGAACTGACTTTTTCGATTTTTTTCGTTTACTTCCTCCCCAGTGTCCCTGCTAACGCGAAGATTGCCAAGGAGGAGATTTTCGGGCCTGTTATCGTGGTGTTCAAGTTCCGCGATGAAAACGACGTGTTCGTTGAGGATCTTACATTCCAATAGAGAAGAAAAGGACTTACAATTTTGTTTATACCTGTAGAGTTGCTCAAGCGAACGACACCATGTACGGTCTCGCCGCGGCCATCTTCTCTCAGAACATCTCCCGAGCCCTTCGCACCGCAACTCGCGTTCAAGCAGGTATGTTACGGTCTCTCTCCACTCCTTTTTGATCCCGACTCATCTCCACTCATTTACAGGAACTGTTTGGGTCAACAACTACAACATGCTTCACTCTCAAGCACCCTTCGGAGGATTCAAGCAATCTGGTATCGGACGAGAACTCGGAGAGTACGCTCTCAAGAACTACACCAACGTCAAGACGATCAACATCAACTTGTCGATGCCCAACCCCCTCTAAGCGACTTTGTCATCGTCGTCGGTTAGGTTTCCGTTTTCCTTCTCTCTTTTTGGGCTCTCCTCTTTCGTTCTAGCAGTTTTTCCCTCCCTCACACCTCTGGGTCTCCTTGTCAGTTCTCGGAACTCTCCCTTCCTAATCTCGAATTCAATGATGAAACAAAGCAGTACATTCGTTCACATTTCCTGCGTTTCGGTTCGTCTCATCTGCGAGCCTTTCCGTTCAAGAGTCGAGCGCTTCGCCCGGTCGCATCTTTGTCGTCGAACATGCTAACGATTCATTAGTACTTCTAGCTTGCACCACGCGGCGTCGGAAAGTTCGGCAATTGTTCGGGAAAGTGGAGGGAACTGATTTTGCTTCCCTTCCTACCAATTGTCCTTACCACTCACTCGCTTACAATGGCTTCGGACACAGAGAAGCTTCCGCTACTCGACATCGAATCTGCACCACCACCTCGTCAGGCTCGCAAGCGTTCCTTGTTCCGGTGTCTCGTCCCGACTTTGGCTCTCTTCGGCTTCGTCTACCTCCAAATAGCTGCGACGACTTCGGGAGACAGCCCAGTACAGAGCTCAAGATGCGAACAGGTCGACCCTTACGTCCCGGAGCCGCATGATTCCCTTGACAGAAACCGAGACGTCATTTTCAGTCCAGAATTCAGGGAGAAGAGCGCCGGAGTACTTTCGGGTTTCGTGCAAGTGAGGTACGTCGATCTATTTGTATGCTCTGTCCAGACGCTCTCTGACCCACGAGATTCCGATTCACAGAAGTCCTAGTTTCGACGATTTGGGCAAAGTGGGAGAAGACGAGCGATGGAACGTCTTCTGTACGTTCACGTCGTTCGTTCCAAAGCATATCACGACTGACTGAACATGGATCATCGATAGACGAGGTCTTCAAATACCTCAACAGTACTTTTCCGGAGGTTTTCGAAACGCTAACCCTCGAAAAAGTCAATATGCATTCCCCGGTCTTGACTTGGAAAGGATCCGATCCGTCTCTCAAGCCCACCCTACTTGCTGGACGTGAGTTAATTCATAGAGGAAGGAAATACTGGGCGAAAGAGCTGACAAATCTCAACTTTCGCAGATCTCGATGTTGTGCCCGTCGAGCCTGCGACTCTCGATCGATGGACGTACCCTCCTTTCGAAGGCCACTACGACGGCGAGCTGCTCTGGGGGAGAGGCAGCGTTGACGACAAGCATGCTGTCTCTGCCATCCTCGAGTCGCTCACTTTGCTCATCAAGAAAGGCTTCAGGCCCCGCCGTACGCTCGTTCTCGCTTTCGGGTTCGATGAAGAATCGAAAGGAAGGGAGGGAGCTGGTCATATTCAGAAACATCTCGAATCAACGTATGGAAAGGATGGAGTGGCAGTGATCGTCGACGAAGGAGGATTGGGAGTAGGGGAGCAATTCGGGGCAAAGAACATGGCGATTGTAGCTACTGGAGAGAAAGGTTACGTCGACGTCAAGTTCACTCTCACGAGTCCAGGAGGTCACAGTAGTATCCCTCCAGATCACACTTCAATCGGAATCATCTCCCAGCTCGTCACTTCCCTCGAAGCCAACCCGTTCCAAGCATCCCTTCCTTTCGACTCTCCTGTCCTATCATTACTATCCTGCGCCGCCGAGTATGGTCAACTACCGAAATCTCTCAAACGAGACGTCAAAAAAGGAACCGCCGTCGAGGGCAAGAAAGGAGACCATGCTCGTTTGAGCGCTGCGAAAGGGTTCAGCTCGATGGGAAGAGGCCCACGTTACCTCGTGTCCACCTCGCAAGCTGTAGATGTCATTCAGGGAGGCGTCAAGGTGAATGCACTCCCAGAATCAGTGACCGTGGTCGCCAACTATCGAGTTGCCATCGGCTCTGAAATTCAAGTTCGCCTTCGTTCCTCCACTCTACCGCTTCTCAGACTGATACAACTGATGCGAACCTTTCTTTATCTTCGACAGGACGTCAAGGATCACATCACGAAGCTCGTCCACTCTCTCGCTGATCAATTCGACCTTTCAGTCGATCTCTTAGGCTCGAAGCGCTCTTCGCCAGCGCAGGTCGGATCAACCGAGCTCGGGTTCACCCTTTCAGAAGAACCTGGAAGTGCTGCTCACCTAAAGGTGGTCAGTATCAAGTGCGTTTTTCCATCCTNCCTTTGCCATTTTTCTACACCCGTACTCACTCCTTGCTGTGCCCCGACAGCGAGCTGCCCGTGGCCCCAGTCTCGCCTACGACAGGATCGAAAGCCTGGGAAGTCCTCAGCGGAACGATCAAACACACTATGAATCGCTCAAAGGGAGAGCTCATCGTCAGTCCGGGCATCATGTCGGGAAACACAGACACCAGGTGAGCATCCCAACTTCCCCTTGACCGACTGAAAGACTGAAAGTTACGTTTGAAGGTATTATTGGAATCTCTCGCGCAACATTTTCCGATTCACCCCTATGAATCGACAGTTGTCGATTAACCTTCACACAGTCGACGAGCGCTTGTGGTTCAACGACCATATCGACGCTATCTGGTTCTATCACGAACTCATCAGAAGTTACGACGAAGCGGAACTGTAGTGTCGGGAAACGAAAGATTGTACGAATGCAAAGGAAACAAGTGTCTGAAGAACAACGAATAAGGAGAGAGAGAGGGACTACGATGCGAAACAAAGATTAGGATTGTACGACTAATAAGAAAGAATTGCGAAAGGGAAGTAAGGTCATCGTATACGGAAGCTCATGAGGAACCCGATGAAACAGAGAGTCGCGATCAAATAAAATCCTATTTGAGGTTGAGGATTCGATTTGTCAGAGATGGACGCCGCAAAGACGTATCCACCGAGAAGAGGACCTGTGAGAAATGACATGAGTCAAAATAAGACAAGATTGCGAAAGCTTAGAAAAGAACTCACCAAGGAAACGAGCGAAAGAGACTGCACTTTGAGCGAGTCCATTGGCGAGAGGGACATATTCGGGAGGAGTAAGGAGGTTGATGAGAACCATAACGGCGGTGTAGGCACAAGCATTTGCAAGGTAACGAATTGCCGTCAAGACGACCATTCCCAAGATCACCCATGTGTTCTCCCCGTCGACGATAATGAGACCTCGTAGTTCTGGTACTAGGAAGTACACTGGAACGTAGAGGAACAAGCCCAATCGAAACATTGCGAGACTATCGAATCAGAGTTCCGTCAGTTCAGATTGTTCAAGTTCGAGCATTCAGAGACAGTGTGAACATACTGAGTGAGGGGTCCACCTGGAGGCCCGACAGAAGGGTAAAATCGGAATTGCCTGTGTGCGCTGGAAGGTTAGCGAAAGCAGAGCAAGGCGATTGAGGATTTTTGAGCTCGCCAGACAAGACTGAAAAAGAACATAGATCCGATGAGCAGGGCATAGTGACTAGCTTCGAGACCCAATCCACCACTTGCGATAGGAGCAACGAGGAAAGCGGTAAAGAGCTGATCGTTTGTTGTTCCGTGTAATGCGAGAAGACTGTACTGAAGAATGAGGAACTTGGGAAGTTGCGAGATTGGCGAAACCTTCTCGAGTTCTTCTTCTCCATGCTCGATGATACTAGGTGAACGAGTTTCAGGAATAGCGGCCATCGGGGCGAACCCAGATTCGTCGGGTTGACGAGCGACGGCAGACGCAGATGCGAGAGTTTCGGGATCTAGTCCAGAGTTCGAGAAGATCGAGATTGGTCGAATCGAGGAAGCACCGGAACCTCGTCGAAGGCGTTGGAAGCTAGGTTTATTGAGGTGTTGGCCGAAAGAAGGCATGATTTCTCGAGCAGGAGATCGAACGTTTCGATTCGGAGGAGGTTGAGGGGATCGAGCTGGTGAAGCGACTCCGTCTTCTTGGTCTTGTCTGTACGCCGCCGCTCGTAGATCGTCCATCGACGGTGGCGCCGTTCCGAAACCAACATCGCCATACTCCGAGTTCGCATCGTCCCCGGCTTCTCCCTCCTCTTCTTCCTCCGCTCGCTCATAGATTGAATCTTCGTAGGCTTGACTGACGAGATCGTCTGCGGCAGCTTTTGCAAGGAAGACATCACTCAAGTTGAAAACGGCCTGGTTGTTGGCGAGTAGCAGCCTATTCATATTCGTGTTAGTGATCTGTAACTGTGCAGGCAGACTAACTCGACTGACCTTTCCGCGAAAGAGTGCACCATCTCGTTTTCCGGATCGTACCGATTCGAAGTTGCGACAGAAACCGATCGTCCAGTCCTTCTTCGCATCGACGGTATCCGTAATCCCGATTCTCCGGCCAATGTTCCAGCCAGCGTTGAAGCAGCTACACTCGGACGTCTTCCATAACCGTAAGCGGATCCGTACTGTTTTGTTGGGCCTCGGCGATCGGCGAAAGGATTTCGCTCTGATTCGAGAATCGAGGGAGAAACAGCGGGCGAGTCGTCGTGAGGTCCAGATGGAGGTTGTAGAGTTGCAGTGGAAGAGTTGCTGCCGAGATGAATGGCTTGTCGACCGGTCGCGCCCCTCCATAGATTCGAGACTTGCTCCGTGATCCACTGTCGGAGCCTCGAGACGAAACCAGCAGCAACTTGCATGTCCTTCTCGGTAGGAAGATGGATTCCGCCTGTCATCTCTCCACCATCGCGATTGAGGAAGAGGGACAGGACACCGCCGAGAAGAGTAACGGAACCAGCGACGAGGCAGGGAAGGAGGTAAGGGTATTCAGCGAATAGCTTTGAGTCGGCAAAGAAGGCGTATTTCTTCGTCTACAGTGAATAATGGAGTCAAATCGAGATCAGTGATTGAACACATAGCTGAAAGCGAGGAGACTGTCAGACTTACGGGACTTTCGAGAACTCCTCCGAGAACGCTACCGACGATACCTCCTAGACCCCAAGTCAGGCCTGCGAGAGTAATACCGAACACTCAGCATCTGATCGACAAGACTCTGTAGCAATGGAGCCCACTCACCGACTAGGTTGTAAGCTTTCGGTCGATTCGAATCATCGGTAACATCTGTGACGGCACTTCGAGCGACTCCGACAGCACCTGATACAGACTTCATATCAGTTTGTGTNAATCTGCGTGAAAGTAAGAGAGTGACAAACCGTTNAAGAGACCCAAAGCCAACCTCGTTGTAATNGCGCTNCCCAAATTCTTCGAAGCTCCAAACAGAATCACCGTGATACCGTTACCAACAAGTGAAGCGAATAACACGATCCGTCGACCATGCTTGTTCGCAACCGAGACCCAAAGGAGCGCGGTAAGGAATTGAGCCAAAAAGAACGAGGCCGCGACGACGCCGGACCACAACGAAACAGCAGACTCTCCTCCTCCATTCTCACCGACCCCAAAAGATTCAACCATGCTGTTGAGGGAGCCTCGTCAGTCAATGAACAGATATCAAAGCGAGAGCGGAGGATAGTTTCGCACAAGAAGAGGAACGGTGAAGAAATGCTTGCCGAAAGGAACTCGCCGAACAGAGCAACGCAGCTGTAGACAAGAAGATTATTAGCTATCGATATTGAAGCTCGAGAGAGAGCCAACTTACAGGACGATCATAGGGATTTTGGGCAAAGGAGTTTGAACGAAGGGAATCGGATCCATTTCGTCGTCTCGGTCTCCTCCTCCTGGTGATCGCATGCTCGGATCTTTCGAAGGAGAGCCCATTGCACGAGTATAAGGCGGTACGAGCCTTGCAGGTGCAGTGCCTTGAGCGAAAGATAACCTTTGCTGACCCCCACCAGTTTGTCTCCTCCTCCAATTGCTTCCTCCTAGGCCTTCCTCTTCACTGAGCTCATCTTCTTCATCATCACTCGCTACAGCTTGAGAGAAGTTGCTGACAGACGGCACTCTGTAGGTCGACTTGGGTAATTTGATAGTTGAAGGTGCATTTGGTCGATCAAGGGTGGAAGGGACGACGTCGCGCTCTTGACTAGTTGATAGAAGGTTTCCGATCAAGTTACTGGCTCTCGTCCCGACTGACTTGGAAGGTGTCCGTCGTTTGAATGAGATTGGAGATGTTTGTCGTGAGATATTAGGTGTAGGATCGGGAGATAGAGTTCGTTGTGCGATCGGAGTAGCGTTGTCTGGTGGTTTCAATGGATCGAAGTTGGTCCGTGTTGGAGTTGTCATGTTTCGAAGTGAGGTGAAAAAGTAGAAGCGTTGAACGAAGACGTGAAGAATTTCGCAAGTGACGAATTTTGACGGGCCGCGCAAATTCCCTCAAACGAACGCTCGTTGAGAGACTTTGGCTCGCAGGACGACTCTCGACAACAGAGGAGGTGAGCGAAATTGCGATTGAGGGAACTTTCGAGAATTCCAACTTCATCTTGCGAAAAAGTTCGAAATTGTAACGAGTGTGCACAGTGGGTTTGCGGGGAGGGGAGTGTTTATCATGTGATGAGGGAAGCAAGTGTCTATGGAAGTGATCAAGAACGAGGAAAGAGAGCCAATGAGCGGAAAGGGTAGGGAAATTATCTAAGAGAGAAGCAAAGTGTCTGTAAGTAAAGCGAAGAGTGTCTGTGAGGGGGCATGGGTAACGGTATTATGTGAACAAGGTATTTGTACTGGCAATCCTATCGCTTCGTCGAGCGAGGCTGGGGTATGGATACAGGAAGAGTCAAAAAAGCAGTTTTGCGAAGAAGGAAGAAAGTGTCTGTGAGTTTATAGCGTATCCCAGGCGTATCCGACGTATCGAGAAGGAGTCTGTGAGGCATCTTGCCAGGGGGAGAAACCGGTAGGAGTCGCCGGTTTGTTCTGCCCTCCTGGAGCTAGCGAAGTGCGAAGGCTGAGAAGAGGTCGATTCGGGGGAGCGAGAGAGCGTGAAGGTAGATCCGGTACAATAGGAGAGTCGACATGTGGTACATGAGCGTCCATGGTCGGATAGAAAGGTGCGAAAGTAACTGATCCAGGATGGAAATCGTTTGCGAGATAGGGAACTTGAGGAAGTTGCTGTTCGAAGCGGAAAACGAAACAATTCAGTATGCTGACAAAGCTGGTGAGTCTGAGATTGTGGACGTACCTGCAAGCCATAAAGAGGCTCAAGAGCGCTAAGAGGAGCACTTGCAGCAGGCGAAGGAAGAGTGATGTCGCTTGGAGTCGCGATTGACGAACTCGCTAAACTAGGTGAAGCATCTGTCGACGAGCGGCGGTTCCGACCGAGGAGCTGATTGACGAGGAGGGAGCACCTGGAGGCAGCGAGACGAAGTGCTGGTAAATGGCAAGAGGTTGCGATTGAGGTCGCAAAGTTTCGCAAGTCGACACGATCTCGTTCGAACCCGACTTGGTCATCTGTTAACATCCGAGGTCAGTCTCGCTTCTTCGCCTGTCTTGTACGTCTTTGACTCGCCTGATTGGACAAGGCAAGCTCGAACAGCCGCACTCATTGCTAAAGCGCTCGAGAAGAAGGCCAAATCGGGAGGAGGAAGAGAATCCTTCGATAGAGCCTTTCGTAGCAGGGCATCTGAGTAGGTTGAGTCAGTATCGACCAGTAAATCACACGCGAGAAAACCCAAAAGCTCACCGAGATGTCTAGCAGAGGCTGCATCTTGCTTGTAAGTCGACAGATCGACATCCTTTGCGATCTGGTGAAGACAAAGGTAGGTCGCCTGAAAGACTACCTCAGCGGGAGGTGATGCTCTGAAGGCGCCGTCATACGAGTCGAGTTCGGCGATGAGACGAGTGATGCTGGCCTCCTCTCTTACTCCTCCAGCTTTGTCGAGGTCGAGTACTCTGATTGCAAGCGTCGCAACTGTGAGTAAAGACGAGGTCGGGGAGCTTGCGAGAGGTCGTGTCGTTGCGTTGATACCGGCTGGCGAGAGTAAACCGGATGCGAGGTAGCAATCGTTGGAAAGGAAGAGAGGTCGGCGAACAGAGGGATTGACGGTGCAAAGGTGTGATGGTTCCTTGCCGAGTAGGAGGTTAATCGTGCTATAGAGTGGAACACGCTGAGTAAAGATCGTCAAGAGAATGAGGAAAAGAGCATACGCTTCGCAAGTCTACCGGGGATGAAATTGTAAAGGGTCAGTTCGGGTTGTATCGATTCAGCAAGATCGAATCGAGCATACGTAGAGTGCCCAGAATGTTCTCCTTCGCATCTCCACGTCGAGAGGCGTCAAGTTCCCAGGAAGGCTGTAAGGGTCGACGTCGAGATTGAGATCCAAAGCGGAATTGACCGCCATCGAAACGAGAGAGGTCGTCCTCGAGATGTTGCTGGTATCGCCATGNAGACATGACAAAGCCAAAGTGACTGCAACCTGAATTGTCTCGTGGGAAGCGACGAGGGGAAAGCCTGTCACGTGAAAAAAGAAAGGAGAGATGAGCAAAACCAGTTAGAGCGAAATTTGTGAAACAAGTTCCGCACCTTCGCCTTCGAGCGTCTCTCTCGATTCCGTCCAACATTTGTCGGCAAGTTGAGCAATTTCATCCTCCGCCAACCCAGACTGTCGAATCGCTTCCTCATCTCCCAAAACCACCCTGAATCCTGCTGCACAAGTTGCCAGATACAGTGCAAGCCATGTCGGTGACGCAACCGCTCCGCTAGCCCAGAATGTTTGACAGTCACGAAAGAAGGAGGGTTCATGAACGAGGCGAAATGTAGGGTTGATCGAAGAGGAAAAGAAACAGATTGCGAGGTGAGCTTGAGGTGGAGTCGGAAGAGACGTCGGTACTGCTGAAGGAGGTCGTACTGTAGAGAGAAGGAAAGCGTTGTCAAGTCTGCGGAGCTGTCGAAGTCGAGCATTTCGANTTAGCCTGTGAAAGTAGGAGCGAAAGAAGCAACCTCTTGCTCACCTCGTACTCAAGAAGTGGAGTGTTGATTCCAGGAANATCGACTTGGGGTAATGTGCCGTTGACGAATAGCGAACGAACGAGGAGATGGCGAGAGGTCGAAGAGGAAGGAGAAACGGACTTTCTCGCGAATTCCGGAGGTGGTTGAATGGGAGGAATCGCGATGGGAACGATCACAGGACTGATGGAAGGGGAGACGAGGGCAGGTCGTCGTGATAGAGAACCGATCAACGCTTCCAATGCGTCGAGCTTGCGACGCAGCTGCCTCGAAGGAAGGTCTTCGACATTTTCGCTGATCAACCCAATCTCACCTCTCCGGTCAATTATTGCTTATCTGGATTATCGAGAGGATACTTGACTTACATCCATATCAGACTCTCGTAAGAGCAGGGTTCATCGCGACGCTGACAGCTGTCACAAACTGGACCTTCGAGTGAACAGCGACTCCTCCTCTTTGAACATTGATCACACGCTACCCTTGTCCTTCCACCTTTGCGTTGTCCTGTAGAAGTCTTTGTCGCCTGACTCGAATCGGAATCGCTTGCAGGTTCTTTTGCAGTGGATCTTCTCTTTGTCGCTCTTTGCTTGAGTGGATCGTACTCGTCGTCCTGGGCACGAAGAGCTCGCTTGCCCATACGATCTCTGACCAGTCGGCGAGTGAGTTGGTGTAGGTGGAGAGGTGTTTCGTGACGCGAAGAAAAAGGAAGAAACCGAAAATCTCCTCCTCCTTTTCTGCTACCCCACATCGCTCGCAAAACCCGTCTATTTTCGACTCGAGGGTGCCTGTACTTCCTCGTTCGGATCCGAAATGTGAATCGAAGTGCGACTCGCGAATAACTCACCCGCTCTCGCTAGTTTAAGCTCGTTTTTCCTCCTTGGTTTCGTTCGTCAAAGCCAGGGCTTGTAGCGCAGCCCTTCCTCGTACAATTCTCCACGAAGCTCAGCTCGACAAGTTACGAGAGCGTCAAGAAATGCGAGATGTCGATCTCGCAAGGGATCTGCACCGCCTTAAGGAAGGACTTCCCTTTTGAAGACAAGCTTCGATTAAAAAACCTTCTTTCGGTATGAAAGCGAGGCACGAAGTGGGTGAATGAGATCGAAAAAGCTAAAGTTGGGAGATGGAGAACCCCTGAGGATGTCGACTCCATGAGGTGCAGTCGACGTAAAAGCGAGTCAGTAGGGACGAACGTGTGAGCGTAAGAAATGGACGCGATAGGACAACAAGAATGCATTGCGAACTGCTCGAGACAGGAGTTTTAACGATCACGAATTGGTTGCAACGGGAGAGCCGGTGTTGCTGTTGTTCGATTCGATGACTTTGACGAGCAGATCGGTGTAGTGTTGCCAACTCGATACAACCTGAAACGGTGACTACCGGTGAGCTTCGCTTCGTCGAACGCCGAACAAAGAGAGAATCAGAACTCACTTCGCGTTGTCGCACTGCCAAAGATTCAGAGTACTCCTCGAGAGCTTTCTTGAAGTCGTCGACTTTCTCCTTGTCGAATCGAGCCATCTCTGCCTTTGTGAGCTTGCTGACATCCTCGAAGTCGTGTCGAGCATCGAGCATTCTTCGTTCGGCCTGTCAAGTCGTATCGTATCGTCAGCTTGAAAGCCCGATAGCAGGA
>JGI24890J29729_1001311_pt1 | contig 11518 bp, 16 predicted proteins | sample FreactcultureFD7_FD_29729 | JGI IMG/M metagenome (IMG submission 29729)
GACAGTGTTTGCGAGAACGACACCGAGACACAAGATGGCGATTATCGAAGCGTTCCAATCGAGGGGAGCAGTAGTAGCGATGACTGGTGATGGAGGTAAGCCCCTACTCTGCTCTCGTCTTGTCTGCTTTTACTGATCAAGCCGCTCTTTTACAGTGAACGATGCACCGGCATTACGAATGGCTGATATCGGAGTTTCGATGGGTCGAGGAGGAACAGATGTTGCGAAAGAAGCTGCCGATGTGATCCTCGTCGACGACAACTTTGCGACTCTACTGCCAGCTGTCGAAGAGGGGAAAGGTTTGTTTGAGCTCCCTCACTTTCGACCTTGAGAGAGTGAATTGACCTTTGTTTTTTTCCGATCCGCAGGTATCTTTGTCAACATTCAAAACTTCCTCTGCTTCCAACTTTCGACAGCTGTTGCGGCGCTCTCCCTCATTACACTCTCGACCGCGTTTGGTCTGCCAAATCCGCTGAATCCGATGCAGGTACGTCGAAATTTCGACTCCAGTCCTTCTCTTTCCTTTCACTCACCTCTCTATTTCTCTTTCACAGATTCTGTTCATCAACGTCATCATGGACGGTCCTCCCTCTCAATCACTCGGTGTCGACCCTGTCGATCGAGATGCGATGAAACGACCACCTCGACCGAAGAACGCTCCTATCATCACTCAACGACTTATGTTCCGAGTCATCTTTTCGGCGAGTATGATTATCCTTGGAGTCTTATTCGTTCTTGCAAGGGAGCTGGGAGATGGAAGTGATCTCGCTCGTGATCAAACTATGGTGCGTGATGCTCTCGACTCCACCCCGTCGCGAGTGCTTGAACTCGAGGCTGACGAACATACCTCACAGACTTTCACATCCTTCGTCTTCCTCGATCTCGCCTCCGCTCTTCAAAATCGAGGTCTCAACGTTCCCCTCCTCCAAGGCAACATCAACAAAATGCTTCTTCTCGCAGTCTCCGTCTCGTTCCTCGTTCAACTCTCCCTCGTCTACCTTCCTTTCCTTCAATCTGTCTTTCAAACTCAAGCTCTCTCGATGCGGGATCTGACAGTGTTACTCTTACTCGGTGGATGTAGTATGAGTATTCATGAGTGGAGGAGACGGTGGGAACGGAGAACGGCACAGGAGGAAGCGTGGAGTTCAGCGCAGGCAGTGTAGATTGATACAACTTGCATCCTCCCTTGTCTCGGTAGTCTCTCACGGGTTTCTCTCTTGCATTTATACCTCGCATTTCTCGTTCATTTTTTTGGAGTCCGCAAATAGCATTGAATCAATCAATGGCACTTACGATTGCAATTGCACAGATGACAGGTATGGCGCTACAAGTAGAAGGCTCACAGCGTGTACTGTATTTCGAGCGGGTAGTCGTCGACTTCTCTCCATTTCGTTCGATTCGTTCGATCTCCGAGCACCATCTCCTGAACAGAGAGGAAAGATCAGCAATCTTGTTTACACTCACAAGAGATAGTGTGAGAACCTACAGGTGCAGCCTTAGCGACCTTTCCTCTTCTCGGCTTCTTGATCGTTTTTGCTCGTTTTCCACCTCGACGATAGTATCTGCTCTTGTAAGGTTGCGATACTGGCCTGTGAGAGTCGATTCATCGCGAGTCAGGTCGGATGACTCCACGCACTAGCTCAGAATCGAGTACTCACTCATCGTAATCAGTTCCTTCTTCACTCGATTCCTCTCCTTCTTCCTCACTTTCTTCCTCAATATCGCTCTCATCGACAACTCTGATTCTCTTCTTCCCAGCTTTTCTTGACGTCTTCGGTAGCATAGCGATCGCCCTTTCTGTCGTCATGTTTCGATCAAAGCTCGAATCACTTGCGATTTCGTCCAAACTATCCCTTCGAGACTTGTTTTGAACCGCCTTCGGCTTCTTCTTAGTCGGAGCTGAAGAGGAAGAGGAAGAGATGCGAGGGCTTGAAAGAGCGGGCGAAGATAGTCGAGGCGAAGAGTGGTGCTGTTGAGGTGGGTGTTGATCAGTCTCGTCCTCCTTTGCATCCTGCTCAATCTCCTCAAACCTCCTTCTGTCGTCCACCTCCTCGTTCTGATCAGCTCTGAGTGGTCGATCATCCTTGAGTTGCCGGTCAGCTTCGATAAATCGCCTCGTCCACTCCTCGACAGATTCTCTCCCTCTCCCTCTCGCTACTTTCTCTTTTCCCACTTCTCCGACATTCAGTGCCTTGAGGGACTCGAAAGGTGTATCGAGATCGAGATGTGGAGGTTCGAGTGAAGTTTGACGCGGTACATGACGGGACGAAGCTCCGCCGAAAGAAGAGTAGCGATTCGAAGGTTGAGTAGCGAAAGGATCTCTTTGGTAGTGAGGGGAAGGAGCGGCAGCAAGGAATGGGGAAGGTATAGTCGAAGGTCTCGAAGCATGAGTTGAAGGTCTCGGGGTTGGTTGACGAGAACGAATTTCTTCGGGAAGAATGGGTTGAAATGTCAAATTGGCGGAGGCTGATTGCGATTGTGAAGCGAGAGAAGCTCGTTTTGCGGCTTGTTCTGCTTCGACAGCCTCTCTGTCGTATTCTATATACGTAATGGCGGAACTTGAAGTGGAAGAAGCGGCGGAAGAACCTGGTTTCTGAGGTGAAGGAGGATTATGATCGGCGAAAGGTTCGGGAGTTGCAGCTTTCTGCCTGCGGTTCTTGACGAGTTGACCTTCATGATTGGCTGTATCCTGTCTAAGCTGTTCTTCCTGTTCTCCTATCTCGACACTTCCATCTTCTCCTCGAATTCCCGAAGTCTCTATCTGCTCTGTTCCTGCGTAACCATCGTCTGACTGTTGTGTGTAAGAGTTCAGTACATCTTGATAGTCATCTTGTGCTTCTTGTGATTGACTACGAGCTGTGAGAAGAAGCGAGAGAGTTTAAGCGGGGAAAGATCAGCGAAAATCGAAAGGAGCGTACCGAAAGTAGTAAGAGCTGCTTGCATAGATCAAAGGTAGTGCTTGAAGATATATTGGGCGCGATCCAGAGCTTTATAGTGAGTGGTGAGAGCAAGGGTCGGCTTCATCAATTCGCGATTTCTTTTGGCTCTCTACTCTTCCCTCATTACTCAAGATGGCTCCTACGAACGATCCTACAGCTTGGCACAATATGTGAGTATTATATCGCCGCTTTCAACAAGGCTCTCGCTCATCTCGCTGTTTTGAAACAGTTCGATCAAGATTCCATTTCCATCGGCAGCCAACGCTACTCTCGTCAAGCAAGTGATCGAAGTAGACAAGCCACTGAGACCGTCAGAGCTCAAGAGAAGTTTAGAAGTGGTAGATAGCTCGCTAGTCGTGTAAGTTTCGCTTCATCTTCCTTTCGTCCCTCCGGCTGACGTCTGCCCCTCCCCTCAGTACTTTCCTTGCTCGTACTGTTGCGCAAGCGCGAGTAGCCCTTGATCACGCTCTCTCAGATATTCAGCTTGTGGTACAAACTATGCATAGCTTCGGACCAAAGGAAATGTTGGGAGAAAAGCAAGGGGAACAAGGTGAAGAAGCTCCTTCACTGGAGGTTGGATTACAGGGTAGTTGGGGATCTCTCAAGAGAGGTTGAGCTCAGATTTAGACTAGAAGAGTGAGATTTTGGTTTTGACCTCAAAACCTTTTCTCACAAAACTGACATTCTCACCGCTTTGAACTCAGACATTTAGCAATTGTTGTTGTACTACTAGCAATATCACTCATCTGCAGCAAAGACCAAGTAATTTCAGCCACCTCAACATGAGACTCAGGAAAATCACCTCGTCCTGCTGCAAATTTGATTTTCCAGCTTTTCTATGGCTCTCTCACTTCGGACGTATCAACTTGATAACCCTCAACAGCAAAAAAGGGAGGCTAGGCTGAACAGCGGGACAATCGAGTCTAAATCTGAATTCGGAGATTCCAGATCCATGTCGAGACTGGGTTCAATCTGTAGCCATGAACGTTCAGGAGGCCTGCTAGAGGCCTACTCCATCTGTTCAGGAACAGTTGGCCATAGGAATGCTTCGATTTGAGTGGGGGTTCCCAATTTTTGAGTTCTTCTCGCGCAAAGTTGGTGTAACAAGAATCTCAAAACACTGCTATTAGACTGTATATTTGCTGCTCCATGTTCAGGTAGATAGTCAAGCTGGCAACTTTGAGAGGCTATTCCAAGTGAAAGGCACCTCAGCATTTCCAAAGCTCGCGCAGAAAAAAGCGCGTCGCGTAGGTTGCACTATTCCAATGTTCCCAAACTCACCTCGAGATTTGCCTAGTAAGGCAACAGGACCAAGCTCAGTTTAGTGCGGGGTAATGACACGGAGAAAGTGAGACTTTCAAGGCAAACATCCTTCTTGTTCTTTCCTCTTCTTCTGCCTTTTCTCCTCCACTCCTGCCGCATATCCCGCTCACGTCTACATAGATCTACTGTCTGCCCATTGGCAAACGTCAAGCTGGACTGTTGAACCCAGTTTGGACCGAATGACAACCTCTCCCGTCAGTCGTTGTTCAATCTGTCAAACTCGGGTCAAAACCCATCAAAGCCAAGTATACTTCCAGTGGGAACACTGACAAGTACTTGCGGCTGTAAGATGCCTTCAGCACCCGTTACAAACCCTTTGTTGGGCAAAGTGTCGGTTTCAACCTCGTCGAAGAGGAAAACTCCAGATGGACCTAAATCTGTCTCTCCACGCAGGAATGGCAACGCATTGCCTGATCCAAACTATTTGGTACGTTCTACAACATCTCAAAGACCTTTTGTTGCGGAATTGAATTACGCAATTCTCGAATACAAAAAACTCAATTGACGCTTTTTTGTTACTTTCTCAGGTGATTCTTCTACCTCGTCCACTTCACTCGCATTACGCTATGGGCAGCTGCTAACGCCTTGGATGATACGGCTACCTTTCTCACAGACTACCAATATCAATCAATACGCTCCTACGCCAAATTCACGACTCCTTGACGCGCCAATTCTCCCAAAAGAATCAGTCACTCAACCTCTCACTCAACCTCAAGTAGCTTCTCCCACTACCGCCAGCAAATCTAACACTACTAGCAATGCAACACAACCACGCCCTCCGCCTTCAATTGCCTCAAATGGAACTCCTCAGCAATCACGTCCACTTCCGCTCCCTCTTCCTTCGGAACTTGAAGGAAGTAAGCGTCGTGCATCTGGTTCACCATCAAGAGTGAAGAAGAAAATAAAGGTGAGCCATTCTTACTAGCCTGTATCCTCCCTCAGAGGAGCTGACCTCTTTCACTCTCTTTAGCGTTCACCTTCTCATCCCCAAGCAGCTCCTCCTCCTCCTCCTCCCCCAAAATGCACAATTGGTCCTCACAAATGCAAACCTCCTCCTTCCCCTCCTCCCCCTCTCCCTCTCCATCCCTCCTATCAAGATTTCCTCCTCTGCAACCAATTCAAAACTCCCCTTGTTCGACCGAGTCCACTATTTCGCTCTCCTTCCCCCGAACTCTTTGCTCCCGTTGCTTCAACTTCACGTACCATCCTCTCACCTCCTCCACTTTTCCCCCCTAGCAGTTCCGCCAAATCTTCTCCTACAAAATCTCCCGTCAATCGTTCTTCCTCCTTCTCTCCCTCGAATTGGGAGTTCCTCAATCCAGATGTCAGACATAGGACTCATCTCTCAGATGATGAAGTGTTGGACTCAGATCATGATGAATGGGCAGAAGGTGCAGAACCTTCAAAACATGACATCAAGTCGATACCGGAGCGATTTGAGGAGCGGACTCTCAACCCTTGGACAACTCAACCTGCAGTCAAGTACTGGATGAACTTGAATATGATGGAACCTTTACCTGATGCATGGGATCAAGGACCTATGAGAGCGACAGAGGCAAGGATGAGGAAGGAAGAGGAGGAAAAAGCACAGAGGAGGAAGAAGAAGAAGGGAAAGCAGAAAGCGAGGGAGAAGGGGAAGGAGAGGGGTGAAGGAGGAGATACAGTGATGCAGGGTGAAGGAGATCAGGGAGAATTGAAAGGGAAGAAAGAAAAGAAACCTTTTCTGGAGAGGTTGAAGGAGTTTTATGATATCGATGAACCTTTCACAGATGATGAAGATATAGAAGCGGAACTGGATGCAGAAGGAGCTGTTGGATTGGCGGCATTGGCAAGACCTTTCATCAGGGGGGAGAGGGATAGGAGGAAAAGGCGGAGGGAGANAGGTAAAGAGACAGATGGAGAGAGTTCAGATGNTTCTGATTGAGGGTACAATTGATTCAGAAGGTGGAGAAGGGGAAATAGGAAGAGATAGATTTGCTTGCTTGTTTTGTGGTGTTCTTCAGTCTTACGATAAAATCTCTGGGTTGTGCCGTTGTTGTATAATCCTTGCATTTACCATACTCTCGTTCTCATTCACTACCTCTTTCTTGTCAGTCATCGCTCTTGTATGGGGACTCAAGCTCAATTCGAGGACATTTGTCTTCTGCAAAGCTCGCTTCAATCTCTCAAGCTCGTCTANTGAATGTCACATATCTCTGTCTGTTAATCTGGAGGAAGGATATGCTGACACTAATCAACAAGAAAGAAGGTTTTGATCTCTCGACTTGGCTTACGAAAAGTCAAGGTTTTCTTGTTCGTTGCTTAGTTCTCGAGTACAGTCCAGCTGCTTGCTCTCTCCGCTTGTCAGATACTCTCAGAAGTGTATGAGCTGTCGAGTCGCACCAAACAGTGTCCAAATCAGCAGGTCGAATGCGAGCACAGCAGAATAAAAAAAAAAACGATCAACTGTCGTTCCACGATGACCAGTTTCTNGAGCACTCCTTCTTTGTCTGTCAGACTCTCGGTGTTGAGAGACGGGCTCGGTATCGCTTCAAGTTCAAGGAAAGCGACGAGTAGGAAAGAAAGACAAAAAAGAGAAATTGCAGTGCAGTAAAAGCTAGAGTAATATCAACAAGCAGGAGAGAGAGGGAAGGAGAGAGGGTACTGAAAGAAGCGAGGGTATTTCAAGCGGAGGGTATTAGATTTAGGCAGTGAAACGATTCTCGTCGATAACACTTCCGAGTTTGGCGGATTCGAGGATCCAGTTTTGCGTGACAATACGACGGAGTTTAGGTCTGGTTGAAGCAAGTGCGACATTAGCAAGTGATCGACCTTATTCTTGCACACGACAGAGAAAGACTCACTCTTTCGTGCGATTGTGAAGCTCGAGGCGGCGCTCAGTAGCGTTTGATGACATGATGATGTGAGTGAGACGAGGATCCAAGAGATCAGTGGTAACGTTTCCTCCGAGTTTGACGAAAGCTAGAAAAAGCGAAAACGGAATCAACGCGAGAGACCTGATGTAGAAGAGGACGAGGGTTTACCAGATTGAGCAGAGAGAAGACTGTAAAAGGCGGAGTACAGTCAGCGTTTGTTCAATCAAAAGTGAGAAGAAGGGATCACACCTTTCGTCCGACTTTTTCTGATCACGACTAGAAAACGTCGAAGTTTCCAACTCGTTCTTGATCGCATTCTCGGAGGTATCGAAGTAAGCGACGTAAGGAGAGAAAGCTCCAGTCCACAGATCAGGTTCAAGAGTAGGAGAGCGGGTTTCGAGTCGAGCGCGGCTCAACAACCTCAACATGATGTCGTCCGATTCTTCCGAGTCACCTTCAGCGTCGTCGAGCTCCTCTCCAGCTTCTTCGGAATCCTCTCCTTCAGTTTCTGGTTCTGCTCCATCTTCGTCGGAATCGTGTTGGAGAGGTTGACCTCGAGCTTGCCAAGTTGAGGATGGAGTTGGTTCGTCCATCTCGACATCGTCGTCCTGTTCGTCTTCGTCTTTCCAAGAGTCGTCGATCGTCTCGAAACGAGTATCTTCTTCTTTGACTTTGACTTCGGTAGCGAGATAGTCGGAACTAGCTTGAGTTGCGGGAGTAGCTTGAACCAAGAAGCTGTAACAGAAGCGGTAGAGAGAGTCAGTCAATACCTGCACAGAGGAGAATCACGATGGATAGCGTACCGCTTCTGCAAAGGTTGACGACATTTCTTCTCGATACTTTCCAAAACCCAAGAAGGGTTGACGACATCGACCTCTTTGATCCCGCTTTTCGCCTTGAGCATACCATTCATCTGTTGAGCGATGACCAATCGATCGGAATAAGACGCTTGAGGAACGGCTTGAATGAGTTTCGCTCCGTGTTCGCGAACCTTGTTCTGAACGTCGATCATTTCCTTCTTTCCTTGAACCCAGACAACTGACCACCGAGGAGGGTATCAGTGGGGCACATTCAACTGAGAGGCAAGAAAACAAAGGCACTCACAGACAGTCAATCCAGCGAAAATCTCGGTCGTAACTTCAACATCGGCGAGATCGGGAGCGACGGCAGTAGCTTTTGACGATCTGACACCGGTACGAGCTTTCTTCTTCTGCCTGCAAACGATCATCTATTCATCAGTACGATAGTTGTCTCGAGATTTCGAAAGATCGACGAACGTGAAGTTTTCTCCGACGAGATCACGTTTCTTTGTAGTTTTCCTCATCTCTTGAACAGCTGAGTACGAGTGAGAAGAGATCATCAGCTCGGATCGAATGCTCAGAAAAGGGGTGATAGAGCTACTCACCTTTGAGATCAGCGCAATCTTCGAAGTTCTTATCGTCACGAATCTTCATCGCACCTGTTCGACGTGAGCGTCAGTATCTCGGCACAATGATAGAGGAAGAGCGGGAAATAACTCACGAGGGAAACGAAGAGTCATGTCGGCACCGTAATCAGCTGTCGACGCGTAAATTCCGTTAGTACAGAGTTGTCAGTGAAAGAGAAGCGAAGAGAGTTTACCTCCGCCGACAATCTCAGCAGCTTTGATTTCGAGAACGAAAGAGCTGTGCCATCAATGGCTAGTCAGATTCGGTGCTCGGTCAATCTGAACGAGCGAGATGAACGTACTCTTCTGGGCTGATGAGAACGTCGGGCATCTCGGCGCGAGTGAAGAACCAGTCGGGGAGGTCATTCTTCTTCTTGATGACTTGCAACTTGTTTCCAATCTTTTCCCTGTGATTGCAATCGAATCTTGACGTCAGTCACGTGTCGAAGAGAGAGCACACGATAGAGAGCGGTAGAGTAGACGAACCCAATCCATTTGTAATCCGCTCGATTTAGACCAGAACCGACTTTCGCAAACGAAACGAATCTGCGAAGAAACTTGCCGTTAGTTCACGCAGAATGAGCAGAGTCGTACAGCGGAGAAACGTACCTCGTGGTTCCGTCCGGTTGTTCATCCCTTAATCCGACCAAGAAAGACGAAAGGAGTCCTCCTCGTCTACCTTCTCCCCAATATCCACCAACAACGACAGCGTCGATACTCTCTCCAAGAGCGTCCATGTACTCTGTACGCATCGTGAAGTTCATCAACATCAAACATCAGTATTGATGGTCACAGAAAGCGTACCAGGTTTGACTTTGATCCAAGTTTCGTTACGAGCTCCGAGACAGTATTTCGAAAGAGGATGCTTGATGACCAAACCTTCGCCACTATGAATCATGAATATACGAGGTTAGGCGACCTTTGAGCGCAACAAGAGAACGAGGGAGTGGAACATACCGTTCAGCAACGATTCGTTCGAGATAAGTCTTGATTCCATCCGAAGAATTGGCTCGAACACAATCTGCGAGTTCGATAACACCTTTCTTCGGCGTTAAGATACTTGCGAGAAGGTACTTGCGTCTCCAGAGAGGCATGTCGAGACAAGATATCGCGTGACCATTCTTGCTTTTCACGAAGAGAACGTCGAAAACTTTGACTGCATTCGTTCTCGAGAGGTCAGCTCATGGAGGCAGCGAGAGTTACCCTAAGAGTCGAAGGAGACATACAGCAGGGACGAGGATCGTTGGGTCCGATCTCGTCATGTCCTGGAATTGCGAAAGTTTTGAGGTTTCCGAATGGCATGTAGCGAACTAGGTTTGGATCCCAGACTAGCATCTCTCCGTCGATGATAACCCTTCAGAAAGTAAAACGAGCGTGAGTTTTGCCGGGAAGGAAAAGACAGAGAGGAATGCTTCTCACTCCTGAATGTCTTCGTGAATGAGATCAGCGATGTAAGGTGTGAGTGATCCCTCTCCAATGCCAGAGCCATAAAGGTAGGTGTATTCCTTCGCTTTCCTGTAGACCGAGCAAGCAGAAGTATGAGTCATTTAGACACGAGATGCAACGAACGATTTCAGATCAGGAGACTCACCTCGACCAGTACTTGTATTGATCACCAACCTTGTGAAGTTGAATACGTTCACCGTCAAGCTTCTCTTCGATAATGAACTCGTCGTTCGAGTAAGCTCCGTCTTCGAGAGGTTTCGTAGGATCGACCTCTGGACGACCTTTCTTCATCAACCTCACGATATCGGCCAATCCTCCTTTCAATCGGTAACAGAACATCGGAATGAAAGTACGATTTGGAACGATAGTCGAGTTCTGCGGGCCTCCCGGTGAAATCAGTAATCGCTCGGAGTGAACTGATTCGAAAGCAAGACTCACGTCACGAGTGACTCGAGAAGCAGGATCCCAGAGTTGCCAGCATACTCGCTTGATGTCTGAACAAGTGTTGAAAACGTCGACTGCATCTTCGTGGAATTGCTTGAGAATCGTCTTTTCTCGAACACCAGCTTTGAGATCTGTTCAGTAGGAGCGCTCTGCTCAGTGGTCTTTACCTGAGTGTAGTGAGCGCTGAGAGGGTGAAGAGAGAGCGAACCTCGAAGAATGATACGAATCAACCATTTCATCTCTTTCGGAGTCATACGAGCGATACATCCTTTGATGAGTTTGGCATGAATGTGACTGATCGTGGGATGAGAAAGGTCAGTGCTGTCGTCTCGCAGCCGTACGAGAAGGGCTATAGGCGTACGAAGGCATCTTCTTCTTTCCATCTGCTCCCATCGTTGGAACCGTTTTACTGATTTCGTCGAGAACATTGTTGACATCATCGACTGAGAGCTTTCCGTACTTGGTGACGACGGATGAGCGACTCATGATGACCTTCTCGGCGACAGTACTGAACGAGAGTCGACCAGATTAGGGGAAGAGCGAAGGGACTGAAGGGAGAAAGAAGAAAACTTGCGCGAATTCTCCAGCTGCTTCCTGTTTCTCAGCGTCTTCAGCGAGTCAGCGACCGGTAGTAAGCTTCCAAGTTGGAATCGACTCACATCTGCCTTCGTAGGTACTTTCCAATTCATGAGTTTGCGAGCGTCGGCAGAATCTGGAGGTAAATCGAGAGCCGTGACGATCGCTTTCGCCAACTTTTGCTCCTTCAAGTTGTACGTCCTACGACGGGTATCCCTCTAGAGTTACTCGTTGGTCAGCTAGAAACAGGGAGAAAAATGGATGACGAAAAAGTTGAACGAACCTCTGGCAGAAGGAGGCGGAGGAGAGGGTACAGGTCCATTCCGACTACTTCCCTCCAGCGCTAGTGCTCCACGGTACTATCAGTGTCAATCCTATCACTCCTTGACGGCACGAAGGGAGACTTACTTGAAAGAACTTTGCGATGAGGTTTCCTTTGTACCCTGGCTTCTTATGACTTTCGCGAAAAGCGCTTTCGAGTGCATCGTATAGCGCACAGAGTCCGCCGA
>JGI24890J29729_1001312_pt1 | contig 11514 bp, 18 predicted proteins | sample FreactcultureFD7_FD_29729 | JGI IMG/M metagenome (IMG submission 29729)
CCGCCTGTTTTTTTGACATAATACACGTTACTATTAATGCCTTCATTAAATCTATCTACAACTACAAAGCAGCGTTTACGAAAGACACGCACACGGATAAAAAAAATAATTGATTGAAATACATATTCCCATCTGATTTGCAAATCATTTTCAATCTTGGCTAATGTAATACCGACAATTACGGCTATTGAAGTTTTTATATCAGGGAGCAAAACAATAAGCGGTAAACTAATAGCCAAAGATGCGACCCTAACAAATAATTTCTGTTTCTTATTCATACAAGTAGATATTATACAGTTACTTTTAATTTATATTCAATAGTTACAAAAAGACAAACGGCAATCAATTCATTGTCACCGTCCCGGCCGGGTAAATCTTCTGTTGACATGTCAGGCATTGTTGCTCGTAACGAAACCAGTTCAAAGGTAAAACCCGGGTTGTTTAACTTCAGGATGCCAATAGTTTCAATTATTTTTTTGTTGCGCTCGCTTAGTGAGTTTTCACGCGCAAAATTTACGTTCATTATTTTCATATGTGTGTGTCAGTTATTGTGTATAAAGAAATTATTATTACTTGGTCATCAATAAAACCATAACGTGAAACAATATCTATATTCCAATCGTATTGAGTATTAGCGGCCGCGACAATGCTATCATACCTCGTTGCTTCTCGCTTTGAAGTAGTTTTACACAAATACGTTTCACCTGCTTCTGTTTCTTTTTCACATAAAAAAGCTTCCCTTCCTAATACTTGTAAAATATATTGTTTCATAGTAAATTATTTACACTTTATACAAGTCCACAAAAAACGCTTTACGCGTCTTGACAGGGCCGGGCCTTTCACCATTAAATTGGAATATCTCTTTTTGCCACACCGGTTACAGGTATGCCTTAAAAATGCTTTTTTGTTGTTGTTTGTTTTTCGTTTCATACTCAAATATGCAAATGTCAAATGAAAGGACAAAGTAAATTGAAAAAAAAGTGTTACGGTATAGCCCGTAACACTTCGTTAACCAATTGCAACTTATAACAGAGTTGCCAACTGTTGGCTTTGTTGGTGAGGTTTTCAATCGCACCTACAAGGCAAATATAAAAAGTTTTTACATGTCCTTTCACCTTCAGGTGAAAGGACAATTCATTTTCACATTATTTTATACTTAATGCTTGTGCCAATGCCATGGCCCGGTCAAAAACACCAGCGGGAAAGGTTGTACGTCTAAAAGTATAGTCAGCAACCAGCTGCGTAAATAAATCAGCTTCAGACATATTATTATATCCGGCCGCGTATGGACTGCTTTTAATAAGGTTTATTAATTCTTTCAATTCAGGGGCAACCCTTAAATTCATTCTTTCCGTTCTTTTATGCTTATTCATGCCGGCAAATGTACGTACATTTTAAACACTTTGGCCAAAAAAAATTTTATAGAATACATCAGGGATGCCGCGGAAACCGCGGGAAAACTCTTTACACTAGCCTGATTTTTTGGGGTATTGTCCTTAGGTAGGGCCTAAGGAGCGAACACTGGTAAATATCCAATAACAACCCCGGCTGGGTTGCGTATTGGCCAACGTCCGACGATCGCCCCAACTGGTGGGGTCATCTCAACTTGGTTTGTCAATATTTGGCCATCTTCCAACACGGCAAAGGTTGTCCCGGTTACAGTTTTATTTACGTAGAAACCTGAAGCATTGAATTTATACCCTGCATGCGGTATGCCTTCATTAGCATCTAACCTTATACCTACTTCAGTATCATTTTCCTTGTCAATAGTAATGCCATATTGAAACCCGGTGTTATTGTCAAATACCGTTATAGACGGCACGTATGTTGGGGTAACACCGGGTTCTTGTGCATTTATCGTAATAGTTGTAATAAAGCCTCCATCCGTGTCTATTGAAGCTACACCCCCAACGGAATTATTTGGCACCCCATCCAAAATAAAAAACATGTTTGTGTCTGTTGGTAATGCTGCATACATACCCGTCACCCCGGTGTTAAAACCTATGTCAGCGGTTGCACCAACAAAGGCCCAAAGGCTATCAGCAAAAGCACCACCAGCATTAAGAACCCCATATTGTAAGTCAGACATCAGCAATAAGTTTTTTGCCACACAATTAATAAATTGGTACCGCCCCCGGTAAATGATATGTTATAGCTGGTAACATCTATTTCGCCTGTATTTACTCCAAGGCTTAAAAACTCACCCGGTTGCAATACGTCATCATTTATGCGGGCAACTGAAGTGCCGCGGTTTCTAAATACTATACCGGCACAATGGCTTTGCATACTCCCGGCAACCGTAAACTGTTTTGAACTAAACGCAACTTGTTGTCTTGCCATAATCATAAGCCCGCCCCGGCAAAGTATTTAGTTATAAAATCATTGTCAAAAACATTGGTATGATAGTCTAACAACCATTGTTTTAAATCCTTCCCCTGTCCAACGTTTATATTTAATATACCTAAGTTGCTGGTGTTGGCCTTATGGCCAAACTCTTTATAAAGTTGCCTTATGTCATCCGGGGTTTTCATTAGCTTTAAAACCCTTAGCACGTTACCTGCATTAGTCCAATAAGCGTTTAGGTTATTATATAACTCATCCGCATTGTTTTTGAAAAAAGTTGCATCATAGCTAAGTTTGGCCGGGTCTGTCTTTACTTCAGTTGTTGCGTCCCGTTCAAATTTTAATATTCCTAGCTTGTTAAGCACCAGCCCGCCCCCGGCCAACAGGCCAACGGGCAAAACCCAACCGTATTTATCAGAACCACCAACACCCGGTATTAGTCCCATATTATTTGTTTTTATTTTTTATATAATAGGCAAAAACCAGTAATGATATAACCCCGGCCGCCAAACTTATTTTCCCCTCGTTTCCCTTTACTTCAGTAACAAATTTATTTTTGAACGTTGCCAACCGGTTTAACCAACCTTTTAAATATTTCGCTTGTGACGGGTTGCGTTCTACAATAGCTTTAAAAAAGCGTTCCCGGATATTATAAAGGTTACTATAAAAATTACCTGTTGGCAAAGTATTTATGTCATCTAACATACTTTGTGTCACCAGCGGCCCGTATATACCAGCAACCTGGATTTTTTTAGTCATATCAATAGCGGCCTTTATACTTTTGATTGCACCACTACCGCTTGCCCACACAAAATCAAAAATCATTGCGGCCGTATCTTGGTCGCGTATGTCATCCCCTCTCACTATATCCCAATATTTACTTTTGGTATAATCATAATGCAACTTCATTAATTGAGTATTTCCAAAAAGTGCCGCGTTTAAATCCTTTATACCGCTCTTGGTAGTCAAATCATAATTACCCTTCACGTTATCTATTATTGGCCATCCCTGCCAACCGGGGTTAGCGTTTCGGGCTATACCCGCAAAAGTTTCCCCTCCACGGTCTGAAGGGTCATTTACATAACCCCCTTCAGCCTTTAAAACTCCTTTGTAAGCGGGCAAAAAGTCACCTTCCAATTTATCGTGTAACTGGTACCCGCATAAACCGGAAAGTGACTTTTTATATGCCGCTGTAAAATTTGCCATTATGCAAGCAAATCCTTTTCAATGAACAGGTCTAAAGCATTATCAAGGTCTTTCGCATCATCCGTTGCTTTTTGTAATTCAGCATACGTTTTTGTTTTCCCGTTCGACAATGAACGTAAAATTGCGGCCGCTGCGGTCTTTTCAGAACCGCCCCCCTTTTCAACCCGTCTTACTTCATGTTCGCCCTTGTCTGAAAGTTTGAACTTTTGACCTTCATACGGGCTTGGTTCCGTGTCTACTGTTTTTTTAGTTGCCATAACTGGTTTTTTAAATGATTAAAGTTGTTTGAGATACTCGTTATAAATCAGAGGATTTTCCTTTGCAAACTTTGCAAGTTTTACAAGGTTATCCGCAAAATTTTCGTCTACCGTGCTAAGGTCTTGTAATGCTTCAGTAACTTTATTAGCTACGTCACTATGTTGACTGCCATTTATAGTTTCTTCAGTATTGCGTTTTACTGGTGCCGGGCTTATACTTTTTTCCGGGCCGCTAATTGCACCAGCGTTATTATATTTCATATACTCCAATTCAATAATTGTGGCAATCTTATCCAAAAATTTTCCGGTTGTATCTTTCTCTTTCCCGTGCTTCATTTTAAACCGCTCCATTTCAAAGTCATGCTGCTGTTTAAGCATTTCCGCTTTTACCTTGTATAATTCATGCACAAAATTAATACCGGTGTTATTTTGGCCGTTAGTGTTTTGCTGTTGCGGTTTGACTTGTGACATACTTATTTTGAAAGTATAAGTATTGCTTTTTGTGTCACCCCCTTGTGCTAATTGCTTTGTGCTTTTTGCCCCGGCAACAAGTGTTACCCAACCTTCAGAAATACTTTCAAACGCCTCATTCAAATTTGAAAGGCTTACATCTATTTCCGTTGTTGAATCCTGCATTTCACCAATGCAGGTTTTACTATCACCGTCATATAAACGCCAAAACTTAACCCCGTTTTTGCGCATCGTATCTAGTGCATATTTTCGCGTGACAAATGCCATGGCAATTATTATTTATAAAAAAACTCAAAAGGAACAATGAAAGGGGCCGGTGTTGGTGGTAATGCAGTAAACCGGATTGATGACGCTTTCTGGCTTACATCTTCAAAATAATAACGCCTTTGAAATTTATTATTCCGCAAATTCTGAACACTTCCAAAATTGGCAAACAGACTGGCACAAGGTTGGCTATCTAACAACACCTCGTCTTGTTTATTTTTTAGGGTTATTAATGCGGATTTCATTTCATTGAAGCCAACCACATTAAATACATCTTGGTCAGTTTGCCATGTATTACCCAAATAAACATTAGCAAAAGCACCACCATAAAACCAAAATTTAATGCTTGTAATAATAACACCGGGTGCATCTAACTGCATATCTTCAGTAAAGTAATAATCCCTGCCAAGTGCCGGGGCGCTGTAAAACTTCATTAGAACCATTTTTGAAGGGGTTCTAACGGGTTGCTGAATGTTAGCATTAAGTAACTCCCGGCCGCTTACATGGCCATCATGTAACCTTTCAATTTTCATAGGGTTATTTTTTTGCGGCCGTTACTCTTTTTGGTAAGTCCTTTTTAATATCCAAATAATAAAACGAAACGACTAAGGCAAGGTTTGCGGTTGGCACGTTTGCGGTTGCAATTACCATGGACTTGGTAAGGTTTAATTTTAACGCATCATACATGCGGAAAGAACCACCGTTTAAATTAGCAATATAAGCGGTTGCGGGTTCCCATTTTATTTTTTCCAAACTGAAGTCAAAGAATGACATTAATAAACTGGTGCAAATGGCAGTGCTTACACAAGCGTTTCCATTTTTTGAATTGGTTAAAGCCTCTGAAGGGAAAATCTCTATACCAAATACAAGTATGTCGCGTAATTCCTGAACATCTGAAAAATTTACCGTTGCACCTGCTGACAGGTTAACTGTAAAATCTATTTCGGTTGTATAGGCACGTTTAACCAATAAGCCCCCGTTAACTACCTTAATCATTGTCATAAGCGAATTATTTTTGTTCAAATATAAATAAAAAAGGGTTGCACAAGTGCAACCCCTTTTTTATCTGAAATAACCGGGCTATTTCTTTTGTCCAACAAACGATGCGTTCTGACGTAAGAAACCACGGAAAATTAAAGCAACATAATTATCGCGGGCCTGTCCTGCTGGTGGTGCCAACGCCAAACTTTCAGATAACGTTACCTGAAGTATTACGTTATCATTACCCTGAAAAGTAATGATAGGCGTATATGTTTGAATCATGCCGGTTTTTTCTCCGGGGTGGTCATCATCCTGATAAGCATTATTGCTTGCCGCGGTACTCACATTTAAACCTTGTTGAGCGGTTCCAACATGTTTAAACCTTGTGCAATCCAATTGAGGTATTGATTGAATACCGTTTTTGGTCATTGTAAATTGACCGGTTTCATATATCGCGTTCAGGTTTTGACTTTCACCAGCACCAGCGAATATAAATGGGTTTGCATAGGTTCTTAAATTTCCTAAAGTTGTCGTAGCATTAGCGACAACAGTAAATAGAAACAAACCCATACTTGTTACGACAAAACTGTCATTAATTTTTAACCTGTTTTCGGTTACTGTTGGAACCCCTTGGTTTTCCAACAGGTTAAACGTTATGACTTGTGTTGCACTTAGTTTTGACTCTAAGCGTAAATAGCCGGGTGCGTTTACAACGCCTTTCTTTCGGCCGAGCATATTATATATTGCTCTGTCTTGGTCTAATGCGGGGATTTTGCCGCCGTGCGCTTGTGTTACTTTCATAGCGCCTTTCCTTAGCTGTAATGCCATTGGTAGTGAAGTTTATAGTTATAAAAAAAGTTACTTTTTAAAATCCGGGCTTACATTTCAGTTTTCAACTCGTCATAATGACCTGACATATCATTATGCAATCCGTCATCAGACAAATCATTGTGCAATCCGTCATCAGATAAATCATTGTGCAACCCGTCATCAGATAAATCATTGTGCAATCCGTCATCAGACAAATCATTGCTTAAATCATTGTGCAATCCGTCATCGCCTAATTCATCTTCGATTTCACCAAGGTCATCATTTTCCGGGTTGTGCTGGTAATGCTGAACGGCCGTTTCTTCAACAACCGCGGTTTCATCATTCAACATATTATGCAATATGTCATCGACTTTGTCCCCTATCTTGTCCCAACCTTCGCCATCTATCCCGGCCAACATTGGAACGTGCTTTGCAATCAAACTGCTACCACCTTCAGCAATCATACCGGCCCCTAATTCAGAAAGGAAGCCGTGTTTTTTATCCATACGTCTAAGGATAACGCCCCCGACAATAGGTATGACAGGGAAAAACTTTTCGAATTTGCTAAATGAAGCAGGCAACATGTGTACCGCTTTATTTGATACAAATTTGGCAGCGGTTGCACCAGCTGTTAACCCTGCAACTTCAAGGCCAATACTTTTAAAATCAATTTTCATTTTTGCCATGGCAATAATATTAATAAAGGTTATTGAAATAGAAAATTTACTTATGCTTTTTTCGGTATGCTGCAACCGCTTTTTTAACCTTTGCAGCCTTTTCTTTTTTGGCCTTGGTTAACTTTGCTTCAGCAAGTTTAACCTTTCTGTTGGCAACCGCGGTTGCCTTTTTAATGTGGCTTTGAAACTTCTTTAAGCCGTTGCCTTTTACTGCTTTTTTCTTAGCAGCCTTTTTTTTCTTTTTGATTGCCATTGTGGTTATTTTGAATGGAAAAATAATATTTATTTCTTTTTGCTCAAAACAACCGCCCCTAATACGGTAAAACCAACACCCCCAACAATCCAAGGTATATAACTACTTATACCCCGGTGACTAACGTCACCTCCCGGAAGTGGTTTATAATTATGCTGCTTCAGATATTGGTTTGCGTATTGGTCATCACTTACATTTGGCACCGGGTTATTTAATAACGCCTGACCTCCTTTTGTTTTACTTAGCTTTTTATGTATAGCACCCCCGGCCGCTTGCAATCCCTGTTGCGCCAAACTGCTAAGATTATCTACAAGAGAAGTAAAATCAAAAGCACCTACGGCCGGGCCGCTATCTTCAGAACCTTCAGCACCTTCACTTGCATAGTCAGCGGGGTTTTCGCCTTGTTCCCTTAACTGCTGGTTAATTACGGGCTGCGTTTCTTCCACAATACTTTCGCCCCCGGTTGCAACTTGTTCCGCATCTTTGTGCATGCCCAAACCTTTAAACACTTTTACCATCTCAATGACAAGTGGAGGGATAACAGGTATAGCCGCGGCCGCTAATGCTGCTAATGGTAAAACTCCAATACCTTCCATGTAGGTACCATGCAAACCAAGTGCATTAAATTTTGCATGTGCTTTTTTACTCAAAAAAAGTGGTTTATGTTTTTTACCTGCATTAATGGATTTTATAAGCAACTTTTTTATGCCTCCAAGTTTTGACCATATTTTTTCCAAACTGCCAAATTTCCCTTTGTCAATCAACATCTGAAACTTTGTTGCCATGCCATTTAAATTCATGGCTATTAATGCCATAAATGCACCCCGGCCCGCTCCCAACGTCAAAAACATTAAACCCTTTCCAAGTTTACCAAACCCCTTTTTTATGCGGTCATTTATCCGTTTACGTTTGGCCTTTCTTTGCTCCTTGGTTAACTTGCCTATTTCCGGGCCTGTCATATATGCACTTTCCATGGCATCCGTCACACGCCTTTGTATATCGCTTTTCTTTTCAGCAATTAAGCGCCTTTGCTCGTCATATGGCAGTTTTCTTAATTCCGGGTTTCTAACAAATTCGGACATTATTTTTTCCATTTGCTGGTTTATCATTTTACCTTTTTCAGCCATGGTTAAAGGTTCTTCAGTAGCACCCAAAATATAAGTATTCATAAAATTTGTTTTTGCTTTAATAAATGGTTTTTCCCTGTCAAATGTATGATAAACCCCGTCACATATGTATAACACACCACCTTTTTTTGCAACACAATACACATGACTATAACCGCGGGCCGGGTCATATTCCGCATACCTGAAACCAACATTAAAACCAAGGTTGGCTAATATTGAAGCAGCAAACAATGAAAAGCTTTTGCAGTCCCCTTCATTGGTTTTTAAAAAGAAGTGTGGCAAGCGTATATCCTGACGGCCTATAACATCTTTTTTATACTGCAACTGGTTGCGTAAAAATAACCATACCGCGTAAACTGTTTTAATATCATTTTCCCTCTCAAAAAATGGTGCAATCCCTTTCGTTAATACAATCCCTTCAGGCAATGCCTTTTCAAGTGTGAAAATAATATCTTCAGTATCCGCGTCACTTTTAATTAACCGGGGTATGTTTTGAACCTTGGATAAAAGTAACTCTAATTCGTGCCGGGCTTTATTTCGGGTTTCCGTTGTTTCCATATTGCTAATTAACATAAAAAAAGCGGTAATATAAACGGTATACAGTCCGGGACAATTAACGGGCCGCGGTATACACGGCATTTAATACATAACTATATTTGTAAAAATTACTTTTATGATTAAAGTTTTTGTGGTATTAAACGGGGTTCAAAAATCCGTAACCGATTATAAAAATTTCCCGGACGCAATGACCGCAGTGTTAAGTGGTTCTTTGGTTGCGGATATTGTCCCAAATATTCAAAAGTCACCTAACGAAATAATATTGCTGAAGGTGGTGGTTAAACGTGTGACGGATGACAAAATATTGTTTGAATTTGTTGCGAAATATCATGGCAATAATAGCCCGATGCAAGCACCTATGTTAAAGACTGTCACCAGCGAAAAAAAAAAAGTCCCAGTAAAAGTGTTGGCTACATCTAAAGCACCAAAAAACAAAAAGGGTTTCACCTTTAATTTAGATGTTACCAATCGCGGTATAAGAATAGATTTTAATGAAAAGTAACCAATTAAACCCCATATAAAAATATGTCACTGTTTAACCAAAATGCACAATTTGCACAAGAGGCAATGAATAGAGCTGCTGACAATGGAGCAACTTTAATAATGACATTAGCCGTGCAACCGGCAACCGGCAAAATAGATGTTTACAGTCTTAACGGTATTTCTGAAGATAAAATATGTCAATACCTTGGTGCCATACATAAACAAATGGTAGAGCGTTTAAGCGGTCAAAGAATAATAACAGGTTAAAAAAATGCCAGGAAAATTTAACGGCTAAACACACTTCGTGCATCAATCATAATAAAACGCTTCAAGAAATAGGGCCGTTTTCTTGGTAGGTTGCCACACTGTAAGCGGTTGCCCTGTTGTCACACAATACCAATTATCTTCACGCCATGCAAAAACGGTTGACTGTGTTTGTAAGTCCGGGTAACTTTGCACGTTTAATTGTTCTTCAATAGGTTGCTCCATTATTTCTGTAAACTCTTTATAACATAGATATTCCATGTATTTACGGTTATAGTTGCTTATACGTTTTATCTGTTTGGCAACTTCAGTATTTACTTTTACCGGGCCGTTATGCTTGTATGACTGAGGGCAAAAAATAGAAACCATTTTATTTACATGCCGATAGTCAATCGAAAACTTTATATCCGGTTTCCGGGGTTGCACTGTAACAAAACCAGTAATGGCAATGGTTCTTACTTTTGCAGTTGCTTGGTATATTATATCAAGCAATTTTAGCGGCACACTATTTTCATCCCTTCTCGTTTTTACAACAACCTTGGTAGTGTATTTAAACAACTCTTTTTGTGTTCCTTCAGTTGCCTTAACAACATGTTGCCCTTTGCGGTCTGAAATACCTTCGTGCCGCTTTAACCAAAGTTGTATCAACATTTCGCCCTTCATATAACCAAGGGTTAACTTTCCCGCTCTCACTAAGGCCAATTGCTTGTTATATACTTCCATTGGAAGTTTTTGATTTCTCCATACCTGAAGCAGTTGTTTTTCAGTTATAGTGCCATCAATTAACCAATGAAAGTGGGGTCGCAACCCTTTCAAATCCTTATCAGGTATAGCTTCATATTTCCTTACGCCTTTTAGCGTTATTCCGTATTTACGTAAAAAGTCCTGTACTTTCCTATGATGTTTATACATTTCCCGCTGATACATCTTTAAGTTAACAACGTCCGGGGCTATGTTTCTTACTGTCAGCGTTACAAAGTGCGTATCTTTCAGACATTCCACTATTTCACCGTATTTCTGAAGTAATTTGCTGGTGCGTATGCGGTTACAGGTAATACACCAGCGGCAACCGCAATAACGGGAGGTTAATTCGTTGCCCTCCTGTCTAACCTCCAAACCACAAGACAGGGTTTTTAAATACTTAAACTTTAAGGGACTGTTTAACCTTGATAACTCCAAGGCTATGGCATTAGACATGTATTTTGAATTACAACGCCTTTTTAACATTTCGCTTTTTGTTGCTGGTTGTTGGTTTGGCACTGGTGCTGGTACGGGAGCGCAACCCCTGTCATATTCCGGGTTGTATAAAATCCGCTCCCAAGTTTTCATTTTCCCTACTTCAGACATACAACGTATTGAAAGTTAAGGGTTAAAGAAAGGTTTTGAGATTTGCCCCCTGTTGGATTTTCCGCACGTATTCTGTTGTATTGAAAGCCGGGCCTGAATAGGGGCAAAAAAATAGCCCTAAAACGCATTAGGAGCGGTTTTAGGGCTTGTATGTTTGGAATAAGACGTTTATATTTGTTTCTCATATTGTTGCTAAAAAGCGGGTTTCCTTGGTCGGTGCCCGCTTTTTTATTTGTGCTAATATCAAAAATCCCGTGTGGAACATTATCCACATATCAACAAAACAGTAAATTATATCAATTTGGAGGTGAAACCCGGCCGCAACTTAGGACCGGCCGGGGAAAGAACGATAATTTATTTGTGTATATATTTGAGAAAGGTCAATAGCTATACAATTATCATCTGAATCAACTTTTTTATGTAAGGTATTCCAATCGCAAGCGTAATCATCAGCCGCTGAAAAAGTTTCCCAT
>JGI24890J29729_1001313_pt1 | contig 11497 bp, 12 predicted proteins | sample FreactcultureFD7_FD_29729 | JGI IMG/M metagenome (IMG submission 29729)
GGAGCCGTAATCCCAGTTGATGGTGGATTAGGAATGGGGCACTGATGTCGCTGCTTAAAGGTAAGAATATTTTGGTTACTGGAGTCTTGACCGATTCTTCTATTGCTTTTCACATTGCTAAACTTGCTCAAGAACAGGGCGCCAATGTTGTCCTAACTGGGTTTGGTAAAGGGTTAAGTCTGACAACTCGCATCTCAGCCAGATTGCCAGAGCAAGCCCCGGTTATCGAATTAGATGTGACAAATACTGACCACCTTGCCAATCTCTCCACTGAGATAAAAAAGCATGTTCCGCATCTTGACGGAGTTGTTCACTCGATCGGCTTCGCTCCTCAGGCGGCGCTTGGAGGAAATTTTCTCAATACTGCGTGGGAAGATGTTGCGATTGCGGTGCATACATCTACTTTTTCCTTTAAATCATTAGCTATGGCGACTCGAAATCTTTTCCCAGAAAGCGGGGCAAGTATTGTTGGCCTCACATTTGATGCCACCGTTGCTTGGCCAAAATATGACTGGATGGGCGTTGCGAAAGCCGGACTTGAATCAGCTTCTAGATATTTGGCACGCGACCTAGGTAAAGATAATGTCAGAGTGAATTTAATAGCAGCAGGTCCGATTGGGACGATGGCAGCAAAATCAATCCCAGGATTTCAAGAGTTTGAAAGTGTATGGAATGCGCGTTCCCCACTTCATTGGGATATTTCAGATCCAGAGCCAGCGGCCAGAGGAGCAATTGCGCTTTTATCTGATTGGTTTCCAAAAACAACTGGCGAAATCATTCACGTCGATGGTGGTGTTCACGCAATAGGCGGCTAGTAAGCCTGATTTTCCCTCGATTTCACCTCTTGAAAGTAAGCCTGTAGTATCTGATCCATCAAGTGGAGTTAGTCGCTCCCACCTCACTGGCTTCGGCTGGTTGGTCAAGAAATAGCCCAAAATATGGGTTGCTTTTTGTGCGGCCAATTCTCCTTGCAATTGCAGAGAGGAATAGTTATCAGCGACGAGCAAAGAGTCAACGATCGCATCCGAGTTTCGGAAGTTCGTCTGATTGGTTTTTCCGGAGAACAAATTGGCATAGTTCAAACTCAAGCCGCACTTGCAATGGCGGAAGAAATTGGACTGGATCTTGTTGAAATTTCTCCAGATGCAAAACCACCTGTTTGCAAGATCATGGATTTCGGAAAATATAAGTACGAAATTGCACAGAAGGCACGGGAAGCCAGACAGAACCAGACCCATATTGTGGTCAAAGAAATTCGTTTCGGATTGAAGATTGAACCTCATGACTATGAGACAAAGAAGGCTCACATCGAGCGCTTTCTCAAAGGCGGGGACAAAGTTAAGGTAACTGTTCAATTTAAGGGAAGAGAGCAGACAAGACCTGAGATGGGATATCGCCTTCTGATGAAGCTGGCGGAAGAAATCACAGAATTTGGTTTTGTTGAGTTCGCTCCTAAGAAGGANGGCAAGAGCATGACGATGGTACTTGGACCGGTTCTTAAAAAGAGCCAAGGTAGCAAGAAGCCCGCTGCAAAGGCCGCACCACAAGAAGATTTAGTAGAAGAAGTTCAGAACTAGTTTCAACCCGAGTAACCAGGAGGATGCAATGCCAAAGATGAAAACCCACAGTGGGGCTAAGAAGACGTTCCGTCTTACTGGCACCGGCAAAGTCATGCACGAACGTGCAGGAAAGCGCCACCTTCTAGAACGTAAGTCATCTCGCGTCACACGTCGTTTGAGCAATGATGCAACAGCTAAGAAGACCGTATCGGTCACAGCTAAGCGCATGCTCGGTTTGAAGTAAGGGGTAAAGGAAAATGGCAAGAGTAAAGCGCGGCGTCCACGCTGCAAAGAAGCGTCGTACCACCCTTGAGCGTGCTGCGGGTTATCGCGGACAACGTTCACGCCTTTTTACCAAGGCAAAAGAGCAAGTAACTCACTCACTTGTTTACGCCTTCGATCACCGCAAAGACAAGAAGGGTGACTTCCGTCAGCTTTGGATTCAGAGAATTAATGCTGGTTCACGTGCACACGGTCTTACTTATAACCGCTTCATCCAAGGTTTGAAGAGCGCTGGGATTGAAGTAGATCGCCGCGTTCTATCTGAGCTTGCGACAAATGACCCTGCTGCATTTGCAGCACTGGTTGAAGTTGCTCGCCAGCACGTTGTTAATGCTTAATTAGCAAACTCGTGGAACCCAATACAACGATTACGAGCCTTCATTCGCCCCACGTGGAGCGAGTGAAGGCTCTTTTGGGTTCTCGTGGAAAAAAGATCCGCAATACAGAGCATGTATTTATAGCTGATGGACTGCAGAGCCTGCGAAGCGCACTCATACCTAAGATTTCCACCGCCCCGATAATTGAAAAACTTTATCTCACTGAAACAGGACAGGGGAAAATCAGAGCAGAGTTTGCCCAAGAGATCCTTGACCAATATGAAGTGATCATGGTCAGCGACCAAGTAATGAATGCAATGGCAGAAACTGAGTCCCCACAAGGCATCCTCGCGCTCTGTAAGTACCTACCAAGTGACTTGTCGAAGTTTAATGGCACAGGCATAAACAAGGTTGTATATTTTTGGGAGATTCAAGATCCTGGCAATGCTGGCACTGCGATTCGCACCGCAGATGCATGTGGTTTTGATCTTGTTCTTTTTAGCCCAAATTGCGTAGATGCATATAGCCCAAAGGTCATCAGATCAACTGCTGGCTCTATGTGGCACATCCCAATCGCAACTGACATCACCTTGGAAGTATTCGAAGAGTTTGCGAAGAGCAATCAGATTCACATTTATGCCCTTGATGGCGAAGGGGAAAAAACGCTAGAGGATATTGATCAGAGAGCACCTGCCGCATTGGTCTTTGGAAATGAGGCGAGGGGGTTGCCGCAATTGCCAACAAGTTTTCAGAGTGTGAAAATCCCTATGAGGGGTCATGCCGAGAGCTTTAATGTGGCAAGTGCCGCCGCCATTGCCATGTATTCCATCTCAACAGGGGCTCTTTCTTAGTAGTCTTAGCCATTATGACCTCCACTGGGGATTCACTTTCAGCTGACCAGATTGCGCGGGCCAAAATAGCGGCCGTTGACGCGATTGGTAAAGCTTCATCGTTAGACGCCCTCAAAGAAGTCAAGATTGAGCACATCGGTGATAGATCTGAATTAGCAAAAGCAAATCAAGCGCTTGGAAAGATGGAGCCGCAAGATAGAGCCGAGTTTGGCAAAGTCATCGGGCAAGCCAAAACGATTGTTGCTGAGGCCTTTGATGAAAGACAGCGTGTACTTGAAAAGGAACGCGATGCGAAGGTGCTTATCGAAGAGCGTGTGGACGTTTCAATTGCAGCCAGGCGCACACCTAAAGGAGGCTTACATCCGCTGACCGTTCTTACTAATGAAATTTGTGATCTATTTCTTGGTCTTGGATATCGCGTAGCCGAAGGACCAGAGCTTGAAGCGGAATGGCTTAACTTTGATGTATTAAATATTCCAGCCGACCACCCAGCCAGAACGATGCAAGATACGTTCTTTATCGAGCCACTTGATTCACATCTTGTTCTTCGCACTCACACCTCGCCTGTTCAAGCACGAACAATGTTGACGCAGGATCCACCTATATATGTCATATGTCCAGGAAGAACTTATAGGGCTGATGAGTTGGATGCCACGCATACGCCAGTTTTTTCTCAGGTAGAGGGTTTAGTTATTGATAAAGGCATCACAATGGCAGACCTAAAAGGAACTCTTGATTATTTTGCTAGAGCTGTTTTTGGACCAGATGTAAAAACTCGTCTTCGGCCATCGTTCTTTCCCTTCACTGAGCCAAGTGCCGAAGTTGATTTTTATTTTAACGGTCGTTGGATTGAATGGGGCGGCTGCGGAATGGTGAACCCAAAGGTTCTCGTTGCATGTGGAATTGATCCTGATGAATATAGTGGCTTCGCTTTTGGAATGGGTCTTGAAAGAACCTTGATGGTAAGACATGGAATTACTGACATGCATGACATCGTCGAAGGTGACATCCGTTTTACTCAAGCTTTTGGTACTGGTGTTAAATGAAGGTCCCACTTTCTTGGTTGAGTGAGTATGCCTCAATAAATAAGAAAACGAGTGTAAAAGAAATTGAAGATGCCTTTGTTAACGTTGGGTTTGAGGTGGAAGGAATTGAGGAGCAAGGGGCCGACATTAAAGGGCCATTAGTAGTTGGAAAAGTTCTCAGTATCCAAGCAGTTGAAGGCCAGAAGAAACCAATTAGGTATGTCGGACTAGATTGTGGTGAGAAGAAAACCCGCTTTGTCATTTGCGGTGCAACAAACTTTAACGAGGGAGACCTTGTTGTCGTGGCCTTGCCTGGCGCATTGTTACCTGGTGATTTTGCCATTGCAGCGAGGCAAACGTATGGACATACAAGCGATGGAATGATTTGCAGTGCCAAGGAACTAGGCATTAGCGAAGACCATGCTGGGATTATTGTTTTGTCAGAAGGCAAGCCTGGCGATGATGCCTTAACTCTTTTGGAAGCACGGGACACAATTTTTGATATTGCAATTAATCCTGATCGTGGTTATGCCCTTTCCATTCGCGGCCTTGCAAGAGAGATTGCTTCATCCTTGGGTGTTGCATATAAAGACCCGAGCGATGATGTCAACGCAAAGAAATTTGCTATCAACAAAGACGGGGTTCAGGTTTCTATTGATGATCCAACAGGTGCAAATGTTATTTATATTCGCACGCTAAGCGGGTTTGATTCCTCAGCGCAATCGCCAATGTGGATGCGCAGAAGGATTGAAAAATGCGGCATGCGTTCAATTTCACTCGCTGTAGATATCACTAACTATGTGATGCTGGAGTTAGGCCAACCTCTGCATGCCTTTGATTCTGCAAAGGTTGAAGGATCCCTTCATATCCGCCGAGCCAATAAAGAGAAGACATTTACGACTCTTGATAATGTGGTTAGAAATGTTTCAGATATAGATCTTGTAGTGGCCGATAACAAAAAGGCACTTGCTCTTGCCGGGACTATGGGTGGTCTGGATTCAGAAGTGACAGAGCAAACTACTGGGCTTGCAATTGAAGCTGCCAGGTTTGAGCCACTTGCCGTTGCTAAAAACTCAAGGCGTCATAAACTTTCCACGGAAGCATCACGTCGATTAGAGAGAGCGGTTGATCCCGTGCTTTCAGAGATTGCATCAGCTAGAGCCGCAGATCTGCTTATTGAATTGGGGCGCGCAGAGTATGTTGGCAGTTCAACAGACGGTTCTATACCTAAAATCTCATCGATCACTCTAGATCCTAGTTTTGTCTCCCAATTACTTGGTATTGAAATTTCACCTGAAACAATTGCTAGCAAACTCGAAGTCGTTGGTTGCGCAGTTGATAAGAAAGCCGATAAAAAATGGTCGATCACCCCACCTTCATGGCGAGCAGATTTACTGACACCGGCTGATCTGACAGAAGAGGTAGCCCGCTTAGTTGGCTACGACCAAATTCCATCGACGCTTCCCACTGGAAAGTCTGGGGCAACACTTAACCCCCTTCAACTTCGACGACGCTCTGTTGGGCTTCTGCTTGCAGATAAAGGTTATTCAGAGGTTTATAACTATCCATTTGTTAACCAAGAGATGGTTGATCTTTTGGGCTTTACAGGACCAAGAGCTGCTTCATTTAAACTAGCTAATCCAATGTCAGACCAGGCACCACTCCTGAGAACCCATTTACTTCCAGGTCTACTTGAAGCTGCAAAGCGAAATCTTTCCCGCGGAGCGAAGGATGTTGCAATCTTTGAAATTGGATCGGTCTTCCGCGATGTCACTAAACTTTCCACGCCAAAGATTTTAGCTACGTCAAAAAGACCATCACAGTCAGAAATTGAGAGCGTATTTGCAACGGTGCCCGCCCAACCTCTTTTTGTTGGTGCTGTAGTCGCCGGACAGCTTGATCGCGCTGGTTGGTGGGGTAAAGGACGTAAATTTGATTGGTCAGATGCAACAACACAAGCTCTAGAAATTATCGAAGCAACTGGCAATACAGGCAAGGTGGTTCAATCTGATTTAGCCCCATGGCACCCAGGTCGTTGCGCTGAAATTCAAGTCAACGGTAAAGCAGTCGCGCATGCAGGTGAGCTGCACCCACGTGTATTGGAAGCACTTGGTCTTCCAGCTCGCACATGCGCATTTGCAGTGATTCTCTCCGAACTTCCAATTCAAGGAAATATTTCGGCCCCTCAAGTGATTACCATGCCAGCCGCGACACAAGATGTCTCACTCTTTGTTGGTGTAGATATTGCAGCCTCTGACGTTCAATCGGCTTTAGTTGCTGGTGCAGGAGATCTACTTGAAAGCATTGCGTTATTTGATCGATTCGTTAGCCCAGCTGACGGGAAAGTATCTCTTGCCTTCACACTTACCTTTAGGGCGCAAGATCGAACCCTGACGGCAGAGGAAGTTTCTACTTATCGTGAAGCCGCTGTAGCTGAGGCTGCTAAATCCTGTGGGGCACAAGTACGCGCATAATTATGCAAGTTCTTGCATAATTATTCATAACGCTATATCCTTCTCATATGAAAATTGGGGTAGTAGGGGCAAGTGGTTATTCAGGTGGAGAGCTACTGCGCCTGCTTGAAAATCACCCTGATTTCACAGCGACTTATATTGCTGCTGGAACACAAGCCGGAAGTTCAATTACCAGTGTCCACCCAGGTCTGCTGAGTTACAGCGGTAAAAGTTTTGAGGTAACCGATATCGCAAAGATCAATGCTTGTGATTTGGTTTTCTTCGCATTGCCACATGGTGAATCTTCAAAGTTGATAGCCCAAGTTAAAGATGAAGTAAAGATTGTTGATCTTGGGGCAGACTTTAGGCTTTCTTCTAGCCAATCTTGGGAGAAGTATTACGGCGGTAAGCACGCTGGGACCTGGACCTATGGGCTACCCGAGCTACCAGGAAATAGAGAAAAAATTGCTCATTCAAATCATGTTGCAAATCCAGGTTGTTATGCAACGAGTATCGCACTCGCCTGCGCGCCTGCGGTCTTAAGCAGGATCATTAACTCACAGGACATTGTCGTTGTGGCAGCTTCTGGTACTACAGGAGCGGGTAAGAAGCTCGCAAGTAACCTGATGGCAAGTGAAGTAATGAATGCACTGACCTCATATAAATTTGGTGGGACACATCAGCACACTCCAGAGATCGAAGAAGCGCTATCAGCGCTAAATGCTGGTGCAGTGAAAATTTCCTTTACTCCTATTTTGGCTCCTATGCCAAGGGGAATTTTAACGACAGTTACTGCAACCCTTACTGATAAACCCTTAACCACAGCAGATGTCCACGAGCTGTATAGCGATTTTTACAAGAATGAAAAATTTGTCACAGTCCTACCTGAAGGACAATTACCTACAACCTCATCAGTCCTAGGAAGTAACTACACGCAAGTGCAAGTAGCCGTCGATCAGCACACGAACAGGTTAATTGTTTCCTGTGTGCTTGATAATCTCGGCAAAGGTGCTGCTTCTCAGGCGATTCAAAATGCAAACCTAATGTGCGGATTGATCGAGGAAACTGCAGTGAGTTCACTTGGGCTTGGCGCATGATTGTCCTTAAATATGGAGGGCACGTCCTTGATGAATCCCAATCAGATGACCCGATAATTAAGACAATAACTTCAGCCCACAAAGCAGGGACTGAAATAGTCGTTGTTCATGGAGGTGGACCTGCTATCAATCGCAACCTGGCAAAGGATTCTGTAGACGCCCCGATCATCGGTGGGTGGCGAAAGACTTCTGCAGAAGCAATGCAGGTAGTGCAGTCAACACTCTCAGGCTCTGTTCTACGTAACCTTGTTAATCAATTCATCGCAGTAGGAGCAAATGCTGTTGGACTATCAACGGGAGATGGCAACACGATGAGGGTGAAGAAGTTTCTGCCAGAAATTGCTGGGGTCCAAACTGATATTGGTTTTGTGGGGGAGCCCTCCTCTGTAGATGGGAAATTTCTATCGCTCATTCTTCAGGCTGGGTACTTACCGATTCTCTCCCCAGTGGCTACGGGAGTAGATGGAACTGCCTATAACTTGAATGCAGATATAGCTGCAGGTGCAATTGCTGGAGCACTTGAAGCGGAGCAAATCATATTTATTACCGACGTGCCAGGTATCTACCGTAATTGGCCCGATGAGACTTCACTTATTTCCTCAATAACTTTCAGTGAACTTTCAAGTATTGCCCATACATTCCAAGATGGAATGGCACCTAAGGTCAAAGCCGTGCTTGCCTCTCTTGAATCAGGCGCACAACTTGCAAGGATCATCGACGGTAAAAATCCAGAGAACTTACTTGCCGCAATCGCGGGCAAGGGCGGAACGGTCGTAACAAAATGAAAAAGTCCCTTAATCAAATACCCACCACGCAAGAGAGGTGGAAAGAGGTACTCCAGCAGAACTATGGGACACCATCAATTACTTTAGTAAAAGGAAAAGGTGTTGAAGTCTGGGATGAGAGCGGTAAGAAGTATTTAGATTTTCTTGGTGGGATAGCTACAAATATTCTTGGACATGCCCATCCCGCAATTGTTAAAGCTGTTTCTGCCCAAGTTCGTGAGCTCTCCCATGTCAGCAATCTTTATGCACATTTACCTGGTGTTGAACTAGCCGAAAGACTTCAAGATCTGGTGGGGGATCCAACTGCAAGAGTCTTCTTCTGCAATTCAGGAGCGGAAGCCAATGAAGCGGCAATAAAGATTGCGCGGCTTTCTGGACGTAAAAATATTATCTCTACAACTGGTTCATTTCATGGCCGCACAATGGGGGCACTTTCTATTACAGGTCAAGAAGCAAAGCGGGCCCCGTTTTATCCCCTCTTATCTGATGTGAAATTTCTTCCCTATGGTGANCTTGCGGCGATGATCAAGCATGTAAACCGTAAAACTGCGATGGTCATTGTCGAGCCAATTCAAGGTGAGAATGGTGTTGTTACTCCGCAGACAGGTTATTTAGCGGCTATTCGCGAACTCTGCGATGACTATGGAGTCTTATTTGCAATCGACGCAGTGCAAACAGGGATGGGTCGTACCGGTCAATGGTTTGGCTATGAACAAGAAAACATTCAACCTGACATTATAACTCTGGCTAAAGGCTTAGGTGGAGGATTGCCACTTGGCGCAATGATTACAGTAGGAAAAAAGACTCCAGCATTTAAACCTGGAGAACACGGAACTACTTTTGGTGCTAACCCAATTGCATGCGCAGCAGCGAATGCGGCCATTGACTATCTAGTAACAAAAAATGTATTGGCATCAGTGACAAAAGCCGAGATATACCTCAAGAAGAATTTATCTTCCCTTCCAGGCGTTGTGGAAGTTCGTGGACGAGGACTACTGCTTGGGATTGTCCTTGATGAGCAGATTGCGGAGAAAGTTGCCACTCAGGCAGTCAAGAATGGCATTTTGGTGAACTCTCCTAATAAGAACGTTATACGCATTGCCCCTGCTTTGAATGTAACCGCCCTTCAGATGCAGATCTTTATTCGTCAATTTAAGAAAACACTCAAGGAGGCACAAAATGACTAAGTCTTCAAAACTAACTACGGTCTCATCAGAGGCTCGCAAGAAAATAGTTGCCCAACTAGTGAGCTCTGGCAAAATCCATTCTCAAGCAGATGTTGTTAAAGAGCTCAAATTCAAAGGGTTGAAAGTTACCCAAGCAACTGCGAGCAGAGACTTACAAGAGCTAGGTGCCATGCGAGGGAAGAGCTCAAATGGTGAGTCGCACTATGTGCTCCCAACGAATTCTCCTGCCTCTACCTCACAAGGATTATTACTTTCTGTTATTGCAAGTGGAAATACCGTAGTAATAAAGACACCACCTGCAGCAGCCCAATTCGTCGCAAGTTCATTGGATTCTGCTATGGGCTCTTCGCAATTATCAGGAGCAATTGGAACGATCGCAGGCGATGACACCGTTCTTGTGATCGCATCAACTGCCAATGGTGGCTCTGCACTAGGAAAGAAAATCTCAACACTATTTGGGAAGGCAAAATAATGGCACTATGGGGTGGCAGATTTACAAGCGGACCAGACTTATCTGTAGAAAAGCTTTCGCGTTCCGTTGATTTTGATTGGCGTCTCGCCCCTTATGATGTACGTGTAAATATTGCTCACGTTAACGCCCTTCAGAGATCCAAGGTTCTCAGTGATGCGGATGCAAAAAAGATTGTTTCTGCGCTCAAAGAACTTGGTGCTCAAATCCACTCTGGGGCTTTTACCTATAACGATTCCGATGAAGATGTACACAGCGCAATTGAAAGAGGGCTTATTGCCACACTGGGCGAACTTGGAGGGGCATTTAGAGCAGGACGCTCACGCAATGATCTCGTTGTCGCTGATTTCAAACTGTATTTGATTGACCATTTGCTTCATATTTGTGAAGAGGTGGGCGCCCTAGCCGAAACTATCAACGGTGTTGCAAGAACTCAGCTGGGAGTAATGGCCCCTGGCTTCACCCATCTTCAGCACGCCCAACCAATTCTTTTCTCGCAAGAGCTTGCTAAGCATTCACATTCCCTCGCCCGCGATATTGAGCGAATCCAAAGCTGGCTTGCCCATAACTCCATTTCACCGCTTGGTTCAGGCGCGCTTGCTGGCTCGCCTCTCATAACTTCTCCAGAAATTACTGCTGCAGAGCTTGGTTTTCAAAGTGTCACGAGAAACAGCATTGATGCCGTGAGCGATCGAGATTTCGTTGCGGAAGCATTATTCATTCTTGCCATGATTGGCGTTCACCTATCTCGGATTGGCGAGGAATTTACTATTTGGAATACTCAAGAATTTGGATGGGTCACACTCGATGATGCTTTCTCTACTGGTTCATCGATCATGCCTCAAAAGAAGAACCCAGATATTGCTGAATTAGCACGCGGCAAAGCAGGCCGCTTTATTGGCAATCTTACAGCGTTGCTTACGACTCTTAAAGGTCTGCCTTTTGCATATAACCGTGATCTCCAAGAAGACAAAGAGCCGGTCTTTGATTCTGTTGAGCAGTTATTAGTTCTATTACCTGCCGTCAGGGGAATGATTGCAACAGCAAAATTTAATAAGGAAAAGATTCAAGAGCATGTCGTTGCTGGTCATAGTCTTGCAACAGAGGTTGCCGATTTCCTTGTTCAAAGTGGAGTTGCATTTGCTACTGCTCATGAGATTTCAGGTATAGCAGTTGCTGCTGCCGACAAACTCGGTCTTCAAATCCACGAACTGTCTGCAGAACAGTTATCTCAGATCGATAAGAGGCTGACCGGGGGAGTGCTAGATCGCCTAAGTGCACATGCCGCTATTGAGTCTCGGAACTCGATTCTTGGTACTTCACTTAAAAGCGTTACCGCGCAGGTCTCCCAGTTGGATGAAAAAATTCGTGGTTTTTCCACGTGGGTTCAAAGCGAGCAGAAGCGCTTTTCGGGCATGATGAGCGCATGACCTCAGCCCTTATTGAAGATCTTGAGTGGAGAGGGCTGATTG
>JGI24890J29729_1001314_pt1 | contig 11490 bp, 13 predicted proteins | sample FreactcultureFD7_FD_29729 | JGI IMG/M metagenome (IMG submission 29729)
AAATAAAAATTACTGAAGACGGAAGATTCTTGGTCGGCTCTCGCAATCGCTGGATTACTCCAGAAGACGATAATTTTGGCTTCGCTGCTTGGGCACACGATAACAAAACTCAGCTTATGAATCTGGGAGTCGGGTCTCATTTCGGAGAATGGTGGGGCGGGGGAATCCAACGTGGATACGGACTTAAACAAGAGAAACGGTTCTCCCTATTTAATGTTCAGCGATGGTGTTTGGCGGGCGGAGATCGCTTGATAATCCCAAACGAAAATCCGCACACAGTAAAGTATCAAGACTATCTGCCAGAATGTTGTGGGTTAGTCCCCGTCCTTGGAGTGGGAGACTTCAATGAAACTAACAAACAAATCGAACGCCTAAAGCGAGAGGGCAGTCAAGCGTCTTTGGGGTACATGAATCCAGAGGGAGTCGTAGCGTTCCATATGGCAGGGAATGTGGCCTTTAAAGTCACTATAGATAAAGACGAAGAACCAAAAAGCAAAACCAAATAATGAACACATTAGCAAACAACATAGCGCGTTGCAACGGATCAGGAAACGACACAGAGGGATGGCGCGAGGCTGAGGTCGAGAGGCTCCGCAACGAACTTGAGGTTCGCATCTTCGCATTCAGTATTCTTCTTATCGCCACGCTTGCCGTGTCGGTAGGAAACCTCTTAACACTCATCCTCAAGAAATAATGAGCGAGAACAAATCACAGGAGGCTTATTCAGAAGCCCTAGTCGCTGCAATTGGCGAGTTATCAAATGTGGCTAAAACAGCAGCCAATCCATTCTTCAAGAGCAAGTATGCTCCTCTTGATGCGATCATTGATGCCACTCGCCCCATCCTCGCCAAGCATGGTCTGGCAGTAACGCAACAGCCCATCTTCATGGAGGGAACGGCTGGAGTGGAGACTACCATTCTGCATAAGGGTGGACACAGCACAACCTCAACGCTTCTGCTCCCTCTCAAGGATCAGTCACCACAGGGAGCTGGATCTGCCATCACCTATGCTCGTCGATATGCCCTTGCCGCCGTGTTGGGAGTAGCATCTGAGGATGACGATGATGGAAACATCTCCACCGGACTCTCTAAGAGTGAGAAGATCCAAGCCAACATTGATTCTAGCCGACCTGCCGTTGCAAAGGCGATGGACAAGAACCCATCAGTGAGGCCGCCGGGAAACGCTGTGGCTACTTGGAGGGGAGTGTTGCCAGCTCTGGTTAAGGTGGCAGCGCAAAGCAAGGAAGGGTCTGCAAAGAAGTGGACACTCTACTCAGTTGAGTTTGACGACAACGGAAAGACAATTGAGGCCATGACATTTGACGAGAAGCTATTCATTGCAGCAACCGAATTCGGAACAAACGGAACGCTGGTTGACGCCGGCGTTGCTCCAGGCAAGAAAGATCCTAGCAAGTGGGAGCTAGTCTCCATCACTCCAAATGACAAAGCCTAAATCCAAAGCTAACAAGGGGGCGGCGAAAGACGCTCCTCATATTGCTACAAAATACGAACGCTTCATTGCCGTTTCTTGTAGTCACGGGAAGTATGCCGATCCAACCGCCATTGAAGCAGTCCTCACAATGCGCGATAAATGGAACCCATCCATTGTCGTGCATCTAGGAGACTGGTGCGACACCACAGCATTTAGGTCGGGTGCGGTTGGAACTTCTGATGAATCAGAACCAGTTGCTCCAGACATTGATGGTGGAATTGCATTCCTAAAGGAACTTCGACCAACTCATGTATTAGATGGCAACCATGAAGACCGAATACCCCGATTGCTCAATTCAAACAACGCACTCGTCGCATATGCAGCAAATCAAGCTACCAACCATATTGATGAGTCTTTTCAGAAGATTGGATGCCGCCGCATTCCGTATGCTGGAGTGTTTCAAAAGTATGTGGTTGGCGATGTTACTTTTACTCATGGAACTATCTACAATGAAAACGCGGCTAGGGATATGGCAGAGATTTATGGAGGCAAGGTCATATTTGGACACACTCATCGTTCAACACAGGCAGAGGGTCGAACGATCAAAGAAAGCACGGGATATTGCGTGGGTACGCTTACTTGCAGAGGCGAAATGGACTATGCGAAATTCCGCCGAGCAACTCTCGGATGGAGACAAGGATTAGTCTATGGAGAGATTGGGCCGAAGGATTCCGCTGTATGGTTAATTACCAGAGGTGAGTTTAACAATGAATGGAGGCTCCCTGTATGAGTGCTAACGAGTGGGCAGACATCATTTCTGAATATGCACAAATGAAGATACAGAATGTGCCAAAGGAATACAAAACCACCGGAGAGTTAGCCAAGGAATTTAATATATCAAAGAGAACAGCAATGCAAAAAGTAAAAATAATGTACGAGGAGGGAANATTAGAGATGACAAAATTTAGAGTATCTACCGGAACCAAATCACAACTAGTACCCCACTACAAAATTATCAAAAAATGAATCAAGAGCCAAAGCACATCCAGAATAACTACTACATCTCAGACGAGTATCATGTGTTGGCTGGCCCGTATGATATTACCTCCCCATCCCAAGTCAAGATGATGAACAGCGTGATTGAAGACATGAAGCGAGGCAATATTGACTACCGAGTTGCCTCTGGATTGGAATTCAACCACTTCAATGTTGAGCGCACGGGTATGATACTTTCCAAAGGAGAAAAAAATGATTAACTTGATTTTGTCTATCTTTGTGGCGGTGGCAATTTGGTTTTACCTAAACACCTATAAACCTCGATGAGATTCAAAAACATTGCTTCTATTGAAATCAATGAGGCACAATGGAGTATTGGATATGGACACCCAGGAAAAAACAACGATGGGATCTGCGATTACACCAACCACAGAATCACAATCAGTAATAAATCTGTTCGCAGTCTCCTTGATGTGCTGGCGCATGAAATACTCCACGCTCGCTTTCCAGACCTTACAGAAGAGTCAATCAATGAAACAGCCAGAATTATTAATGATGTATATAGTGCTTTTCCCAAATGCTAAATTACCAGACACGGAAGATGACTGGGAAGAAGAAGAGGAGATATACAAATGAACGCCACAGATAAATTTGAAAACTGGTATAACACTGAAGGCATACGAACCTATGATAAAAACAATCATGGAAATTCCGATGGTCATAAGTGGTACATGAAGCAGTCTTTTATGCAGGGCTATAAACAGGGAATTGACTACGCTACAGATATTTTCCTTAACTCGGATCTGAGCATGAATATTGATGACGATGAAGATTCTCCAGAAACTTACAATTAAAAGCGAGGTAGTCCCCGGAAGGTTCCGTTTCACGGTTCCCGAAACTGGATATAAAATAAAGGACGAGTTATCCATGAGTGGGCTACTTGATCGCGTAAAGAAACATTATGAAGACAACAACCTCAAGCTACCGGACGACTGGAAGGAGTGCGTTGAAGACCAGATATGCCGTCAACTACCGGAAGGTTGGTGTGAATACTCGGATGGGAAACCAGCGAGGGGGGCTAAGTCGATACTATCAGCGGAAAGCATCGTTAAGGGAATTACGAGCCTTGCAACAATGGCAGCAGAATCAATTTCTGGAAATGATGTTTTCGTGGATCAGAACGAAGCCACTAGGAGGGCTGAAATCTGTGTTAGATGCTATCAGAATATGACCACTAACTTCTGTGCTGGTTGTGGAGTCATGCAGAAAATAACTTCTATGGTGTCAAAGGTTAAAGGTAGCCGCACAACTCACTTGGATTCAAAACTTTACACTTGCGGTGTATGTGGATGCAGAAACGAAGCGATAGTTCATGTCAACAGAAATATCTTGCTTTCTGGGGAGAAATCAGAGACAACTAACTCTCGACCAGACTGGTGCTGGTTAAAAAACGACGACCTTAACCAAGCATCACAAGCCCTTCACATATGATTACTTACGGACTTAAAGACCCAAATGTTGGAGAAAAGCCGCCCAAAACAAGGGTGGAAGATGCTGGGTCTGCCCGTAGTATGCTTTACACCCTGATTGACGATGATCAGATTGCCTCGTATCGTCGCTCTCAGATCCAAGGGATCATTGATGGAAACCCTCCCTATAACGAGCAGCAGCTCCGTGAGATGGGACAGGCAGATAGGATCAATGTTAATTGGGGACACGCAGAAGCCAAGATTGAAGCCGCCGTTATCCCCTACTTTGACATCCTCACCTCCGTTGGTTCTTATGCCACTTGCAAGACGCTATACGGAAAGGACATGGGAAAGAGAGAGGAGTGGAGCCGAATCATCACTGAAGAGTTCCATCGTTTGCTTGCCTCATCTAACCCCAACTTCTTGGCACAGCATCAAGTAGCGCACAAAGAGCTAGTGATTCACGGTCAAGCCTGTCTTTATTTCCCAGACCAAACTGACTGGAGAGCAAAGGCTATTGAGCCTTGGGCTTTAGTAGTTCCAAAGGGAGCAAAGGTTGATTGGGATAATTGGGAGTTTTGCTATATCCTTGACGAGCTTTATTGTGAGGAGCTTTATTCATATATTGAAAACGAGGAAGCTGCCAAACGGGGTGGATGGAATGTGGACGAATGCCAACAGGCCGTTATGGATGCTAGGGTTGACTCTCAGGATCAACGCCGTCCGTGGGAGTGGTATCAGAGGGAGCTTAAAAACAACTCGCTTTACTACTCCTATGCCAAGAGCAAGATTATCAAAATAGCTCATTTTTATGTGAGGGAATACGATGGAAGAGTTTCCCACTACATCTTTGATCGCTTGAATAGCACAGAGTTCCTTTGCGAGAAGGTCGGACGCTATCAAGATTTCTCTAATGCCTTCACGGTGTTTATGAATGGCGTTGGGAATGGCTATTACCACGGAGTGAGAGGACTAGGACAGAAGGTGTATAAGTATGCCGAGGCCATGAACAGGGTGAATAACGCTCTCCTAGAAGGCGTGATACTTGGTTCTTGCGTTATGTTCCAGCCTAACTCTGCCGCTGATGCAGAGAAGCTAAAGACTGTGCAGATTGGGCCTTATCGCATTCTTCCTCCCGGTCTTAACCTCACACAAGCATCTGTGGCATCAAACCTTGGTGCGGCTATGCAGACTGCTCAATTCTTCCAAGGGCAAGAGTCTGATGACATTGGCAGCTTCATGCCGTCCGTGTCTGGAGGAGGCAGAAAAAAAGGAAACAAGGAAGTTGAGATGGAGATCGGTGAGAAGTCCCGACTCACCAACACCAGAGCTGAAATTTACCTACAGGCACTTGATGTGCATTATGCAGAAGTCTATCGTCGCGCTGCCAATCCCAACCTCATTGAGGAAGATCACGGTGGGGCAGAGGCTCTCCGCTTCCAGAAGGCTTGTATGGATAGGGGAGTTCCAGCCGCCGCCATGCTAGACATGGATAGCGTTAGAGCGACTCGATCAATTGGACAAGGAAGCTCCGCTGCTCGTATGCAGGCTATGGAGCTTATTGGTCAGTATCTTCCTCAACTCCCTGAGTCAAACCGCAAGCGGGTCATTAACGCGAATATCGCTGCAATTGCGGGACAGACGGGAGTTGAGACTTTCGGCATCCCAGAGGAAAGCAAACCAAATGGCAACGACCTATCCATTGCGTCTCTTGAGAACAATGCACTCCAGAACGGTGGACAAGTCCTCGTTGACCCAGACCAGAACCACTTTAACCATCTCGCGGTTCATGTTCAGTTTGCAAACCAGATCGTGCAAGCGGTTCAAGACAAGCAGGCTGATCCAATTGGTGCTGACCGGGCTATGCAGAGTATCATTCCGCATCTTCTCACTCACCTTAAATACCTTGAGGAAGACGCTACTAGGGAGGATCAGTATAACAACATGAACGAGCAGACTTCTGAGATAATGAAGATAGCCGATCAGCTTGCTCGTATGTCGCAAGATATGCAGGAGCAACAGATGAAAGCACAGCAGGAGGCCATGCAACAGCAGGGACAACAGCAAGATCCAAAGGCTATGGTTGCCATGAACAAGATTCAGCTAGATAGAATGAAGTTCCAGAATGACGCACAGATCAAACAAGCAAAGGCTCAACATCAGATGCAGTTGCAGGATCGCAAGACCGCACAGCGTTTAATGGTTGATAGGATCAAGGTGGCGCAAAAGTATGGAGCAATCCAACCCTAAAACAAACAAAATAAAATGACAACAAACCCGTTTGAGTCGGGTCGGGACGAAATGAGAGAGCAGATTGTTTCTCTTATTTACGAGCGATACATCTATTGCCGAACATTCTTCGGTCGGGAATCAGAGACAGCTCTCATGCTAAAAAACATCATCCATTCGATCAGAGACGATCAAGCCCAAGACATTAATGAGTAAGTGTTTAGTTATTGACCACGGAATTTTCACGGCATTTGCCGAGCGTTTGGCAGAAGACCATGAGGTGAGTTACTTCGTTCCTTATGCTGATCGCTCATTTCCCAAGCACGGCCCAGCTATGGTTGGGACTGGACTCAAGGGAGTTGAGCGCGTTGAGGATATGTGGAGGCTTATTGACGAGGTGGATTTCATCGTGTTTCCAGATGTGGGATTCTATCAGCTGCAAGAATGGCTACGCTCTAGGGGATACAAAGTCTGGGGGTCTGGACTAGGAGAGAAGCTAGAAGTGCAGAGGTGGAGAGCTAAAGAAACCATGAAAGCCCTTGGGCTTCCTGTAGGGAGGTGTGAGCTTGTTACCGGCATGAGCAACCTTCGCAAGTATCTTGAAGAGAACGACGATGTGTATGTCAAGATCAGCGGCTTCCGAGGGGTCGCGGAAACCTTCCACTCTGCAAGCTGGAAGGAAGTAGAGCCTCGTATAAACGAGCTGTGGGATGCCCTAGGTGGAGCCTGTGAGGTGTTTCCTTTCATTGTGGAGCATAAGATTGATTCAGTGGTGGAAGCTGGATATGACGGATACTCAGTTAATGGAAGGTTCCCAGCCACTTGCCTTGTTGGGGTGGAGGTCAAAGACAAGGGATACCTCGGATGCGTGAGAGATTACGACAAGGTTGCAGAGCCAGTAAAGTATGTGAACGATTGCCTTGCGCCATTCCTTGAGGAAGCTGGATACGCTCAGTTTTTCTCCACGGAAGTAAGGGTGACTGAAGACGGAACGCCTTATCTTATTGACATAACCACTCGTTGCCCAGCACCTCCCTCTGCCTTGTATTGGGAGATGATTGAGAATGTGGGGGAGATTGTGGAGATGGGAGCTAACGGGGAGCTTGTAGATCCTGTATGGAGGGCAAAATATGGAGCCTTGGCAATCATCACATCAGACTTTGCAAACGAACGCTGGTGTCCTGTGAGCGTCAAGCCAGATGCTAGACAATGGGTGAAGTGGAGGAACTATGCCGAGATCGAAGGTCAGGGATATATTGTGCCTACAGACGGCGTTAAGATGCCAGAGATCGGGGATGTGATAGGCATTGGTGATAGCATGGAAGAAGCCATTGAAGCCTGCCGTGAGCATGCAGAAAAAGTGAAAGGTTTTGGCTTGCATGTAAACACGGATGCTGTTATCCAAGCTCTTAACGAAATTCACACCGCCGAAGAGAATGACATCATTTTCTCCGACGATGAAATGCCAGAACAAAAAGACCTATTATGACATATTCAGATTGGAGGGATAATCCCCCCCTTGCGGAAGAGCTTGCCAAAGTTCTTGCTAACCCCGTACTCAAACATGCTTTGTCTGTTTGCGATGCGTTGACAGCCGCTAAGATCCTTGGCAATTCACAAGCCCTAACTCAGAACGGAAACAATGCACATGTGCTGTTTGGATTCGATGCTGGCAGGGCTTCTATTATTTCAGACCTCAATGCTCTAGCTGTTGTTCCAGAAGAAATTGGAGAGGTTAATTCAACCTACACATCAGAGTTTTAATTTATGAAAAAACCAGCAACCAAACCCCAGTCAGACGAAACCAACACACTAAGTCAAACGCAGGCGGCTGACCCCGTTATTGCGTCCACGCCAGAACCCGTCAACGAAAGCTGGGAGAGTCAAATCTCTCGCCAGCTAAAGAGCAAGCCAGAGATTCCTCGCACGGATCTTAAAGCCCTTGAGCAATTGCCCGATGTGGCGATTCCTGTTCCAGATGATATGCAGGAAGTGAGTACGCAAGAGACTGAAGACTTCCTTAAGCAGATGGATGGAGGAGAGGCAGAAAAAAAGAAAGAAGTTAAGACTGAAAAGAAATCCAAAGAAACTAGCCAGAGTATCTCTACCGATGCTTTTGATGTTTCCGATCTTGATCTTTCAAAAGATCCGGAACCCGTTACGGAAACCAAAACCAAAAAGAGCAAGGAAGATAATATCGCGGAGCTGCGAAAGAAAGCCGAAGCATATGAAGAGTCACTAAAGACTAAGGACTCCGAGGCAAAGAGCTATCGAGAGAAGCTAGAGTCTCTTGAGGCAGAGCTGGAACGCACTGCCTTTGAGAAGTCCCCTAAGTTTAAGGAGCGTTATCAAGCCCCTTACGCAGAGGCGATCAATAGTGCTGTGGAGTTTGCCAAAGAGTATGGAGATGATGCTTCTATTGCAGAGAAGGCTCTCTCACTCAGGGGCAAGGAACGCCTTGAGTTCATTGACGAGAGCTTTGGTGGAGGGGCTGCTTCAGCTCAATTCCTGTCCCTTATCAACAATGCTGATTCTAAGCGAGGAGCTTTGGAGGGGGCTTTGGAGAACCACAGGTCTACTCACCAAGAGATTGTTCAAGCTGAACAGGCACAGCAGATCAAGACCGTTGATGAGATCAACAAGAATTTTGATCGGGTTGCGGCTCACCTATCCAACAAATCCGAGTTCTTCCGCATGACAGGGGACGACGACAACGACAAGGCTGTTAAGGCTCGCATTGAAGCGGCTAAAAACATCATCCACGGCAACGCCTCACAGAACGAGATGACGGTTGCGCCATTCCTTGCGGTGATAGCCAAGGAAGCTGTGGAGGAAAACACCAAGCTAAAGGCAGAGCTTGCCAAATATAAGAGCCGAGCAGCTCAGGATGTGGCAGTCCAGCCCCGTATCTCCAAAGGATCTAGCGATGCCGAGAGCGACACCAAGGGCAAGCCTAAGTCTGCATTGGACAGCATTCGCTCTCAGCTTCGTAGCTATTGAAGCTACAAACCTACGGACTAGATTTCAGTAAGCACCCAGAACTATCGCAACTTGAGATAGAGTTGTTGATGGTCGGGGATGCTGATCCGTCTCGATTCTCTGGCATCTCCAGAGGGCAGCATATCAAGCACTGTATTCATATGCTGTGGCCCGATGTGATAAAAAGCTGGAATGATTGGAATGAGTTGGCTATTTGGGCATGGACAAACTACGATGAGATCGGAGTTACCGGATGCGCTGCGGCTGGAAAGACATTCACCTTCACCTTGCTATCGCTAGTTGAGTATCTGGCGAAGCCGATGATGACTCGTGTGGCATTGACCTCAACCACTGTTCCTTCCTTACGAGGTCGCATCTGGTCGGAGATGATGAGGTTTGTGCGTCCTTGCGTACCTTTGTTTGGTTTGAATGTGGTGGACTCACAGACCAAAATCCAGTTCCAGAAGGGGGATGATAGGAGCAGCGTGATTGCTCTGGCAGTTGATAGCGGCGCAGTGGAACAGGCTGTGGGTAAGTTGCAGGGTGTTCACTTACCAAGGATGGTGATCATGGTTGACGAAGCAGCCCAGACTAATCCAGCGGTGTTTAGCGCAAGGGCTAACCTACAAGTTGGTACTGACTTTTACCGATTCATTGCGATTGCAAATGCGTCATCCATGTTTGACTCTCATGGATTATTTTGCGAACCCTTAATGGGGTGGGGGAGTATTGGAGACGACGATGAGCATTGGGAAACCAAGTCTGGCATATGCGTGAGGTTTGATGGGTTGAAGTCCCCAAACATAAAAGCTGGTCGCACAATCTATCCGTACCTTTTTGGTCAAGACAATGTTGACACAATTAAGAAAAACTTCGGGGAAGGGAGCCTTGAGTGGAATAGTTATTGCCGTGGTATGTGGAGCAAGAGTGGAGCTAGAAACACGATGGTTGATTCCGCGATGATCACGGAAGGGAGAGCTAGAGAGAGCGTTATCTGGGAAGGTGGCAACATCAAGACGATTGCCGGGCTTGATCCTGCTTTCACCACCGAAGGCGACGATTGCATTCTACGCTTTGCGAAAATTGGGCAAGATTCCGATGGCAAGTTGACCATGCTATTAACCGATGTGGTGAAATTAAATTTACAAGACGATCCAAACTATCCGCTGTTCTACCAAGTCGCCGACCAAACCATCAACGAGCTAAAAACTAGGGGAGTGAGTCCAGAGGATTTTGCTTTGGACGCTACTGGTGCTGGTGCTGGAATAGCCGACATCATCTCGCAGAGGTGGCAGAGCGGATTCGTGAGGGTGAGCTTTGGAGGCGCAGCCACGGACTCGCCTATCTCGGTTGAGGACACGAGGCCAGCAAAGCAAGTCTATGCGAATCGAGTGACGCAACTTTGGGGGCAGATCAAAGTTATTATCATGGGAGGTAGGATGAGGGGGCTAGACGACCAGACGGCTAGGGAGCTTTGCGCCCGCATCTACACGCTCAAGTCCGAGAGGACGCTGCTTGAGAGCAAGAAGGATCTAAAGAAACGCACCAAGGGAAACTCGCCAGACAGGGCTGACGCCCTTGCTCTCCTTGCTGAACTCTTTGTCGCGCAAAACGGGATGGGGGATGCCTCTGGAAGTCAATCACAAAATTCTTTGGATTGGGAGAATTATGCTATTGACCATGAGATAGAGTCTGATTATAGGTGAGGAATGGAAAAAACAAAACTGGTGCGTAATGCGCCTCATCAAAAATACCATCTAGCTGATGGAACCCAAGTGCCGGGGGGAAGCACTATAAGCAAGCTAGGAGACTCCGTAGATGGCCTGATCTACTGGGCGTGGGATTTGGGAAAGCAGGGAAAGGACTATCGCAAAGTAAGCCAAGAGGCTTGTGATGTGGGAACACTTGCTCACTTCATGATCGAGTCTTACCTCAATTATTTTGTTTGTGATCTATCCGATTACGAGCAGGATCTAATTGACAAGGCACTTGTGTCATACAACAAGTTCGTTGATTGGTACGACGATCAGCATCTTGAGAAGGTGGCTACCGAGATTCAGCTTGTGAACGAGGCGTATCGCTATGGAGGCACTATTGACTTGATAGCCCATAAGCCAAACGGACATCATGTGTTGATTGACTTCAAGACCAGCAAGAAGATCAGCGAATCTTACTGGAGGCAATGTGCAGGATACGCACAGCTTTGGAATTTTAACCAACCAACGGCTGAATATGAGGCTATGGGGGAAAAATGCTCCTGCAAAACAAATCAGATTAAATCTCATGCCATCGTGCGAATCGGAAAGGAAGAAGAGGGTGACTTTGAGGTTGTATGGAAAGAAGACCTTTCAAAAGAATGGTTTGTGTTTCAGAAGCAGGTTGATCT
>JGI24890J29729_1001315_pt1 | contig 11489 bp, 13 predicted proteins | sample FreactcultureFD7_FD_29729 | JGI IMG/M metagenome (IMG submission 29729)
GGATCGCAAAGCGCTCACCCGGAACATCCCGGTGGTGCAGGTGATGAATGGTAAAAAATGCATAGTGTTTCGGGGCACCGCTTTTAGCGAGTATCTAAAACGCAATAAGGCCGAGGTGATGACTGGGATGGATTTGTGGACTGCACTGCGGCGCGACTGCGGCGCGGATCACGACAAGATGCGAATTCCGGGGGGCAAACCGATTAACGTGTGGTATGCGCCGATTATTGACGAACATGAGGTACACATCGATGAACCAAGCTTCGAATCCGAATTCTAATGTGGCAATTGATTTTGATCCTAGGACTAGTCGTTTTCTTATCACCGTTCCTTCGTGGATGGTGGATAAGGTGCGGGCTATACCTAATCGAAGGTGGGATACTCGTCGTCGAATTTGGACTGCTCCTGCTCTCCGGGCTAATTGCCGCCATCTGCTTGATCATTTTGATCGGGAGGTTTTTACTTCAACTGCTCATGCTGTTGCACTGGCGACTCAGGAAAGAGTAGTACCAACGGTCGACGCATTTCCGTCGAGGTACCATTTCAAGACTACACCTAGGTCTTACCAGACGACCGCGCTTAACCGGGCGTGGAATAAGAATGCGTTTGCGTTTTTCATGGATATGGGTACGGGCAAGACCAAGACGGCGATCGATTTGATGAGCGCGTATTTCATGGATGCCAAGGTGGAACGCGTGTTGATCGTTACCAAGTACAGCACGCGAATGAACTGGGTGCGGGAAATCGAAATGCATTCACCAGTGGCTACGCAGTCGTGGATGCTAGACACCACGAAAGCGAAAGGGTTCGCCGACATCTCGTTCACCCCCGATGGTGAAAAGCTCAAGTACATGATCGTCGGCACCGAATCCCTTGCGGCCGGCAAGGCTATCGAGTTCGCGGCCAAGTTCGTCGAGTGCAGTCTTCGAGTGGCGATAATCGTGGACGAGGCGCACATGATCAAAAATCACTCTGCTGTCCGTAGCAAAAACGTGGTGAAGCTCTCCAAATCGGCTAATTACCGTGTGGTGATGACTGGTACACCGATTGCGAATGGGCCGATGGACGTGTTCATGCAGTTCGAATTTCTAGATCCGAATATTATCGGAATAGGGGATTTTTACTCATTTCGCAATCGGTACGCGATTATGGGCGGGTACGAGCAACGAGAGATTATAGGGTATCAACACATGGAGGAACTCATCGAGTTGGTTAGCCCGTTCGTGTTCCAAGTGCGCAAATCCGATGTACTCACGGAACTACCGCCCAAAGTGTACGAAACCAGAATGGTGCAAATGAATGATATACAAGGACGAATATATAAAGATATTGCAAAACGCGATAGAACGGTGCAAGGCGACCAAGGGATCACAATCAATACCGTTCTCGAACGAATGCTTAGACTTCAAGAAGTCACCGGAGGCATCATTACCTACGAACGCAATCCAGATCTTTACAATCCGGAAAAATTCGTACACAGTCGAATACCGGGTAAAAATCCCAAAATAGACGAGCTGATCAACATAGCGGAAGAGAACGAAGTGTCCACCATCGTGTGGTGCCGGTTCATCGAGGAAATCCGCATGGTGTGCGAAGCGCTACGCGAGAAGTACGGGCGCCACGCGGTGGTCGAGATTCACGGCGGGGNAAGTGAAGAGGACCGAGATCGCAACGTGTTCGAACTGTTCCAGAATGGTCGAGCGAGGTTCTTGGTGGGGAATGCCGCTACCGGGGGTGTGGGNCTCAATATGACCCGGGCCGAGTTGGTGGTCTACTACTCGAATTCGTTCAACTTCGTCGAGCGCGAGCAGTCCGAAGATCGAGCGCACCGGATAGGGCAGACGAAATCGGTCACCTACATCGACTTACTCGCCGAAGGAACCGTGGACGAAGCAGTAGTTCAAGCGCTGAAAGAAAAGAAGAATGTGTCGGAATTCGTTCGCACAAGCATTAACAGTAGAAACGAGAATAACTTACTGGCACTGGGCCTGTAGTGTTATAATCAATGGATAGATCAACCACAATAGAGGAAATAATGGCAACACCCAAAGTTTACGTGACGCAGGAGGTGCTGAGCGCAGACTACACAGATATTGAACGCTTCGGCGAACCAGTATTCTTATCCGCATCGGAAGTCTCCAATGTGCCGGATTCACTGCACAATCAAAAGCTCGTAGGGATCATTCGTGATCGTTTTTCAAGTTACGATCCCGATGTCGATTTCATCGCGCCGTCCGGCTCGCCGATCATTGCGGGCCTCGTATTCGCTCTAGCTCGGGAGACCACTGACGTATTCAACGTGCTCAAGTGGAACAATCGGGATCGGGCTTACACACCAGTTAGAATCGGAATTAAAGGAGTTAAAGGTGCACACTGAACACGACTACACACACTACGACGCGATGGCGCTCAAAGATTTAATCGTTTCCATGTACGCGATCCAGTTGCAAAAAGAGAAAATCGAGGGTCAGCTAAAAGAGATCAACGCTGAGTTTGATTTTTTGCGAATCACGAAGATACCTACCCAGATGGAAGACGAAGGCGTGGATCGGATAACGATCACTGGGGTTGGTCGAGTCTCTCTCACTGCCGATATGCACGTGTCGGTTAAGACCGATATGAAGGCTAAATTTTACGATTGGCTCCGCGACAATGGTCGCTCGGATCTGATCTCCGAAACCGTTAACGCCTCTACCTTGAAAGCGGCTGTCAAAGGCATGTACAAGGCCGGAGAGGAAATCCCTGAAGATCTGCTCAATGTATCCCCGTTTACTCGGGCATCGATCACTAAGGCGTAAAGAATTCGCAATGATGCGGATAACCCGGCGCACTCCGGTGCGTCTTTTTTAACTTATGGAGTAATTAAATGGCCAAGACCAAAAATGAGCTAGCGACAGTGGAAAGTAGTGAAGTAGTATTGCAAAACGATGTTCCTGAATGGCTTAGAGATAAAAAAGGTAATCGCGGAGCTGAAAACGTCGGATCTAACGACATAATCATCCCGCGCATTGAGCTGATCCAAGCGTTGTCACCCGCTCGCAAGAAGACNGATCCCGCNTANATTGAGGGNGCGGACGAGGGAATGCTTTACAACAACGTTACCCGTGAGCTTTACGGCGAGTCGGTTACGGTGGTGCCGGTGTACTACACCAAGCAGTTCCTCGTGTGGAAAGATCGCAAGCTCGGTGGTGGTGGTGCTAACGGATTCCGTGGCGCTTTTGCTACTCCGCAACTCGCGGCCGACGCTATCGCGCAGTTGGGTGAAGAGGGCTTGGAAGTCGCCGAAACCGCTCAGCACTTTTGCCTAGTGCACCATGGTGCCGCATGGAGAGAAGCGGTGGTATCGATGAGCAAGAGCAAGGTGAAAGTGTCCAAGCGTTGGAACTCGTTAATTCGGCTTACCAACACGGATTCGTTTAGCCGGGCTTACAAGCTGAGTGCGGCCACTGAGACCAACGCGCGTAACGAGAGCTACTACAATTTCAATGTTACAGCACTCGGATTCGTGGACGAGGGTACGTACAAGCGTGCTGAAGAGCTATACGAGACCATCAAAGCCGGCGCAGTGAAGGTGAGTGCCGATTTCGATATTGAAGCGTCTGAAGTCTCCGAGTATTGATGCAAGTCAGTGCCATTTATGGCCCTCCGGGTACCGGTAAAACTACCGAGTTACTCAGGAGGGTGAAAGCGGTTCGCGACAGTGGGGTGGCCCCTGAGCGGATCGCGTTTCTATCCTTTACACGTGCGGCGGCGAGCGAAGCGCTCTCCCGTCTTGGAATCAAGAAGTCCAAGAATGTCAGCACTATTCACGCATTGGCATTCCGAACACTGGGGCTCAAGCAGTCACAGGTCGTGGATCCGGCTAAGCTCCGAGAATTTTCCAAGGCAGTCGGAGTGCCAGTAATAGGAAAGTCACCTGAAGACGACGAGGAGAGGAGTGATGGGGATTTCTACTTGGACATTATTAATTATGCACGATCTATCTTTGCGGCTCCATCGGATGTGTACGACATCTCCGACAGACCCGGAACTAGAGCGGAATTCGAAGTCTTTTCGAGAGCGTATCGCACATGGAAGAGCACTTTCGGTTATTACGACTTTACAGACATGCTTGAAAAAGCCGCCAATCAACCATTCAGGTCCGATGCGGAAGTGGTCTTCGTCGACGAAGCCCAAGATCTATCCCCTCTTCAGTGGGCGGTTATCGAAAAGCTCGTACGGCGGGCACACGAGGTGCATATCGCAGGGGACGATGATCAAGCGATCTATGCGTGGTCAGGAGCGGACCCTCATGGTATGTCTAAATTCACGGACAAACATAATGGTACAAGCGAAGTTCTATCGCTCTCGCATCGACTTCCAGTTAGTGTCCACGAGCGCTCTCAGTCCCTCATTCGTCGCATTGCATTCCGAGTGGATAAGACGTTCAATTCCAAAGGCCACCCGGGTGTGGTCCGACTTCATGGGTCGATTCATTCGGTGGAACTTGAGCATGGTCGCGATACGCTACTTCTCGGACGCACGCATTCGGTTCTCCGGGAAGTCGAGCAACAGCTCATCGAGCGGCGTATTCCCTACTCCCGAGAATCCGGCCGCCCCGGTATGTGGGACAATAAGTTTGCCGCCGGTATCCGAGCATTCAAGGCGTTGGAAAAGGGAGAGATACTCTCGGACTCGCTTCGTACCGCGCTTTTCAATGTCGCTACGGCAAAAACCCGCAGATTACTCGAATCGAATGATTACCGAGCGATCGTTGGTACGCCGTTCTACGTTGCACTCAATGTACCGGCGCGTACCGTCGATTTTTTCGCCGAAGCTGATCTGGAAGCGACGCCCACGATCCGACTCTCCACTATCCATGCCGCCAAGGGTCACGAAGCGAATCATGTGGTACTTTTAACCGATCAAACGGCCCGTGTGGTGGAGACATCGGAGAAAAATCCGGACGACGAAGTACGAGTGTTTTACGTTGGGATGACCCGCACGAAAAACGAACTCGATATCGTGGAGGGATACAACGGATACAAACTGTAGGGGATTGACTGCCTAGAGCAGTGGTGATATAATTCAAGCTTCATTAACAACGATAGAGGACTAACAACATGGCGTACGATAACACCAACACCGGCATCTTGGCCGCGAACACGCGAAAAGAGAAGGAGACGCATCCGACTCACACTGGCTCAATTAATGTGGACGGAGTCGAATACTGGCTCAGTGCTTGGGTGAATGAGGGCAAGCCCGGTTCCAAGCTTGAAGGCAAAAAGTACTTCTCGCTTAAAATCAATCGTAAAGAGGCGGCGCCGCAATCGAGGGATTCTAACGAGCGCGTTACTCAGTCTTGGGCGGCCAAGACAGTAAACGATATCTACGGCGACGACATTCCGTTTTGAGCACATTCCCACGCATCGAACACGCTAAAGTGCTCGTGATCGACACCGAGACGACTGGGCTCGATTGGTGGCGCGACAAGCTCTTTGGCATCTCTATCGCTTGGGATGACCAGTCAGCGTACTGGGATGTTCGACAAGATCCCCAAGTGATACAGTGGTTACAGGACCTCATCCGCGAAGAGCGGGTGGGGACTTGGGTGGGTCACAACATCAAATTCGACTACCATTTTTTGCGCGAGGCCGGGGTGACTTTACCGCCGGAGCGCATCGATTGTACGATGATTAGGGGGGCATTGATTAATGAGCATGAACCGACATTTTCGCTCGATTTTCTGGCGCGTAAATACGCCGGGATGCAAAAAGACGAGGAGATTTATGCAGAACTCGCCGCCCTTTTTGGCGGTCGGGCCACTCGAAACGTTCAAATGCCCAATATATCGCGCGCTCCCATTCGGATTGTGTCCAAGTACGCGATACAAGACGCCGTGGTAACTCTGGCGCTGTACAACTGGCAACAAGCTGAAATCGAGCGGCAGGACTTGTACCGGGTGCATAGCTTGGAGCGGGACTTAATGCCGGTGATTATCGACATGGAAGAGCAGGGAGTGTGCGTGGATGTCGAGCGGGCCGAGAGAGCCGTCCGGGAGCTCACCTTGCGCGTCGATCGGGAGCAGAGCGTACTCAATAGTCTAGCCGGGTTCGAGGTCAACCCGAACCCGTCCGGATCGATCACTGAGCTGTTCAAGCCCGAGCGGGGTGAAGATGGTGAGTGGTATCTGGTGGATGGCACCCGAGCGGACAAGACCGAGGGAGGAAAGGCGTCGATCAATGCGGAGTGCTTGCGTCGTATGAAGCACCCGGCCGCCAAGATGATCTTGGACTTGCGCAAGATGATGAAGACTAGGGACACATTTCTAAAGGGGCATATACTTGGACATCACCACGACGGAATCATTCATTGCAACTACAACCAGACAAAAAATGACGCGGAAGCGGGCACTGGAACTGGAAGACTTAGTGTCACAAACCCGGCTCTACAGCAGATCCCCAGTCGCGATAAAGATATTAAGTCGTTGGTGCGTCCCATATTCATCCCAGACGTGGGGGCCAGTTGGTTGGGTATGGATTGGTCACAGTTTGAGTTTAGGGTTGCTAACCATTACGGTAATGTGCCCGCTATTCTNTCCGCGTACGCATCGAATCCCGACTTGGATTTTCACCAGTTGGTCAGCGATCTCACGGGTATACCGCGTAATGCTCAATATGCGGGCGGTCCATCTTCGAAAGCGATCAATTTGGGACTAGCCTTCAACATGGGATCCGGACGNCTAGCTCAGGAATGCGGGTTGCCGTACACGGAAGAGGAGGGACCAAATGGCAACACTTACCTCAAAGCCGGACCTGAAGCGTTGGCGATGTTCGAAAAGTATCACGCCGCGAATCCCGGCATGCGCAACACCTCGCAAAAAGCTAGTAGCCTAGCCAAAGAGCGTGGGTTCGTGCACTCGATGTTGGGCCGGCACCTTCGATTCCCGGGCGGACAATTCGTGCACAAGGCATCGGGGCTGATTTATCAAGCCACCAGTGCGGACTGCATGAAACAAAAGCTGATCGAGCTTCATACTTATCTCAATACTCACGGCTGTGGTAGACTCCTACTTACGGTACACGACGAGGTCGGGATATCGCTCGATAATGATTCTAAAGAGCACGCTGATGAGATTGCTCGTATCTACACCACGTTTGATGGGGTTGAGTGCCCGATCAAGCTTCGTGTCCCGATCACATGCGATTGGGGAACAGGCGCCGATTGGTATCAAGCCAAAGGCTAAACTTTAACTACATAGAGGACTTATGCAAAAAATCACCATGGTCATTGACCTTCAATACGGAAGCACCGGCAAAGGATTACTCGCCGGGTATCTTGCCGAGACTACATGTCCGGACACGATTATTACTGCGTGGGCGCCCAATGCGGGGCACACCTACATTGATCGAGCAGGTCGAAAGTATATACATACGCATTTAGCGAATGGCATCGTATCGCCCTATTGCAAGCGAGTGTTCCTCGGACCCGGCTCGATGATCGATCCGATGCAATTACTCGACGAGATTGCACAATGCCAAGACATTATCGATGCGCGTGGGATTCGAATCATGATTCACCCGCACGCCGCGATCGTGACTCAGCGCCACCGAGACTTGGAAGCCGGACCAATGACCAAAATTGGGTCTACCAAAAAAGGCGTGGGTGCCGCGATGATTCAACGCATTGAGCGCAACCCGGACGACATGAACATTGCGTCGAGGGAGCCGTTACTCAACAAATACGTGGTGTCTCAAAGCGAGTACATGGACATGCTCGGCTCTGCTAACCACGTGTTAATCGAGGGCGCACAAGGGTTCGGACTATCGATTTATCACGGGTTTTACCCCTATACCACGTCGCGCGATGTGACGGTTTGGCAGATTCTAGCCGATTGCGGGATTCCGCGCACCATGGCTAAAGATTTAGAGGTGTTCGGCACTTGCCGCACTTACCCGATTCGCGTGGCCAACCGCTTCGATGAAGAGGGAAAGCAAGTGGGCTTCAGCGGACCAGTGTACGCGGATCAAAGCGAGATTACGTTTGAATCAATTGGCCAAACGACTGAACTCACCACGGTGACTAAGCTCCCGCGCCGGATTTTCACATTTAGCCAGATCCAGATTCAAGAAGCGATCGAATTCAATGGTGTGGACCGGGTGTTCCTAAACTTCGCGAATTATGTCAAATCCGAGGCCGAGCTGATTCGCATAATCGATGCCATTGAATCCGCGGGCACCCGGGTATGCTTTATGGGCATTGGGCCCCGATTTCGCGATGTGATTGAAACCGATTATTGGGCGAATGGCGTCCGTCGTTCGAAGTTATTAGACATTTGGAGATCCATAAATGCTACAAGTTGAATCGCATGTGCACACCGACGAAGTTAACGAAACACCGTGGAGCGTTCACCCCGAGAGACCCTCGGAGGTCGTCGATGCGAAAGGCGCTACCATCGCTTCTTTCGAAGTTCGTCACCATCTGCGTGGTATCCTCGCGAATTGCGACAAAAATGCAGACCTCACCGTGCGCGCCGTCAACGCGTACAAGAAGAGGGGCGGGGCCGACATCCGTCAGCTTCAAGACCGTATCACGCGGTGGGCGGACATCAACTTTCCTAATCGCACAACAGCGGACATTCTACTTAAGCTCTACGAGGAAGTGGGTGAATACGCACGTACCCCCAAATCTGCGTTAGAGCTTGGCGATGTCATGATCCTACTCCTCGATGTTGCGGCGCGCAATGGGATCGATGTTCACGCGGCGATTGAAGCCAAAATGGAGATTAACGAAAACCGGGCTTGGGCGGTGGACCCGAATACCAGAATCATGAGGCACATATGAGTTTTAAAGACTACTTCTCTTTGCGTTTTGGTGTCTTATTCACCGATCCGGACGATCCGGGGGTGTGTGCCGCCCGGGACGTTTGGAACCAAGCGTTGGAGTCTGCGGCTAAGATGTTCGAATTCAACGACGACATCTCTTACACCGGGGACCAAGTGGCAGATTTACTACGTCGTACAAAGGATAGACCCCATGCTAACAATACCTGAATTAATGCGTGCATCGCACGTTAAACGGTGGCAGATCGTGCTTACCAGTAGGCCCCAATCACTAGCTGAGCATTCGTTCAATGTGGCGATGCTCGCGCAATCCATTGCGATGAGATGCGAGGATGCGTTTTTGTCTTCGGAGCAGATGTTTGAGCTTGTTAACTGGGCGTTATTGCACGATATTATCGAGATTCGCACCGGGGATCTGGCCACTCCGTTTAAAGACAAGCTCCGCAAGATCGGGGGCGACGATATTCTGGATCGGGCCGAGTCGGATTTCGACCTTGGGTATTCGACGTTGAAGCAAAAATACAAAGGCACTGAGATTGAGGCAATTGTAAAATGCGCGGACATGGTGGACGCCATATATTTTTTGGACGAGAGCGGCTTGAGTCAGCAATCGGTGCGTGTCGCGTGGCAATTGCGCAAAGACCTTAAAGATATGCTTAATCGGTACACTGTGGCTTTTCCCGCGTTGGATTTAAACACGCACGTTAACGACATCCTCACGGAGCTAGATTATGAAGTGTATTAAATGCCAAGCTCGCACCACCGTTTCCACCACCTACCAAAATAGCATCAATATCACGCGGCGTCGACGCATTTGCCTGTCTTGCGATTTTAGATTTACTACTCGTGAGTCACCCGACGCCAAAGACGTGGCCCGCGCTACCGCCCCCGTATCAAAGCCTAAACCCCCCAAGGGCGTTGACAGATTGTCCCACGCGTGGTATAATGGGGGTCCATCAACATCAATAGAGGACTAACACATTGAAAAAGCTTACACCGATACTCTACCATCCGATGCAGAATACCGGATTTTCGTTCATCTCGCTCAAGAAGATACCCGAATTTGTACGCCAAGCCAAGCGGCCGACTACTACATTCAAGGGTTACACCGATTTGGACTTTGAACTAGCGCACGATCCGGAGTACATTCGCGGGATTTACAGCGGCAAGATCAAGAATGGATTTGGGACCACGAGTTCAGACGTTAACGAGAGCCTTCGCTATTCGAATGCATCCCTGTGGCACGCCGTCGAACTAGCGTTCACATTCGGCGGGGCCGTCTGCTCACCGACTCAGGGCTTTCACCACGCGAGGTACGACAGCGCGTTTGGGTACTGCACGTTCAACGGGCTCGTGATCGCGGCAATCAAGGCGCTTAAGGCCAAGCTCACTACCCACGTGGCGATCATTGACGGGGATGGGCACTTCGGGGACGGAACCCATCAGATCATCAAGAAGCTCGGACTAGAGCGCCAGATCACGCATGTGACCCGGGACGAGATGGGGGATGGTGCAAAACCGTCTTGGGACCATAGGATGTGGGAGCAGTACACCAAGGACTTGATAGAGCACACGGGAGCGGGTATAATCGTATATCAGGCGGGTGCTGATGCTTGGATCGATGACCCCTATGGGGCCGGGTATCTAACCATGGAAGGCCTCGCCCACCGGGATCGAGGGATCTTCGCGGCGGCTAAAACGGCCGAAGTACCGCTAGTCTGGAATCTAGCGGGCGGGTACGCCGAGGACATGCAAGACACGATCAATATTCATCTGCAAACGCTCAGAATCTGCGACGAGGTGTACTACGATGCCATTCTTTAATCCCTTTAAACGCGCTCAGTCATTCGAGGACCTCATGACCACAGTGGGTCAGGTTCACAAGGAAATGGGACAACTCCCGAATGCTCAACGTTTTGACCCTAAAGCGCGTGCACAGCAGAAGCTGATGATTCCGGGAGAAGTCTTGGAGCAGTACAACAACATGAACATGTTCGGCACTACGCCGCAAGGTGTACCAATTCGGGGTGTGCTTGGTGCTAGGGGGGCAAACAAAGAAGCGGGCATGCGGACCATCAAAGCCGGGCATCTGCCAAGTGAGGGGCATTTAATGCTTTTTCCGGAAAACGCACTGCCCGCCGACTTGGAGGAGGCGAGTCTTCCGCGAACAGCACCCCATCTCTTTTTTAGCCCTAGCTATTCGGACGATCCAAGCACGATGAAGATGACCGGGGAAATCGGGCGTCGGATGGCCGACAATGCACGGCGGGTGCCCGGTGTGCGCGATCCGCAAATGTACGACATCAATGCGATGGAGGTCAAACCCCAGTCATTCGCCACCAACTGGTGGACGGATTTACCTTCAAAAGGTAAAGAGCTGTACGGGGCGTTGTACGATTTGATCCGCGCCGGGGGCCAAGGCAATACGGCCAATACGCTGACGGACATAAACATAGCACGCCGATTGGGCAATGTCGGCAGTCACGCGATTGGGCATGGCGATTTCGGGTTTATAGCGCCTGTTAACGAAAAAATGTACAGTGGCGACACTGAGGGGTGGTCTAACCAACTTTTCAACAAACCAGTTCGACGGCGAGATCTTTCGGAGGAAACTGCGTATTTGCACTCGGTGCTCGGCGATAAGCATGCGCAAAGCGCACAAGCGCT
>JGI24890J29729_1001316_pt1 | contig 11487 bp, 19 predicted proteins | sample FreactcultureFD7_FD_29729 | JGI IMG/M metagenome (IMG submission 29729)
GGACTTCCTCCTCTCGTACTTTGATAATCTCTCCTCGAAGAACCCGCTGCAGCTCCCGTCACACTCGACACCCTACCTCCAGTCCTCCCTGCAGTAGTCACTGAGCTAGCTCTACCATTCCTTGAACCATTCGCACCGTTGTCTGTTGTTGTTGTTTGATACCTTCGAGGTGAGGGGAAACCTGTAGATGAAAGTGAATCCTCGTTCCCTAGGTTCGAGGTTTGATAGGACTCTGGTGTCTCATCTAGATCATCATCATCATCGAAGAATCCTCCTCCTTGTTTGCTCATCTTGAAGAGTGATTGTGCGGAAAGTTGAAATCAAGATCAAAATGACAGAAATCTCGTCGCGTTTCAAATTCTGCCTTGTCCTGCTACTCCCGGACAATGAGTGCTCCATGGCCCAGACTTAGTCACTCTTGAGCGCGCGACGGAGAGAAACGAAGCGGGACGAAACGAACTTCGCCCTTCGCAATGAAAGCGCCAGTACTTGGATCAAGCGATGTAGAGCTATTGTAACATATTCGGTTGCACTGCGATCACAATAAGGGGGAAGAAGAAGAAACACAAACAAAGAAGAGGGAGAAGTACTACTGCTGAAAACCCGAAAACCTAAATTCACTTCGATCTATCTATCCTCTTTATAGCTTGCTGCCTCGGTCCTCAGTTCTTCCGTACTCGGGGCCGACTTCGATCTCTTCGTCGTCGACGTTGACGTTGAATCGGGTTCGATTGAGGGGTTCATTTTGTGCGAAGCGAACGAGAGCAGGGTAAACGTCACCTAAGGAAAGCAAGGGAAAGGTCAGCTTGCTGTGGTGATGTGGATCAGCGTCAGGCAAGAACGTACCATCGTATCGACCGAGAGCAGAGTTGAGGAGGTAATCGGGAACTCCCCACGCGTCGACGAGAGAAACGGCTTGAGGTCTCAATTCGGAAAGGAGTGCGTGTACTCGGTTTCGAGTGAGTTCGGCTTGTTTTGGAGAGAGGTAACCAGATGCGAGGAATTCGGCGGCTTCGGTGTCCATAGTGTAGCAAGCGAAGAGTTCGAAACAAGTTGTCATGACCTTGTGAAGCGCTGGCTTCGACTTGAGCTCTTCGTCGTGAAGGATAGCTTGAGCAAAGTTGTAGACGAGGTAGTATTGGGCGTGAGCGGTACTGTGGGTAGTTGAAAGCGGATCTGAGCCGGACTGCTCTCGGATTGAAAGTAGCGAGTTTCGACTTACGAGCATCGGAAGATGTCAATGAGGAGGTGGTTCCATGATCGCTTCTCAATATCTCGCTTCTTGAGAGCAGTAGCGGTGAGGTAAGCAGCACGGTGACCGAATGCGTCGATGAAGAATTGAGGGTCGCAGAGATCTCCGGTGTACTTGACTTGTGCCTTTGCTTCGGGGTTGTCGATGTACTGTAGACGCGTGAATGAGGGTCAGCAACAGTCAGGGGCTCTGGAGCGTTTGCACCGACGGCGGCACGTACCTTGAGAATGTACTCGCGAGTACGGTTTTCTGAACTCATAGGAGCGTTTCGATCGGCGAGAAGGGTTCGGAAAGTCTTGAAAAGGTATCGACCACATTGTTGAGTAAGCATGTAAGAATCTCCTTCCCTGTCATCGCCATGAAGAGGTTCAGAAATCGTTTACTCGAAAGCTGTGGAAAGTCGCGAAAACTCACCAGGTAACTTGAGGAAGGTAATCGGCGTAGAAACTGGCGAGTCCACCAGCGAGCGAGAATCCATGTCCTCCACACGCTCGTCGGCATTCCTCAATAGCGTTCGAAGCCATGATCGTGCAAAGAGACTTGAGTCCGGAAGAAGAAGCGTGAACGTCGGCGAGAAGGGTGAAATCACCATCCTCCATGGCAGTTTGATTGAGGGAGTAAAGTCGGAACATGTCTCGTCCAGCTGTAGGAAGGCAAGGAATGCTTATTTAGTGGTCGATTCGACAAAGCACTGATCGATAGTAAACTTACTGTAGTGACAAGCGAAAGCTTGAACGAGAGGAGGGAAGATCCTCGCTTGCACGAGTTGGTAGTTGATGACTTGAGTCTCGGAAGGCTTTCGTCCATCGTCGGTGAAAGGCGCATCTCGATCAGCGAATTGTCTTCGAACTGAGCAGTATCGAATAGCGACAGTTGCTGAACGAGCGAGAACCATTCGAGCTTGTTGGACAATGTTGGCACGAATGTAGGTCCTGTCGATGAAGAGAGCGTGCGTCAGAATAAGCGCGTTGAGAGATCGGAAAGAAAGGCAAACCCACATAGTACCGTAGGAAAGCTTATCGTTGGCAGGCTTGCTGAATCGTCCAGAGTCGGGATCGACTTGTGCGTAACCAGCGAGGAAGTTGACATGGGGAATCTCAACTTTGTCGAGCTGCAGAGAGGGAGAGAATAAGCAGAGTCGAGGTGAATCTAGGGAAGGGAAAGCGAAAACTCACGAGCATGGCACCGTTGTCAGTCGCAGGGTATCCAGCTTTAGGACCGATATCCATAATGGTTCGACCGGGAAGGAGTTCACGAGTTTTGATGTCACGGAGGGGAACGACGAATGGGAAAGGACCTCGCTTGATGAGCGCTCCGTTCTTTCCATCGGGAGTATGAAGCTGAGCCATGACGACAGCGTGATCAGCTGTTCGACCAAGTCCTCCGATCCACCACTTCATCGCGGTAAGTCCAGGTGATTGAAGGATAAAAGTCTTTGATTCAGGTTGATAAGTAGCGGTCGTCTCTAATCCTTGTACGTTCGAACCGTGACCGAGCTCGGTTTGTGCGTAACATCCTACAGACGAATGATCGAGGGTGAGCTGGTTATTCGATCTACGAGAGCGACCTTGCGAAGCTCTAGATCTCGAGAGGAAAGTGAAACAACAACGAACCGATAATCTCGTATCGCTCAGCAGGTTTCGTGAATAGCTCCTTCTGTTCATCGGTAGTTTGGGCACGAAGAGTCTTCAAGAACATGGATTTGTGAAGACCGAAAGCGGCGGGAAGATCTGAGAGAAACAGCGAAAAGAGAGGTGGGGAATCAGCATAGCTCCTCTTCCTCAACTTCCGAGGACTTGTTCAGGGTGGGCGAGTAGTACTAGAGGAGAATGAGAACGTACCGAGAAGCTCCTCTGCGATTTGATTGTCCTCTGCAGTCCATCCAAGTTCCCTCGAAATCTGAACTAATCGCTTCTCCTTCTTCAATCCGTGGCGGTACTTCTCCCCTCGATCCATGTAGTGGTAATCAGCCTTGCTGAATGCAGGCTATATCATCGCAAAGAGGAAGAGGAGGTTAGTGATCGGGTACTCTCAAATGCCGAAACTAAGAGAAGATACTCACCTCTCCCTCGATAACAGGCAGAATCCTCTTCACTCGTTCAATGTACTCATCGCCGTAGAGGTAATGTTGGAGTTCAGCGGGAGCGAAACTGGCTTTCGATCGCTCGATTTCAAGGAGGCGAGGACCGGGAGTTCCAACAGGTTTGGACAGATGAGCCGGGATTTGAATGGGTGGTGAGGAAGGCATTATTGTAGATTGGAGTTGGAGTGAAGAAGGAAAGAGGAGGAAGGAAGGAGAAGCCGGAGACTGAATTTTTGGCGGGGGGCAAAATCACATCGCTTCGGCTTTTTGAACAACCGTACTTTTGTCGCTCGATTTTGTCCGGAATCAAGCTCTTCCGTTCTTCTCAATGTAGTCTGTCGGAAATTGGTGTTGCATAAATCAGGGCTAGTTTCTTAATGATTAGACGTTTAGAAGGTTACCTGGGGAAGTTGTCAGGGTTACCTAGCGAGGTGAATCATATAACGTTTGCGAGTTTCGCTGAAACGTCGAGACGTTTGACCAATCAAATCCTCTCGCTCGCACGTTATTCGCTGTTTCGTTTTCTCCTCCTTTTGCTTCTTGTGCTTTCCTTTCTGTACTACTTAGCATAGGAGACGCTCAGGAGTACACCCACAACGCGATACCCTCAGTACGGACCGTTCTATGTTGAGAACTGCTGCTGAGCATTGCTCATCGTTTTAGCTTTTATTTCGCCCCTTTCGTCTCTTTACCACGCCTCTTGGGCGCCACATACTCTAAATAGCATCGTAGGAGCTGACTCGATCTCTACACAAGGCTCAGAGGTGTCCGCACTCTCTACTCGCCGGCGAGCAACAGACCCTCTCTGGCCTCGTTTTCGCTTCTCACGCCGCTGTGCCGCCTCTGTATCACCCGTATTGCCATAGTACACTCGAATATGTATATTCAGACTGAACAAGGTGATTGCTGAAGCTGAAAGTCTGTCTGTCTTGATCGAACCAACGTCGATATCTTACTAGTTTGATAGCCTTGCTTACTCTTGCCCTGATGGCGGCTTGCCTCTCATATCTCAACAGATCAATCAAAATCAAGGAATTACGTTCTCTGAGAGCTGAAAGACGACGATCACTGCGTGCTTCGCTCTTTCGTCGGCTTCTCGCATCCGTCGATATTTCTCCTTGCTCAGGGTCCAGTGATGCTGAATCAAGAAGCTGAGGCCTGTGCTCTTGAGTCTTAATCGACGAGGAAACGTTCACGCAGCTCTGTCCAGATCGCTTGACAGCACGAAACTCGAACCGTCGGTTTCAATCTTCGTAACCCTAACCCTAACTTTCACCTGTTTTCTCGGAATACTTCGACCTGTAGTTGATGTTGAGAGCTTTCTCAGGGCGATAGTCGTTCATTGAATCGCTGTCGATGTTCGGGAGAAGCGAAGTTTCAGGGTTGAGAATGGGGTACTTCTAACATGTAGCATCTAAGAGAGGTTCTCTGTTTCGATACGGATTTGTTGCGCTTTCGACGAACAAAGTCAAAATCGCCGCGGGACTACCTCTGATGATCTCGAATGAGCACAAACTACGTCGTACCGTCGAGAACTTGTCGATGCCGAATACAGGGAGAGGGTCACTCCTCGATTTCTGCGGATGCGAAGGGAGAGGCGACAGTGAAGAGTTACAGAAGAGAGGTACATTGCGTTACTCTGGCGCGATCGATTCGGACACACTCAGCGAATAAGTGGTGTCGACTGTGAGATTTCTGCCAGTACTGAACCCGCTGTATCGACCATTTTGAGAGCGAAATATCGATGTCGAGGTAATCCTCTATACGGCGAGGTAGAGGCCAATCCTTCTAGCGTAGCACTACGAGGATATATATGGATCGAGTGATCCAACCTACGGAAGCTCAGATAAGTACAGGAAGAGCTATACCTAGAAACAGGTTTGGGAAGGCGACAATCGAAATCTTTGTTACTGCCTCCTAGACGGCTGACTCGCTCGTTGTAGCTCGGAAGCGTCGATCGAAGACGTACAAACGCGTCAAAACTACAAGAAGCCGATTATTGCGGGCAAGATTGACCAGTCAATTTTGGAGCCCGTGTCGTACTGTCAGAAGCTGTATCGCGTGCTTGTGAACCGTTGGAGGTCATATAATAGCCATATCGATTCGATTCCCAAAGCTAAGCTCGATTATAGTGCTATCGAGCGAGAGAAAGCGGTCTGTAAGTACCCTTCTAGAACCGCTGTATGTCAACAAGAAGGACTCGGATCTCGTCCACACGAAGGCCAGGAGTCTAAGATTTCTATATGAAGATGTCGGGCAGCTCAAGTACGCAATATACAGCATCAAGCCTGACAATTCTGGCTCGAAACGTTTCTGAGCTTTTTGCTGGCTGAAAGAGTACCAAAAGCCTCAGAGTACTCGTCTCGTCTACCATAGCTCTTAAAAGATGTACTTCAGTGATAGGCGTCAAGTAGAGCGACGAATCTGCCGTGTTCCGGTGAGCAGAGGTCAGCGCACGAGGATAGCAAATTCTCGAATGGCAGACCGGGAGTAAGCTGTAGACTGTATGGCTTCGGCAGCCAAGTATCAGTGACGTCGATGGCACATCGCCGCTAGCTGAGTATAGCAGACGGCGTTGGTTGCGAGCTAGCAGCGAGATAAACCCGTCTATATTTTGCAGGTGCGTCGCAGCGAGGAAAGACCGAGAGTGAATCAGACGAAGCGAGGACCACACAAGTAGTGCTCACCGTCGATACCTCGAATAGGGCGCGCTCAAAACGAGTTCTCGAAGAGAAAAGCGAAAACGAGAGTTGGGCGACGACGACGACGACACGAAGGAATAAAGCCATTTCATTGGTCAAACGTCCAAAAAGCGGACTTGAACGTCTCGACGTTTGAGACAAAACTTTTCGAGGTAGACCCCTGAACTTCCTTAGGTAGCCTTCTAAACGTCAAATCATTAGGAAACTACCCGATAAATCAAGGTGCAAAGTTGGTTACTGGGAAAATAACAAAAATTGAATTTTGCGAACGACTTTCTCCTCAACTTCCGACTCTCCTGTCCGACTCGAGGCATTGATCACCTTCTAGATGCCGACGATAGCGACAGCTCCACCGACGAGGAAGAGCGACGAGAGGCCGAGCTTGACGTTCGAAGCATCGGAAGTCTGCGAAAGAGAGAAGTTATTCAGCGTCTGTGTATAGCCTTGATTTCTAGGAGCACTAGACTTACGCCGGATTCCGAAGGCGGAGCTCCGTCACTGCCGGTAGCGGTAGCTTGCTCTACTTCACTCGAGACCCTAGGAACATGAAATGGGAAGCTCGAAAAGCTCAATTTCGGAAAGTCAATGTAGGGAGCGAGCAGACTCACTTTGAGGCGACAGAGCTCGCAGCATCCGCTAATTTCGAAGAGATCGGAGATCGACTGGAAGTAGTCTCACCCGAAGTCGAGTTGGCAGTTGACGAGCCAGATTCGACCGCCGAAGATCCAGAAGCAACGCTAGAGGCGATATTGGCTACAGAGGACGAGGCGTCATCTACACACAAGTTCAATGTGTATGGATATAGAATGGAGGAGACATGAGTGAAGCTAGTACACACCTGCAGCGCATCCCAGAGCTTTTTGGGTTAAGCTCATGCCATTTGACTTGTTCTCTTCTTTCTCACACTGTCGATCGATCCTAGGTCAGCTTCAAAATTCTTGTATTGCGAGGAGAATGTCCTACAGTATCTTGAAGACAGCGATCGAAAGCAGAGGGGAAGTTTTCGTTCGTGCAAAGTGCGGACAGTTTTCCGCTTTCGATGGCAGAATAGGTGTATCCTCCTTCTCGCGCGATCCTCACCAGACACTTGGAGACACAGACCGGAAGGTCGGAGGAGAATTGAGCCGATGCTGTGCCAGTGACGAGTGCGAGCGATACGATTGCAGTCGAGAGGAGTTGGGAAGTGAATAGCATAGTCTAGCGAGGGGGTCGATNGATTAGCTGAGGGGGACTGTTCTAGAGATCCGGGGGAGCGAGACTTACTGGATATTTCGGTGTTATGCAGTGGATGAAGAGAAGGAAGAAAAAGCAAGAGAAAGGTGGGTTCTTTCCTCCGATACCCGCCAGACTGCGAAGAAGCGTTCGTCCCCACGTCACTGATCCCCTGAAATGAGGAGAAGCTCTTGGAATTGAGGAAGAGCAATAGCCCTACCTTCGGGTTTAGACTGAACTCCGAACATTTGAAGAGTAGCTCTAGCGGTAAAGCAGCTACCAGCGGCTATTTGCGAGGTATAACGTGACACACCTAGCGATATAGTCTACGATACGATAGAGGCAGTAAAATCCTTTCGTCTAATCCCGATGCGAAAAAAAGAGGAACCTGCTACAAACTAGACGAGGGTCCGTTCCTTCGGCTNTCGGGGTAGAGGACCTAGGTACTTGATACGCGTGGTTTCGGCTTTAGGGCTGCACAGCGACGTANATTTCGGACGTTTGCATCGTTCCTTGCTTCCTCCTCTCCTCTTACATTCGTTCCCCTTACTCTGCCTACTCGCCGCNTCTCTGTGCCGATCCGTCTACTCAATACAGTATGTCTGACGAGCGAGTGAGTTCCTGTTCATGCTTATCGCGACATCCTTCTCGCGACAGACGCCCAACTCACCCTTTTCCTTTGCTTTACAGCAGAGTCGATTCAAGGCTGCACGACGAGATGGAGAAATCGGGCGCCATATACAACATCGAGCTACACGAGGCCCTACCCGAAATCGACCTCAATTGCCAGCCCTTGACACGCGGACATCCGGAGGTAACACAGGNGAAGAACCACTCTCTGTGACACGGACTCCTGATGAGTACACAAGGGTACGCGATAGCTCAGTAAGTTCCTCCTTTGATTCGTGTATCTCGTTTCGCTTCGCTGACCAGGACTCCTTTCTTTGTCGTTTTCCCGCAGCTACCACGAGGTGTCGACCTCAGCTTGGTCGGCGCACTCGAAGAGGAGGAAGAACGCCTCCCTCGCCACCGAGTCGCCCGTCCATTCGATTCGACAGAGCCATACCTCCCAATTCGACAACCTTCTCTTCACTTGCCGGCAGCGGAAGACTTTGCGGCACTTCATCGTCGAGCCGAGCATGGCTCGAGGAACAGAAGAGGGTCTCGTCGACACGAGCCCGAACCCGAATCCGAATCGGAACACGTTCGAGCACCTTTGCACCTTGAAAGCAACGCTACCATCACCAATTTCAATGACCCCGACTTCGAGGCTATGCAAGGAGCCGCTGGTTGTCGGGATGCTGCACGAGAGGGATTTGTCAGTCCTTTTCGTTGCCCGTCTTCTTCGAGGTTTGCAGAATGAGAGAACTTACTTTTGTCCTTTTGGTCGCCACCTTTGAGTCACAGATCCAGTCAAGGCGTTCGTCGACAGTAGATTCCACCCATCTCTACCATGCGTCCCCGATTCGCATGACAAGACAACCCGTATCTCAGCATCGTCGTTCGTCAGGTTGTGGACCAATGTTCCCGTCGACTTCTGACGAGGATTCTTCTGATGAGGATGAGCCGGTTAGTCCACTCAGCACGGGACCTCCCCAGCGTCGAAACAGTACTCGAAGCGAGGCTCAGCGTCGACACTCCCGAGAGCTTCAAGCGTCTCAAACGCCTGAAGCACCCGGACAGAGTAGCCGAGTTCCAGGTAGAGGATTGAGGAGGATCTTCCGCCGTACTCCCAGAGATCAACGTTGAAGCCCTTTGTAGAGGATGATCGATACCTGCCTTCTTTTCCGCCTGCCCTTCTCGTTTGTTTAGGTTCTCCGATATACTCTTGCGTCGTTTGTTTCCTGTCATTTACTACCGATCGTTTGTCTGCTCATAGCGCTGACCAAGGAAAGTGAGAGAGAAAGATACTGGCTGAGGAAAATGGGAGAGAAAGATAAGCGTATAATCGTATCACTCTCATGCCATACTTCGAGAATCGCCTGCAGATTATACAACAGAATTGAATTACATACCGATCTCCCCCTTTCCCATATTACGTAGATTCTATCTCTCTAACCCCATCTCCTCCTTTATCAGACCGTCTCCTGGTTCTTCCCCTCGCTTCACTCAGCGTAGCTTTCATCTCGTCCATGACACTCTTTAAACTATTCACTTCATCTTCAACACTGAGATCGTTACTGCTCAGATGATAGCCCACTACTCCAGCCTACACACGACAGTTCATCATTAGCACACTTTCACTCACTCGCAAAGAAGACTGTGAAAACCGTACTTTGAAGAATCCGACGTTATCTCTGTACCCGACCAAGCTCTCCCTCGTTCCTTCGAGAGCCTCCCAAACACCCACGACAGCCTCAGCTGAACCTCTCGTCAATTCCAAATCCCTTCGCAACTGTCTCCCTTTCGAACCTTTGACCTCTTTCGCCCATTCGAACCAACTCTTGCCGCTTAATTCTCGCTCCTTCTCACTCTCTTCCGCTCTCAACGTTCCAAAGATCCTTCGAGATTTGTCAGATGCGAGGGAAGCGGTTGGAACGGCTTTGTCTAAGGAAGTGAGGAGTTCTCCGAGGGACAAAGAGATCTTTTCGAAGAGAGAGTCGAGGAGACGGGACAGGTCGGCTTCTTGTTTGGCAGAGCGAGTGGGGGAAGATGCGGCTCGTGAGATCAGCTCTTCCAATCGAGTAAATTCGTGCTAAACATCCCCTTCGTGATCAGTATCTCGTTGACTATCAAACAAAGCGAGGAGGTTGTAGACTGACGACAATCCAAGTGAAAGCGTTCATCCCTTGTGCGTTCAACCCGATGACCAGATCTTTGACTTCCCGCACACTGTCCCCCAAATCTGCCAATTCAGTCGAAATGAATTCCCTCTCCTCGATCCCGCTCGAATACCGTATAGCAGTGCTCAACTCCCAGATCTCGACCGGGTGCAAACTTAGTCCGACACTATCTTCTTCTGATCCGAGTGCTATCAAGTGGTCGAAAACTGTTAGAGCGTGTCGTGCTCTCAAGGAAGCGGTTCTTGCTGCTGTCGAAACGAGTTTGAGATTGGGTGGACAGTTGACACCGAGTAAAGAGCAGGAGAGTGCCGTGAGTGGGGAGAGGGAGAGGGAGAGCGAGGGAAGGGGTAAAGAGAGGTTTGCGAGATGGGACAGGGAAGGTTGGAGGAACGAGGGAAGGAGGGAGAGGTAAGAGTAGAGGAGGTATCTCGAGTAGGCGATGAAGGTGTAGAGTACGATGAAGAAGAGGCAGTAAGGGACTAAAGGGTAGATGAAGGAACGAAGGAATGAGAAGATGAAATTGCGAAGGATTGAATTGCTTTGTCGGTTTTTTGACTTTGCTGGTCTCCTGATTGGCCGTGGATCTACATCTTGTTCTTGTTCTGATTCTTCTTCATCTGTTGACCAGCGTTGTGTTGTAGCTTGTTTAGATCGTTTCGTCGGAGAGGATGACGTTTTGTTTGAGGTTGAAGTTGATTGCTGTTTGTTACGACTTCGAGGTCGATTGGAACTTGATGTAGCAGTTGATCTAGATGTAGGCATGCAGTACTGAACTGTTATCAGTGTGAGTGAGTGAAGAGTAGAAGAACCAAAAGTTGAACGAATCTCTCTTTCCTCTCCTCCCCACTCGCCACTCTACATCAACCATGCAACTGTGTATAGCTTGTTCAGCTACACTAGACACCAGTCAATCTACTCCGACCAGTTCAGAGAAACCTGCATTCCCTACTTCATTCATCTGCGGACATTCAGTTTGTCCAAATTGTACAACAAGGAGAAGGAATCTAGCAAAAGTGAGTCCACTCCCACCTACTCCACTCACTACTGAACTCACACTCTCTATCATCCATAGTCTTGTATCTTGTGCGAATCAGTTCACGAAATTCTCGCTTCCTCCTCCACTTCAACTTCGAACCCTCCCTCTCGATCCACCTTGAACCCACCTACCTATACACGAGATCAAGAGAAACAAAATGGTTTCGTATTAGGGGATGATTCAGATGATGAAGAATCAGAATTACCGCCACCACCACCACCTCTCGAAGTGTTCGATCCGGATCAACCTCCCGCTTACAACGATTCAAGAGACGAGAATGACAATGACAAGGACGAGAATGGGGATGAGAAAGGAGCAAAGGGGGAACAATGTAATTTACATTACATCAAACCTGACGAAACACTTTTAGGCCTTTCAATGAAATACGGCGTCGAGGTGAGTCGCACTTCAGTCTCAAC
>JGI24890J29729_1001317_pt1 | contig 11484 bp, 12 predicted proteins | sample FreactcultureFD7_FD_29729 | JGI IMG/M metagenome (IMG submission 29729)
GAAGAACGAATACAATTCCTTTTAACAAGGTATTAACCCACGTCATCATTTATTGTTTATGCAGACTTAAATCCAGTGGTGGCGCTGGCAGTTGCATGACCCACAGGCACACAATCTTTTTGTCCAGCTTGATTTAGTCCTTCGACATATCCGTTTGGGCATGTGTCTCCATAATTAGTCATTTTTTCAAATACATGACGAATATTGTGCCAGTAATATTGCATTACTAACGAAACAACAATCGCAAACAAGACTGCATGAGTCAAGATAACAGTTCCGCGACTACTCTTTGGTGGAAGAGTTACAAGTACACCTGGTACGAACGCAACAAAGAGCAGGGCTGATAGGAGGCTGCTGATTAAATCCATTTATATTTACTAACAGGTTTTTACATACGCTTGATAGCACTCCATAACATTTTCATAACAATGTGATGAGTGAGTGCGAACAAGGTAGCATGGACTGCGAGAACAGTTGTCTTGCTTCCACCTGGAGGAAGCGTGACCAATACACCTGGAATGAAGGCAACGAATACGAGGGCAGAAAGAATGAGTTTGATCCACATTTTGTATTTACATAAACATTTTTCTCACCCAGTTACGATCGGCTTTATAAGTTTTACTTTTACCCTTGGAAGTTCGTTTGGTATAAGTTGATACAGCTTGAAGCTTTCGAAAAGTAGAAAGTGGACCGTATCTCTTTACAGCCTTTCGAATTGCCTTGTGACGAGCAGTTTTTCCTTTTTCAGCAGAGTATCCTAATCGTGTTAAGAGTCCTTGCTTCATAGTACCAATTCCTGGACCATGAATACTTCTCCACTTTCCTGGAGCACCGACATCATGAATACGATGTCTAGAAACATGAGAGCTTCTTACATGAGTTCCTGATTTACGAGTAAACGCACGTCGTGTGTATCCTTTACGCATAATCATACGACCTCCTTCTGGAAGATCTTCATCTGGAATATAACCACCTGTCATAGAAGCACAACTCATTTTAATAGTTCATAGGATTATCTTTCTTAGGACATGTATTACATCCTCCTTTAGCAACTTTAACCGAGCCAGATATATTATAAGCATACGCAACCGCAGCTAATACTGAAATAGCAATTGCAATCAACCACCACATTTGTTGTTTAAAAAGAGAATTCATATTACTATTTAAGCATGGGAATCCCGTTTTATTTTGCAAGTCTTGTAAAATCGCATAAACATATCGTAAACACTGTTAAGAAAAACATTCCATTAGAAGTTGATGTTCTTGGTGTTGATTTTAATTGTTTAATTCATCGGTATTTAAAAGATGAAAATCCAGTTCAATCAGTAGTAGATGCCTTTGACCATATTTTAAAACACGTTTGTAAAGCAAAAAAAGTAATTATAGGAATAGATGGGCTTGTACCATATGCTAAAATAGTTCAACAAAGATATCGACGTATGCGGGTGAAAGAAGAAGGGTCTGGAACATTTGATAGAAACCAAATATCTCCGGATACTCCTTACATGCGTGAATTAGAAGTGGCGTTACGATCTAGATTTCCATACGCTACTATTTCAGGAACAAAAGAAGCCGGAGAAGGAGAACATAAGTTAATACTTGAAATAACAAAAATTCCAGAAAATGAAAGAAAAAGTGTATGTATTTATGGATTGGATGCTGATTTGATTTTGATATGCCTTCAACATCATAAATTATCAAGTCCTTCAAATATGTTTCTTTTACGAGAAGGATCAGAATTTAACGATCCAAAATTAAAAAACGCAGAATTCGCAACGTTAAATATTTGGGGACTTTTAGGACAACTTCCAATTCCAATTGAACAATATATGATTCTTTCGTTTCTTTGTTTTGGAAATGATTTCATGCCAAGTTTAGGATTATTTTCGTTAAGAGAAGATGGATATGAACGTGCTTTAGAAATGTATGAACAAGCAAGAAAGCCTAATTTGTTAACAGCATATGGTAGAAGACAATTTTTTGAATGTGTTGGATTAAAAGAAGTTGAAACGTTAAGAAAAATCATTTCAGTTCGAAAAAGACCAGAAGAAAAAACTATTATTGGAAAGATTCCTGAACTTATTGAACATAAATATGGACTTCATGTTTTAGATGGAGTTATGAACATGAAACCAGTAGTAGAAGCATATTGGAAAACATTTCATTGGACAGTTTATTATTTCCAAAACAGTGTTCCAATAAACTGGTCTTGGGTATATCCTTATTCCGATGCTCCGTTGATTATGAGTATTTTAAAATACCCTGAAACAACGTCAATTGAAAACAAACCACTTAATTATACGGTAACCAACCAACTTCAATTTATAATGCCCCAATCTTCATTAAGATTATCAAGAAGACGAGTTATGTTTTCTGATGAACTTCATTCTGAAACTAGAAATCCATGGATGAAGCGACATGATTGGGAAATGAAACCTAGAATTTCATTACCTTGGAATCCTAGCGAGAACCTAACGACAGTTTCCCCGCTTTGAATCTAAATCCAACTGATGTTTGTAGAGTAACTTTTCCTAATCCAGGAGGAGTAATATCTCTATTTTCAGGTACAAATTCCATTACGTTTGATTCTGGAAATGATATTGAATTAATATCAGTTTCTCTTAAGTTCCAATACTCGTTATTGATTCTTATCATTTCTTTCGCAGAACTCGCCATAATCATACCATCTCCATCAAGTTGACGAGCCCAATTGTTCAAAACGTAATTACAATAGTTTTGACGATAAGTTTGGAAACTTGTTACCTTTGAAACGTTCTTTAATGTATTCAAACAATCTTGAACAGTGGTTAAAATTGGTTTATCTAATCGTTTATTCACAGTATTATGGGCACGAACTGTGAATAGAAATAGATCAAATCTACTATTTGCCCATTCTGGATGTCTTTTCTGATAATTTGAAAAGATTGTTGTGAAATGATGTTTACATGAAGGACATGTAATGCATTCTGCAAACTTATCTAAAAATCTTTTTAAAATAACCTTGTCTTCCGAACTTGGAATTTCTGGATAATTCAGAGAAATAGAATGAAGGGTCATCCATCCCATTGGTCCCCAACGACTTGTCATTTTCAGTTGTTTATTCGGAGGAAATGAATCCAGCAACCATTCCGCCTTCTAACATTTCACGCATAACAGACACTGGAGTTGTAGGATTTTTCAAAAGTCCTGCTCCTGCTACTAATTTTTTAACTTTTTCATCAGACATCTTTGAAACACGTTGTTTAATTGTTTTCCGATGCTGTCGAACTCCTTTATCGGTAATCAATCGTATAGTATGTTTTTTCATCATTTTCTTAAGAGGAGGTGGCTTCGCTGGATCAGATGTTGGTTTCAATCGAAACTTTGCCTTTGACGTCTTCAAAATTCCACGAGGAAAGGTTTTTAGGCTTTTACGCTTACCTGCAGTAACTTCTGGTTTTGGTGCTACAGGAGGCGACTCTCCAACTTTCACAATTGTGATGGGTTTTACAACGTTCATCTCTATTAAAAACGAATAAGAATAGATTTACGGCGAACGTATCTTATACTACTACTATGGATTGGGAATCGATTAAATCATACTTTGAAGCACAAGGAGTTTCCAAATTAGTAGAACATCAAATTGAATCATTTGAAGATTTTATACGTAACAAATTACCTTTAATTGTTTCTTCTACTGCTCCTATCATTGTGTGGCACGAACAAGATGAAATTACAAAAAAATACAAATATGAATTGAGACTTTCGTTTGAAAACATCACGTACATGAAACCAAGAATCCAAGAAGCAACTGGTCGTATTAAGCCAATGTTTCCACAAGAAGCACGTATGAGAAACTTTACGTATGCTGCTCAAATGTTTTGTGATGTTCGATTTGTAGCAAGAACATACAAAGGTGAAAAATTGGATATCTTTGATGAACAAGTTAAAGTATTTGAAGGTGTATCTCTTGGTAAAATTCCAGTTATGCTTGGATCATCTCTTTGTATTATGAAAGATTATCCGTTATCAAAAGAAGAAATTGGAGAATGTCCATATGATCCATTCGGATACTTTCTTATTCATGGAAGTGAAAGAACAATTTTATGTCAAGAAAAAGTTGCTGATAACCGAATCATGATTTTCTATAATAAAAAAGCGTCTGCGAAGTTTTCATATTCCGCTGAAATGAAATCGTTGCATGAATCATTCACAACTCCTCCAAAGAAACTTGAAGTCCGTATGAGCACTAAATTTAATGGATTCGGATATCCTTTAACGATGTGTGTTCCAAGGTTTCGAGAAGATATACCATTAATGGTTATGTTCAGAGCATTTGGAGTTGAAGCAGATGAAGATATTGCAAAATTAATTTGGGGTCCAACCGCTGATGAGAAACAGATGGAAACATTGTCTGCTTCTTTCAAAGAATGTTCCGATTGTAAAGTCTATACTCGTGAAGATGCAATTGAATATTTAACTCATCATCTTCAATATGGAACAACTTCGGAAGATAAGAAAGGATACGTTCGTTCCCTTCTTGAAACAGAATATTTACCACATGTAAAATTTGGAGGTGATAATTCTTCTAATAAAGTTTTGGAAGCACGTAAGATGTTGATTACATCTTGGATGATTCGTAAATTAATATTGACTGAACAAGGATATGCGATTATTGACGATCGTGACGCATATCCAAACAAACGAGTTGTTACAACTGGCGCATTGTTAACTCATTTATTCCGTCAATTATTTCAAAAAGTTTGTAAAGATATTCGTAGTAAGTTTGTTCATGAAGTAAACAATGATACTTGGAAAAAAGGAGAACCACGTCCACTTGAAATCTTAAATGTTAACAATTTATACAAAATATTAAAAGTTTCTACTATTGAAGGAAAATTAAAACAAGCATTGGCTACTGGTAATTTCACAGTTCAAGGACTTGGAACTTCAAGTTCTGGATCACTTTCAAACGCTACAAAAGTAGGTGTCTCACAAGTATTGAACAGGTTATCATATTCTGCTACAATAAGTCATTTACGAAGAATTCAAACACCAGTTGAAAAATCAGGCAAGTTATTAGCACCGCGTAAACTTCACGGAAGTTCTTGGGGATTTGTATGTCCTGTAGAAACTCCAGAAGGTCATTCGGTAGGTATTGTGAAAGCTATGTCTATGCTTACATCTATTAGTCAACATACGCCTTCAGCTGTTGTTATAAACGTTCTTCAAAGAATACCAAGTATTAATTGGGTTACGGATATTTCAAAGCAATATTCTGGAACTATGATTTTAGTAAATGGGGTTATTGTAGGATATACATCTAATCCTTTAGAAGTCAATAGTATTTTGAAGAAATCCAAGTATTCGTTTGAAATTCATCCACACACATCGATTGCATGGAATATTCTTCAAGACTGTATTTCAATTGAATCTGATGGTGGGCGTATTGTAAGACCATTGTTCCGTGTTCAAAACGGTCAGGTTGTAGCACCACCTACAACCAACAAAGATTGGAACGAATGGGTAAAAACATGTATTGAATATATCGATTCTTCAGAATCTGAAACTATTCGTATAGCTATGAATCCTTCGGAAATTAAACCACATCATACTCATTGTGAAATTCATCCTACTTTGATGTTAGGACATATGGCTTCTAGCATTCCATTCTCAGATCATAATCAATCTCCAAGAAACTGTTACCAATCTGCTATGGGTAAACAAGCAATGGGTATTTTCGCAAGAAATTACGCAAAACGACTTGATAAAAATGGTTACATCTTATGTTCTCCAATGCGTCCTCTTGTTGAAACACGTATGATGAACGTTTTGAAAACACAAGATATGCCTTCTGGAGACATGATTATGGTTGCAATTGGAATTTATGGAGGATATAACCAAGAAGATTCTGTTATATTAAATCGTGGTTCAGTGAATCGTGGGTTGTTCAGGACTCTCTATTACACGATTTATAAAGACGAAGAGCATCGTAACGTAGCATCTGGAAAAGAAGAGAAATTCGCAAAACCAAGGCGTGAAAACACTCGCGGATTTAAGACTTCTTCTTATCATGCTATTTCAGAAAATGGTGTTCCATTATTGAATGCTGAAATTAATGAAAATGATGTAGTGATTGGAAAAGTTACAAGTATCAAAGGTGACCCAAATGGCTATCAGTATCGCGATTCTTCTACTACTCATAAAAACTCTGAAAAATGTAGAGTTGATGGTGTTTGGCAGGATAAGAACTCAGATGGATATCCATTCGTAAAAGCTCGCGTTGTTTCAGAACGTATTCCTGAAGTAGGAGATAAGTTCAGTTCAAGACACGGGCAAAAAGGAACGTGTGGTATTTTACTGAACGAAGAAGACATGCCTTATACTGCTAGTGGTATTCGACCCGATTTGATTATGAACCCACACGCTGTTCCATCGCGTATGACCATTGCTCAATTAATGGAAACAATGTATGGAAAAATATGCTGTGAAAAAGGAGCATTGGGTGATGGAACTCCTTATTCGCACTTAAAAGTTGATAATTTACGAGAACAATTGCTTGAACTTGGAATGCATCCTTACGGTAACGAAGTGTTATACAATGGTCAAACTGGAGAAATGATGGAAGCTGAAATCTTTATGGGTCCAACATTCTATCAGCGTTTGAAACACATGGTCATTGATAAGAAACATTCGCGCGCACGTGGCCCAATTGTATCGTTAACTCGTCAACCCTGTGAAGGACGATCACGCGATGGTGGATTGCGAGTTGGAGAAATGGAACGTGATTGTATGTTATCTCATGGAGCTGCGATGTTTACGAAGGAAAGATTGATGGATGTTTCAGATCCATTCACAACTGGATTTTGTAAATCGTGTGGAACATTGGCTGTAGTAAATTCAAATGAAAACATATACCATTGTGGAACCTGTGGAATCAAGACACAATTTGAGTTGAAAACAATTCCATATGCAGTGAAGTTATGGAGTCAAGAACTTGAAGCTATGCATATTGTTCCAAGAATGGTTTTCGAGTAGAGTATAATGGAGAAGTTTAAATATTTTATCGAATTGATCGGTGTCGTCACTATTTTATATGCTAAACTACTCACTGAAGGTAACCCACTTGTTATGGGAATTGTGTATTTCGCAATGTTTACAATAGCATATGGAATTACAACGTCCTATTTTTCACCAATGAGTGGATTTGCATCTTACTTTTTAGGTCATATGACGCTTGAAGATTTGATGTATAACCTATTAGCACATATACTTGGAACTATTTTGGTAATTATATCATTTAAACCTGTCCAGATAGGACTTAGATAATAACATGGAAGTAGATTTTTTAATTATAGGAGCTGGTCTTTCAGGAGCTGTTATGGCCGACCAGTTTGCTAGAAAATTAAATAAAAAAGTACTTATATTGGAAAAACGTAACCATGTTGCTGGTAATTGTTATGACTATATTGATCCAGAAACTGGTATTTTAGTAAGTGAATATGGTCCTCATTTTTTTCATACAAATAATGAAGAAGTTTGGGAATATGTTAATCAATTTGTACAATGGTACAGATATGATGCTAAAATCGTTTCAAGTGTAGATGATCATGTAGTTCCTGTACCGGTAAATATGGAAACTATTAACGTATTATGTGATCAAAATTTAAAGACGGAATCTGAAACACAAGAATGGTTAAAAACTGTCCAAGTTCCATGTGAAAATCCTCAAAATAGTAGGGATGTTGGGTTATCTCGAGTTGGTGAAAAATTATACCAAACTATGTTTAGACCATATACTAAAAAACAATGGGAAAGGTATCCTGAAGAATTAGATCCATCAGTTCTTTCAAGAATTCCAGTAAGAACAAATACAGATACAAGATATTTTTCAGATAAGTATCAAGCTTTGCCTGAATACGGATACACTAATTTTGTCGAAAATATCCTTAGTCATCCAAATATAACTGTTAAACTAAATACAGAATTTGATATTCAAACAACAAATATTAAATATAAAACCCTTATTTATACAGGTCCAATCGATAGTTACTTTAAACATCTTCCAAAATTAGAATATCGATCTTTGAAATTTGAAAAACAAGTAATCCATAATTATGGATATTTTCAACAAAATTTAGTTGTGAATTATCCTTCTGAAAACGTTCCATATACAAGAATTGTTGAATATAAGCATCTCCCAAACAATGAATCAAGACATACAGTAATTGTAAAAGAATATCCTTCTTCTGAAGGAGAACCGTATTATCCGATTCCAAATAATAGAAATATAGAATTATATAAACAATATCAAGAACTAGCAGAAAAAGAAATAAATGTTCATATGATAGGAAGATTAGCCAATTACAAATATTTCAATATGGACGAAGCAATTGCAAATGCTTTAAATTACTTCAATCAACATTTTATTAATATAGAAAATACAGAAATAGTAGTAGCACATTATAATGAAAATGTAGAATGGTTAAATAAATATCAGGGAAAAAATCTTCATTTGTATTGCAAAGGAAATCCTCCTAGAATAACATGTAATCTACATATTCTTCCAAACATAGGAAGAGAAGCCCATACTTATTTAAAGTATGTAGTAGATAGATATGATTCCTTACCTGATATAGTATTTTTCACACAAGGAAATATTAAAGATCATTACTGGCATGATATATCTTATTTTTTGAATTTAGAATCAAATGAGTTTTCTAGTAAAAATAAGGATTTAAAATTATTTAAAACTGGTATAAGCGATGAATATAGAATAAATGAATGGAACTCTACGAAATTACAACCGTGTGAGTTTCCTGGCAATATTTGGTTTAATAAATTTGTTAATTCAGAAATAAATTTAGATACTACTCCAATATACATATACTGGGCTGCTATTTTTTCTGTTAGAAAACAAGCAATATTATCAAGAACTAAGGATTATTATAAAACGTTACTTTCTCAATTACAGATAAATACTCCAGAACTAGCACACTTTATAGAACGTTCTTGGTATTATATATTTAATCTTCATAAATTCAATTGATGTTTGTAAATATACTGTCTTTTAGACATTAAAATTGCATAATATCCATTTGAATTTTTACATTCTTCAGCTTCACTATCTGGAAATATTTCATTCCAATAATTCCATAACTTTAAAACATATGGAGGTCTTTCTGCTAAAAGAGTTTTTGCATTATCATCGCTGTTACCTACTCCATATTTTATTAAACAATGTGGTTGTCCTTCATCATCACAACATATAGATTCAATACTTAACCATTCTAATTTAAACTTTTCATTTGTTTCAAAACATTCTTTAAATAACGAATCTACCCAATAATATATATGTGCACTATCATGAATATTCCAGTACTCATCACATTTATTTTTCCATTCTCTTATTAAATAATTATCCTTTTTTGAAATTATAAACCAAGCAGCACATCCTTCAGTATTGTCCATTTGACCACCTGCAGCTCCACGATACATCCAAAATCCATAAGATTTCAATGCTTCTTCTATCCAATGATCTAATGGTTGCATACATAATAAAGTTGCATCAGCCCATACCCCTCCATGATTTTTTAATAAACTTAATCGTATAATATCACTTTTTGACTGAGCTGTAATATTTTTACTTTCATCATAAATGTAATCTATATCACTAACATAATTTTTTAAGTTATTAAAATCAATATATTCAACTTTCCATTCTGGATTATTTATTTCCCATGATTTTGCAACTTGTTTTTGTAACCAAGGAGCATTTTCCCATCCTTGTAACCAAAGTATAAATATTTGTTTGTTTATAGACATATTGAAATATAAATAAATGTTTTTTTAATAAATTAAACACACTGGTAAATACCTTATTTAATAAAAAGTTATATATACGAAAGAATGTAGTATACTAGTATGTAGAAGAAAATATTACACCTCGAATTGAAAGCTAATTCTATAAATAAAAATCATCTTTTTTTACTATGTTAAACATATCAGGTTTATTAACACTTCCTGCTATTGTTTGTTCATCTGGAGATTCTACTACAATTGGAATTAATAACGTTGAACGTTTACATCCTAACACTGGATCAAAAATTACCCAATCTGTTACAAAATGGGTTTGGTAAGGTATTGAAACATCATCTACTGAAAATAATTCTGTAAAATACTTCGCATACGACTGTCTTATTATATAACATTGTGCACCCCATGGATTTGAAAGACCAGTATTTTCAATAATTTCAATATCTTCAAGAAATTCTGTTAATCCTTGCGATACTGGATAACTACAAAACCCTATAGACAATATATCAGTATTATGTGTTTGCATATAATTTTCTAACGTTTTCATGTATTCATTAAAATTTTTATGAAAACGAACATCATCTTCTATAATCATTGCGAATTCTTCATCGGATTCTACAAATTTTTTCATAGCACGAATATGTCCAAGAGTACCAGCCATTCCAGTCGGATAAGACGTTCCTCTTTCAAAACATGTTTTACCCCGTCGTTGAACTTCGTCATCTGTATAAAAAGGCGATTGAACTGCTACTATTTCTAAATTTAAAGGTTCTGCTGCTTTTCTTAAACGTATCATACGTTCTTCATTACATGTAACCGCATAAATCTTCATTTTAATAAATAAGAGTTTTCAATGTAAGTTGCTCGCGCCCTGGTGAGCGAAAATGGATTTTAAAAGTATAATTTTCATAGGGCTTATAGAATGTGGAAACCTATAAACGAATTAGACGGGCGATACGAAATAAGCGATTGTGGTGAAATTAGAAATAGTAAAACTTCAAAAATATTATGTAAAAAACTTGATAGAGATGGATATTTTCAAATTGGATTAAGAAAATTAGGAGATAGACATAAAATTTGGTTTTCAATTCATAGACTGGTTGCATTATATTTCTTAGAACCACCTGATAATCAAAATAATCAAGTAGATCATATAGATAATAATAAAACTAATAATAAAGTTGAAAATTTACGATGGGTTACTAAAAAAGATAATATTCTTAATAGAAGTCTACATGCTTGGAAATCAAATAACACTACAAAAGAATTATATATTACAAAATATAAGAATGGATTCATGATAAGAATAAATAGAAGTGATTATTCTAAGCAAATGTGGTGTAAAGATTTAGAAACAGCTATATTTTATAGAAACAATTTTATCAATGAAATAACTAAAAAAAGTTCATCACCTAGTAATTAAATCGCGCCCTATTGTTTAAAAAATTTTTTCTTTGAATTAAGTATAACAACAAAATGGGAGGTAAACAGTAGCATTACAACTGCCTTCGATAGTATTGTTAAAGTCAATGCTAGTCCTGTGACACATGGGGCAACACCGTCAAAATGCAGGAAGGTCCTGTTAGGGTACAACTACCACCCAGTCCTTGAAAAAGAGATTGTGGAACCATAGGGAAACTTATGGGCATGGTAAAAATGTTGTAAATAGGGATAATCCGCAGCCAAGTC
>JGI24890J29729_1001318_pt1 | contig 11474 bp, 8 predicted proteins | sample FreactcultureFD7_FD_29729 | JGI IMG/M metagenome (IMG submission 29729)
TTTAATTTCACCTATGCACATGCCTCGGTCTACGGCTTTGCACACGCCTAGACGGCTATTAGTAGGAAACAAAAACTAAATAAAACAATGGCTTATAAAAAAATAAAAACTAACTTAACCTGAATCTGTGGGTTAAAAACAAGTTGATTGGGCCACAATTGGGCCAAGAAATAGAGTACCACAAGATGCAGTCCATGCGCATACTAGGTGCTTGAGAACTGGTTTCATTTAAACGAAGCGCGAAGTGATATGCCTACTGGGTACCCTATTGAAAACCTCGATACCCCGACCCCACTATACCCCCACCCCCTAAATAGGCCGGCTTCTTACAGGCTTACCTATGCATTGAGTTTTGGACGAACGATTACCAATTTTTATAACTCGTTCCAACTACCCCCCCCTTCTTTTTTAAAAAGGCATTCATAAAATTTTATTTTTTATTTTTAAAAAGTAGTATCCGATAAGCTTATTTATTTTTCTCGTAATTACTACCCATAGCGGCAATTTTACTTTTGTAACTTATTATAAATAGCGACGAATCAATTCCAAGCAATTCTGAAATTTCAATAAACTCAGTGAAGTCTAGCCGTCTTTCTCCTCTTTCGTACTTTGATACAAAGCTCTGTGGAATATTTAACTTCTCGGCTAACTGCACTTGTGTTAGTTGTGCATTTTTTCTAGCCTCGATAAGAAGGTTTCTGAAAATATCATGTTTAAAAGAGTGGAGGGAAGCGACCATACATAGCAAGTAAATCGTATGTTGCTAAATATCCCAAAACAGGTTATTGTCAAGATAGTATTTAATTTTAAAACAATTGTCTGCTAGAAATTTTTATTTATAAGGGGAAACGTAATGAGAAATATTATTATCACTGCTGCTATTATTTCTGCTTTTGCTTCATCTACAGCCTTTGCTGCAGATTCAAATGCTGAAGAAAAAGCATATGCAGAATTCGGTGTTATTGCACTACGAACTGAGGCCAGCGGCTTTTCTGCAAATAATGCTGTAGGTCTACTTAGAGTCGGATATAACTTTGACAAAAACTTTTCTGGGGAAGTTGTTGCTGGCGGCGGGATAAATGATGCCAGCGGTTATTACGGTTCAACTTACTTAACTTTTAAAGTTAATACTGTTTATGGTGCTTATTTAAAAGCGAAAGCTGAAGTTTCGCCTGATTTAGAAATATTTGCTCGACTTGGTGTGCTGCATGTTGACGTAACTGCGACCGCTGCTAATGCATATGCATCTGCTTGGGCTAACGCTTATGATAATTCAGTATCCTTTGGTGCTGGCGCTCAATACAATTTTACTAAGACAGTGTATGGTCAGGCTGACTATATGTCCTACTACAACAAAAGCGGAACATCTTCAGCAGGTCCATCAGCAAGCATAGGTATTAAGTTCTAAACTAAAAAACCTGCTTCTTTTGCAGGTTTTTTTAATCCTAAACTCGAGCGTATATATGAAAAAAATAATTGGAGTGTTATGTCTTACAGTAATGGCTCTATCCGGATGTGCAACAGTGCCTACGCCGGAAGCAATGAGAGCAGCAACATCCTCATACCAACTGCCACAACTTCCAGAAGCTGGCAAAGCTATTGTTTATGTTGTACGACCGAATGGACTTGGAGGGTTTATTCGATTCAATGTATTTATAGATGACCAAGAACCATCCTCCGAAATGGGTTATACAAGAGCAAGTCAATATATCTACTTCAACCTTACGCCGGGTGAACATAAAATATACTCTAAAGCTGAAAATTGGGCCGAAACATTAGTAACAGCAAAAGCTGGTGATATTATTTTTATTCAACAAGAGCCATCTACAGGAATTCTTATGGCTAGGAATAAGACGTTTAAGCTCGATGATTATGAAGGTAAGTATCATGTCAAAACTTTAACTATGGGTACAATTATCAAGTCAGACCGATAAAAATAGGGCCTATAAACGCATTCAGTTTATAGGTTTTCCTGAAACAAGATGATTCGTAGCATTAATGGAGTGGCAGTTTATGAGCCACTGCTGTCTGACGACTATCAAATCAAACCTCTACAAAGCTGACATTCATAAAGATTAAATTTAGTTGCAGTGAATGACTGCTTTAAAGCGATGTAATTAAGGGGTCGTTAGTCAGCAACGGGCCATAAGCAGACGCTCATCACTTGGCACAATCATGTAAAAATAGGCTTTATTTATATGATAAATAAGCAATTTATTTATCAAAATTATGATATATTTAATAAATTATGAAAATAATGAACTATTTATGAAAAACTATACTCATGCTATCACAGCACAGCACAGCACAGCACAGCACAGCACAGCACAGCACAGCACAGCACAGCACAGCACAGCACAGCACAGCACTAAGCTAACGCCCCGCCCGCCCTTTGTTGCGGGTTTGTTGTTATTGGGCTCGCTGTTACTGTCGGCGTTAGCGTTACCGCCTGTCTTTGCCGAAAGTACGGATGAAATCACACTTCCAGATTTAGGTACACCCGCAGCCAATACTGGTTCAGTACAACCTAACATCAACGCCCAAGGCGCAGGGTTTAACTACCGTGACAATATCGATGGCAAGTTAATCAGCATTAACCCACAATACAATAAACAAAATGGCGTTGCTGTAGGCGGGAGTCTTGCAAGTCCAATTTCTAAAAACATGGCAGTGGGTATCTTACTGACGGCTGGTTCTGACAAGAACGAATGGTTACTCAATACGGGCTTTGACTTAACTAGTAATCAACGCTTTATCTTCTCCCTTGGTCAACTCCGTCAGAAGCTAGACTTTAACTTTATCTCTGGCAGTCAAAAAACTTCCGTCAGACAAGACAATATCGCTGGTAGCTACCAATACTTCTTAGGTAAAGACTGGCTCAATGCGGCTGAAGTGAATGCTTATCTTAGTAACACAGGCAGTATTACGCTAGGGGATAAAACCTACTTTACTGATACGACCTCTTTGTATGAATTATGGAGTGATCCACGCCGTATTGCTGGGGGCCGTGTTACTGGCGTACAAGGTCGCTTGGTCTTTACCCCAACCTCTAAAACGACTATTAAGGTGGGCTTAGGGGCAGAGCGTCTCACTTATGACTACCTAACAGGTAATGAATCCACCACGCGTGCAACGGGGAGTGCTGAGTTAGTACAACGCTTAGACAATGACTTTAATTTCCGTGCTTCTGCGAATGCAGCTTCTTCACAGAACCGTTATGCCTTAGGGTTAGGTAGAAGCTTTAAAGGTGGCGCACAACTTGGTATTGATGTAGCGACTATTCAAGGACGTGATAACACTTTTAATGACAACCAACTGTTACTGAGTTACACCCAAAGCTTTGGTGGTAATAATGCCAGTGCCTTTGGTATTAACCCAATGGGGATGAATAACACAGCACTTAATAATTTAGATGCTTCAGGCGCTCCAATGAACCAAGCATCAGCCAACACAGCAACCCCTAGTCCAAACGCCAATACATGGGCCAGTTCTTTAGTCGACCAAGTCTCTCGTCGTCCTAGCTTCTTACCATCACAAGTGATTGCTAAGATTGATACGACAGCCACACCAACAAGATTGATTGCGATTGATAAAACAGCTGTGCCTGTAGGCAGTAGTATTAATAATGCCACGGGTGTGATTACAGCCCCTACGGGGACGCCAGTGTCTGGCATTGCTGGCGTCACTAAAAATACAGTGGCCTTCACTAACGCTGGGCAGTTTGCACTATCTGGTACCACTGCTCTGGTGATTAACCCAAATCTCATCACACAACCAGCAGTAGGATTAACGGATACTTACATAGTGACCATGAACAACAGCTCAGGCGGTGGCACTACATTAGCCACAGTGGTCGTTTCCCATGGCTCAGTGAAGATTGATAGTATTGTGATGAGTTCTGGTACGTTAGTCATTAACACCGCTGCTATTGCTGGTGTGACTGCACCGGTAGCGGGTGCTACACCAGTAACAACGACAACTGCAGGTACTGGTTATACAGGCACAGTGACGTGGAGTCCTTCAGTCAGCGGTACGTTTGCTTACAACACCGCCTATACCGCGACTGTGACATTAACCGCTGCGAGTGGTTATACCTTAACAGGGGTAGCGGCTAACTTCTTTACTGTGAGTGGTGCAACTGCTACTAACCCAATTAATTCAGGTGTAGTGACTGCGGTGTTCCCTGCAACAACTGCAACCCTTCCAGCAGGTTACGTCAGTACCCAAAGACTCGGCACGGTAGGGTCGATTTTGGCCACTAGAGACACAACGTCGAGGCTTAATGGTGGTGGCACTTTAATTTGGTCAAGAAACACCAGCACGGTTGCCTCACCTGGTAATGCTGATTATTACACTGCTGCCAGGGCCTGTAGTGATTCTCTCGCTTTGGGTTACAGCGATTGGCGCCTACCCACCCAACCAGAGCTCTCAGGCTTGTATAACGCAGGCACAGCGCTTACTGGCTGGACGTCGAGTGTCACCTGGTCGTCCGACGTCGGCGGCGTTGCTGACAGTCACTACTTCGTCAACCCGGGCACTGGCTACGTCGAGTGGACCGCCGACAGCTTCCTCACTTACGTGTCGTGTGTTCACTAGAGCCTTGATTTTTGAAGTTTGATATTTGATTTTTTGATTTAGGTTTTATTGGGTTTGAACTGGGTTTTACATTTCACAAGCCACTGTCTGCTTTGGGTCGGAAGTGACGAAATTAAGTGTCTGCTTTAGGGCCACAATATTTTAGAACGGACATGTGCCACTCACCCTATAGCTTTTTTAATCTCATCCACTGAAGTGATTTTGCAGTACCTAGCACTTTTTCGGCCACGTGAGCGCTTCGCTGTTGTCATGCCAAGCAGGTGAAGAGCATCTTCTAACATTTGAAGGCGTGCGCTTTGTTCACTATATTTCTTCTGACTTTCCAGTGTGCGGTTGCCATGCACGTAGTTGGGGTGTTGTTCACCTCGTTTAATTGATTCAGGTCGACGCGCGCCGTGTTCCACGCAAGTTCTACATCCATAGGCCGCTGGGTTGTTACAAGGCAGACTCGTTCTCTTTGACTTGGCAGTGCATTGCTTCGCGCCATGCTTGGATATGCTGGGTAAGGGCATGCTTAACTCCTTTAACTAAGTTGACTTCGTTGATTACACTAGCTGTAAGGGGTCAAGACAGCCCTATTTTTTTAATTAAACGCTTACCTATGCAAATGCATTAGCTTTTCGCTTAGCCTCATCTGCTGTATCAAACCAGCAACCTTCTAAAAAAGTCCCTTGGTTGGTAGTTATATACCATTTACCACTACTTGCTTGTTTGACAGTCGATATGCCATTCGCAGTACGTTTGTAATAACCACCTTTTTTAGTTTCCTGCCAACCAGAGGTGGGCGCTTTAGCTAATTTTGACTCATCATTAAATACAAATCGCTCCATAGCTTTCTGAGCTTCATTGGCTGTGTCATAAGAGCCCTTCAAAAACTTACCGTCATAAACACCACTCCAATCTTCAGAGCCATTCTTTTTAAAAACAGTCATTACATCACCAGCATGTTTGTAAATATAATTGCCTTTATCGTTTTCAGTCCATTCACACATAACTCAACTCCTAGGAAACATTAGTTTCATTAATTAATCATAAAGGCACCCCCTTAGGGTGCTATTTATATATAGGCGCCTGCCCTTTAAAAATCGTTTAAAATCAATAACTTGCAAAGTGAAAGAGCATGCCTTTTCCTGCCCGTATAAATAAATTATATATATAAAACAATAACTTAAGTAATTTGACATGCCCTTTCATTTGCCCTTTGCCCTTATGAAGTTAACAAAGTTTCACCAGCAACCGTGACTTGCATGATTGCTCTGGTTGGGAGAGTTATTAATCCGCTCTTTTCAAGTTCAGACAGTTTCTGTACAAGCGCCTTTTCCGATAAGCCAAACTTACCCGTTGCAGAACCATAGGTTTGCTTAAATTGAGTTTTTGAAAGCTTGCTGATTTTAATTTCCTGCAGAATGGATAACTTTTGGTGTTCACCAGCTTGCATCGTGAATAGCTCTAGTGTCCCATCTAGTCTTTTAGAAAGCGTTACGGGGTCGATTGGCTTCCCGTAATTTGACTTCACGCTATTAAGTGTCAGGATTCTTGGCATTACTGCACAAGCGCCGTATTCCTTTGCAACTTCTTGCTCTGTTAATGCATTGAGTTGGTAGACTAGACGTACGCCATCGATAAAAGCACTTGAACCACGCGCATTGTTTTGCGTTGCACCATTAGCGCTTTTATTAACATGATGTAGCGTTAAAACTGTTGCACTTAGCTGGTCTCTTAAGTATTGAAGCGATTGAACGAAGCGTGTTGTGTCACCAGCTGAGTTTTCCTCACCACCACGAAATCTAGATACAGGGTCAACAATGACTAGGTCTACTGAGCCACCAGTAATCTGCTTAATAGCGTCAACAAGCATTACAGGAACATCTGTCATAGTGACTTCACCTGCTGCTGGTTTGTTTGTGAATAGCTCGAAAGAGTCTGCAAGGTCTATGAAGTAGATATTGTTCCCCACAGAAGTTCTAACTGTTAGCGGCATGCCTTGAGTAACCGCATGCAGCCTTCGTTGCAATTCAATAGAATCATCTTCACCGCTAATAAAAACTACCTGAGATGGTTTGCTTGCAAGAAATTTACCAAACAAACTAGACCCTGCTGCGGCTGTAACAGCAATGTGCATAGCTAGGAAGGATTTACCTGTACCACCGGCTGCGATAATGGCTGCAACAATCTTATTAGGTAGGAAGTCTTTAAGAAGCCAGCTTCTAGGTGGTGGAACTGTAGCTAACAAATTTGACGCTGGTATCAAAGTAAACTTTGATGCGTTGGAATTAACTATTCCGGTATATGAAACTGGTTGCCCAAAGGTGCTTGCCCCCGGATGATTGCGTAAGTGCGTTTTCCATATACTGCCGTGGGTGCGAACTACCTCATGACCATCCAGCGGCGGTAATAGTGTTGCATTCCAAGCAAGTGCAAGTGACAAACTGTCGTCAAATGACTTACCTTGACCTATTAACCCACCCACAAACTTTGTTAAAGCATCATTCCTTCCACCTTCGACTTGCCCTCCAGCCGCAACTGTACTAATTGGTATTGATGTATTAATTGCTAATGACTGAGCATTAGATTGTGTGGGGATTAAGCACGTTGCTGTGTCTAACGGCTTGCCTTTATTAACTATATATTCGGCTAAACCACTTCTTTCACTGGGGTAGCTAAATAAGTAATAAGCTCTTGATGGGTCAGAGCAGGCTTTATCAATAATTGATGCCAGTTCCGCATTAAAGAATAAAAACCCGTTCCTAACTGCACTAAAATGCTTAGCAGGGATTGGATTTAAAAGATGAATGATTAAACGATAACGCGGATTTTCTCTAGTGTGTGACCAAGTGCTATGAAGGATAGCGTCATAGTCTGCAACTAAGTTAACAATGTCTTGCGCTGAACGACCATGTGCATCATCGATATCGAATACCAACAATGAAATTTCAATCACATTATTATTCGACCGCTTTGCTCCATCACCCATCCGATAGGGGCCGTATAGAAATACATCTTTGGTGTCCGAAACTATAGGCTCTGCTAATTGCTTGCAAACCCTTTCCCAAGTCACTTCAATCGTTTTAGCTTCTGGTGATGTTATGTTGCCGTAGAAAGATAGATGGTACTTAACCTCTTGATTTTTAACATAAATTTCTGTATTATGAATCATGATAAAACTCCTTATGGAGTCTCGTGCATACGCAGATTTTTAAGCTGATGAGCCATCGCTGCATATTTAGAGACGTAATTAATTAACACGAGCGGTAACTCGTTGCTAGTTTGTTTCTAAATGTTCAGCCGATGACCGATTTGACGGTTCGCGAGCAGGTCTGTTCGGGTTATCACTTTGTCTGGGCTTGTGGCAGTTTCCCCCGATGAGCAAGCATAGTTTATCCTATTCAAATAAAAATTGCATGAAGTTTACCCAAGTTTTTTAGCTAAATCTTCAGCTTTAAAATGTGTATAGCGTTTAAGCATCAATAATGTTTTATGACCTGTTACTGCAGATAGTTCAAGGACGTTAGGAAGCTTTTCTGCCATATTGGTGATTGCTGTATGTCTCAAGTCATGAAATCTACAATCTATCAATTTGGCTTTTCTAGCCATCCTCGTAAATCTTACAGATACAGTTGATTTATTAACTGGAAAAACCCTACCTTCAATGCTTCTGGGCAATTCATTCAGTATTTTGATAGCTGCTGTTGATAGGGGTACGTAACGACAATCTCCATTTTTTGTAAGTGGTAAGAAAGCAACTTGTTTGGATAGGTCTATATTTTCCCAGCGTAACTCTGTAATTTCCCCCTGTCTCATAGCAGTCTCTAAAGCAAACTCAACGATATAGGGCATCCAAATAGTAAAGTGGTTTTTAGGTGCTGCTTCCAGTATGCGCATCAAACACATCCTCTCATCTAAACTCAGAACGCGTGACCTGCCTTTGGGTGATGCTGGTTTTTTAACTAGGGCTACTGGGTTACTGATATTGATACCCCACTCGCGACGGGCATGATTGATGATACTTGAGAAATAACACAGGTCTCGTATGACAGTTCCTGCACTTACTTCTTTTAAACGCTCATCACGATACTCTGCAACTTTTGACGGGGTGAGGGCCAGCATGTTTAATTGGCTTATCGGCTTTCTGGCAAGTGCTTTTAACTTGATTAAATCAAGTTCTTCGCTTCTCATACTTGGGGTAACTTCTCGCATGTAGCGCTCGATGATTTCTTTGAAGGTAGTTTTTTCTGCTAAGTTGGTGTTGGTGTATGTGTTCTTATCCAAGTCAACTTCAATGCTTCTTGCCCATTTCTCTGCATCCTGCATTGTAATAAACGATTTTGTTATAGCAGCATAACCTTGGCGTCTTACACGAGCTTGCCATTTACCATCTCTATTTCTAAAAGTAGCCATTTTTCTATCCTCAGTGGGACAGATTTGGGACAAGCCTCGTTCTTTATCTTTTTACCATCAGTTTTAAGTTAGCACTCACTATCGCGCTATCCAATCCCCAGACTTACCGCCACTTTTCTCCAGTANTTTAATTTCACCTATGCACATGCCTCGGTCTACGGCTTTGCACACGCCTAGACGGCTATTAGTAGGAAACAAAAACTAAATAAAACAATGGCTTATAAAAAAATAAAAACTAACTTAACCTGAATCTGTGGGTTAAAAACAAGTTGATTGGGCCACAATTGGGCCAAGAAATAGAGTACCACAAGATGCAGTCCATGCGCATACTAGGTGCTTGAGAACTGGTTTCATTTAAACGAAGCGCGAAGTGATATGCCTACTGGGTACCCTATTGAAAACCTCGATACCCCGACCCCACTATACCCCCACCCCCTAAATAGGCCGGCTTCTTACAGGCTTACCTATGCATTGAGTTTTGGACGAACGATTACCAATTTTTATAACTCGTTCCAACTACCCCCCCCTTCTTTTTTAAAAAGGCATTCATAAAATTTTATTTTTTATTTTTAAAAAGTAGTATCCGATAAGCTTATTTATTTTTCTCGTAATTACTACCCATAGCGGCAATTTTACTTTTGTAACTTATTATAAATAGCGACGAATCAATTCCAAGCAATTCTGAAATTTCAATAAACTCAGTGAAGTCTAGCCGTCTTTCTCCTCTTTCGTACTTTGATACAAAGCTCTGTGGAATATTTAACTTCTCGGCTAACTGCACTTGTGTTAGTTGTGCATTTTTTCTAGCCTCGATAAGAAGGTTTCTGAAAATATCATGTTTAAAAGAGTGGAGGGAAGCGACCATACATAGCAAGTAAATCGTATGTTGCTAAATATCCCAAAACAGGTTATTGTCAAGATAGTATTTAATTTTAAAACAATTGTCTGCTAGAAATTTTTATTTATAAGGGGAAACGTAATGAGAAATATTATTATCACTGCTGCTATTATTTCTGCTTTTGCTTCATCTACAGCCTTTGCTGCAGATTCAAATGCTGAAGAAAAAGCATATGCAGAATTCGGTGTTATTGCACTACGAACTGAGGCCAGCGGCTTTTCTGCAAATAATGCTGTAGGTCTACTTAGAGTCGGATATAACTTTGACAAAAACTTTTCTGGGGAAGTTGTTGCTGGCGGCGGGATAAATGATGCCAGCGGTTATTACGGTTCAACTTACTTAACTTTTAAAGTTAATACTGTTTATGGTGCTTATTTAAAAGCGAAAGCTGAAGTTTCGCCTGATTTAGAAATATTTGCTCGACTTGGTGTGCTGCATGTTGACGTAACTGCGACCGCTGCTAATGCATATGCATCTGCTTGGGCTAACGCTTATGATAATTCAGTATCCTTTGGTGCTGGCGCTCAATACAATTTTACTAAGACAGTGTATGGTCAGGCTGACTATATGTCCTACTACAACAAAAGCGGAACATCTTCAGCAGGTCCATCAGCAAGCATAGGTATTAAGTTCTAAACTAAAAAACCTGCTTCTTTTGCAGGTTTTTTTAATCCTAAACTCGAGCGTATATATGAAAAAAATAATTGGAGTGTTATGTCTTACAGTAATGGCTCTATCCGGATGTGCAACAGTGCCTACGCCGGAAGCAATGAGAGCAGCAACATCCTCATACCAACTGCCACAACTTCCAGAAGCTGGCAAAGCTATTGTTTATGTTGTACGACCGAATGGACTTGGAGGGTTTATTCGATTCAATGTATTTATAGATGACCAAGAACCATCCTCCGAAATGGGTTATACAAGAGCAAGTCAATATATCTACTTCAACCTTACGCCGGGTGAACATAAAATATACTCTAAAGCTGAAAATTGGGCCGAAACATTAGTAACAGCAAAAGCTGGTGATATTATTTTTATTCAACAAGAGCCATCTACAGGAATTCTTATGGCTAGGAATAAGACGTTTAAGCTCGATGATTATGAAGGTAAGTATCATGTCAAAACTTTAACTATGGGTACAATTATCAAGTCAGACCGATAAAAATAGGGCCTATAAACGCATTCAGTTTATAGGTTTTCCTGAAACAAGATGATTCGTAGCATTAATGGAGTGGCAGTTTATGAGCCACTGCTGTCTGACGACTATCAAATCAAACCTCTACAAAGCTGACATTCATAAAGATTAAATTTAGTTGCAGTGAATGACTGCTTTAAAGCGATGTAATTAAGGGGTCGTTAGTCAGCAACGGGCCATAAGCAGACGCTCATCACTTGGCACAATCATGTAAAAATAGGCTTTATTTATATGATAAATAAGCAATTTATTTATCAAAATTATGATATATTTAATAAATTATGAAAATAATGAACTATTTATGAAAAACTATACTCATGCTATCACAGCACAGCACAGCACAGCACAGCACAGCACAGCACAGCACAGCACAGCACAGCACAGCAC